>ENA-UEOZ01001083-UEOZ01001083.1-human-gut-metagenome-genome-assembly--contig:-NODE-1083-length-12357-cov-2.775000_pt1 | contig 12357 bp, 11 predicted proteins | sample MGYA00242898_ERZ507912 | MGnify/ENA primary metagenome ERZ507912 (study PRJEB26167, sample SAMN06115410) | human gut metagenome | host: Homo sapiens | place: China:Chongqing | collected 2016-04-27... | reverse complement strand
GGGTTTATCGGAGAGGCCAAAGAGGAAAGCATCAATAGGATATTGGAATTTTGGCAAGCTAAGGAAGAGGGGCGTTTGAAGAAACTGTTTGTTATGGGTTGCCTTTCGGAACGCTATCTGAAAGAACTGGGTGAAGAAATTCCACAGGTCGATAAGTTTTATGGTAAGTTCGATTGGAATGAATTGCTGACCGATTTAGGAAAGGCATATCATCAGGAATTGAGTTTGGAACGTGAGTTGACGACCCCTTCCCATTATGCTTATCTGAAAATCTCCGAAGGGTGCGACCGTCGGTGCTCCTATTGTGCCATACCTATTATCACGGGGAAGCATGTGTCGCGTCCGATAGAGGATATTTTGGATGAAGTACGAATGTTGGTGTCACGCGGGGTGAAGGCATTTCAGGTCAATGCCCAGGAGTTGACCTACTACGGTCTGGACCTTTACCATCGTCAGATGCTGCCGGAACTTATTGAACGGATGGCTGACATACCCGGTGTGGACTGGATTAGGCTCCATTATGCTTATCCCGCGAATTTTCCGGTAGATTTATTCCGGGTGATGCGTGAGAAAAAGAATGTTTGCAAATACATGGACATTGCTTTACAGCATATTAGTGACAATATGTTACAGAGGATGCATCGCCATGTGACTCGCCAGGAAACTTATGCTCTGATAGAACGTTTCAGGGAAGAAGTGCCGGGAATTCATTTGCGTACGACTTTGATGGTAGGGCACCCTGGAGAGACGGAAGAAGATTTCAATGAGTTGTTGGATTTTGTCCGTAAGGTTAAATTCGACCGTATGGGAGCTTTTGCTTATTCGGAGGAAGAAGGAACTTATTCGGCTGAGCATTATGAGGATGAGATTCCTTTTGAGACCAAGCAAGCCAGATTGGATAAATTGATGGCTTTGCAGCAGAAGATTTCAGCGGATTTGGCAGCTCAGAAAATAGGAAAGATTTTCAAGGTGATTATAGACCGTAGCGAAGGAGAATATTATATAGGACGTACGGAGTTTGATTCGCCTGAGGTGGATCCGGAAGTTCTGATTCCTGTGAGCGAAGGGACTTTATCTCTCGGAACGTTCTATGAGGTGAAGATTACAGATGCCGATGACTTTGATTTGTATGGTACTCGAATGTTTTAAAGAGCTGTATACGTATGAATAACAAGGAGTTTATAGCGGAATTGTCCCGTCGTTTAGGTTATACGGTGAAGGATGCGTCTTCATTGATGGTTGCCTTGGTGACCGAAATGACGGACGAATTGGAGGATGAAAACGTTATAGCCATTCAGAATATAGGTTCGTTTGAGGTGAGGAAAAAACAAGAGCGGGTAGTCGTGAACCCCGCTACCCAGCAACGCATGTTGGTGCCTCCCAAATTAGTCATTAATTTCAAACCCAGCGCTTCTTTTAAAGAGAAGATGCAATAAACGTCGGTCGTAATGGATAAAAAGGTTTTGATACAGGATTTAGCTGACGGGTTGGTGTTGCGGAGAGGTCTGCCTAAAAAAGATGCCGATGTTTTTGTGCGTTCGGTTTTTGAAATTATAGGAGAATATCTGCAAACGGATAAGATCGTTAAAGTAAAAGGGCTTGGAACCTTTAAATTAGTGACAGTGGATAGTCGGGAGAGTGTGGATGTGAACACCGGCGAGAGAATTGTAATCAAAGAATATACGAAGATTAATTTCACACCGGATCCCGTTCTGCGAGACGCGGTCAATAAGCCTTTTGCACAGTTTGAGACGGTGGTTTTGTATGAGGGTACGGATATTGCCGATATGGAGCGGATGGATATTCCAGATTTATCTGAAGATAATGAGGCGGAAAATATATCTGATGTGAATGAAGAGGCAGATGAAGCAGATGAAATGGTATTATCCGAATCAGAAGAAGTTCTTTCGGGGGAAGAGAAGGATATGCAGGCGAAAGGGCATCATGGTATAGATGAAGTCTCAATAGAAACAGCGGCTATAGACGAAACCGGAGCGGTAGAGATTCAAGATGGTGAAAATGAGAATACTGATACTGAAGCTACCGTGAATTCTATAGAGGAATATTCCGATGTAGTGGAAGAAGTTGAAAATAAGGCCGAGGCTGTCTCTGAAAATGTAGATGAGAAATCAGATACGTCGGTTGATGATGAGACGGAGGATGAAAGAGTTTCTTCTTTGCGGCAAAACACGGAGAACGAAATAAAGGCAGAATCGATTTCAGCCGTTCAGGAGGGAGTGTTACCGGAAGGAAAGGAAGAAGGGGTGCACAATAAAAATAATACCAATGCTGATGTTCACCATGTGGAAAAGGTGCATGTGGCAACTCAACAAATAGAGGTGCAGAAAGTCGAACATCAAACTGTGGAGAATCAGCATATTGTTCAAATGGCACCCGAACATCATGGCCGTAGACGAGTCTATTTGACGCCTTGGATGATGTTTTTTGTAGTTTTACTGGTATTGTTATTGATGGCTATCAGTTATTACATCGGCTACCATCATCTTTTTTATGGGAATCAGCCAAAAGTCGTAAAGCAGCCGGTGGTAGTGCATCCTGTTCCTTTAAAAAAGGATACGGTTCAGATTTCGAAAGAACAAGATTCTCTGAAGGTGGATTCCGGTTCCATACGGAAAGTACAAGTGCCGGAAGGTATGCCGGAAAAAACAAACAAGGTGAAAGTGAAATCGGAAGATACACAAAAAGTATCTGTAGAATACCCGCAGGTGAAAAACGGGGCATACGAAATAGTAGGTACACTAGAAGAACATCGTATGAGGAGCGGGGAGACTTTGCGCGGTTTGGCATTGAGGTATTACGGCTCGAAAGATTTTACAGTTTACCTGGTGGTGTATAATAAAATCGCTAATCCTGACCTCGTGCCTGAAGGTATGTTGTTGAAAATACCCAAGTTAAGACTAAAACGCCGTTAACTGCCATAAAAAGTTTCTTAAATAGATATTTGGGAAACTTTTTTTAATAATATAATATTGTCAGTGCGTACTAAAAAGCTTAATTTTGGGTCACGAAAAACGAGAGTATAATTTATAAACAAATAAAACAGATATGGCTGAAGCGATAGATATTCGTGAGTTGAATGAGCGAATTGAGAAACAAAGTGCTTTTGTAACGAATTTAATAACCGGTATGGACCAGGTGATTGTGGGGCAGAAGCATTTGGTAGAATCACTGTTAATAGGATTGTTGAGTGACGGACATGTATTGTTGGAAGGAGTACCCGGTTTAGCGAAGACGTTGGCCATAAAGACTTTGGCATCGTTGATAGATGGAAAATTCAGTCGAGTACAGTTTACTCCGGACTTGCTTCCTGCCGATGTGATAGGTACGATGATGTACAGCCAAAAAGATGAGACGTTCATTGCTCAGCGTGGTCCTATTTTTGCCAATTTCGTGTTGGCGGACGAAATCAACCGTGCTCCGGCCAAGGTGCAGAGTGCTTTGTTGGAAGCGATGCAGGAACGTCAGGTCACCATCAGTAAAGAAACATATAAATTACCGGAACCTTTTTTGGTATTGGCCACTCAGAACCCGATAGAGCAGGAAGGAACTTATCCTTTACCGGAAGCCCAAGTGGACCGTTTTATGTTGAAAGTGATAATTGATTATCCAAAGTTGGAAGAGGAAAAGAAAATTATCCGTCAGCAAATCAAAGGGGAAAAGACTGTCGTGCGTCCTATTTTGTCCACTGATGAAATCATCGAAGCACGTAATGTAGTCAGGGAAGTGTATTTGGACGAGAAGATAGAGCAGTATATTGCCGACATCGTTTTCGCTACGCGCTATCCAGAGCAATACGGTTTGAAGGACTTGAAAAATTATATAGAATTCGGCGGTTCTCCGCGTGCTTCTATTAATCTGGCTTTGGCGGCTCGTGCCTACGCTTTTATTAAACGTCGGGGATATGTGATACCGGAAGATGTACGGGCTATAGCCCATGATGTTTTGCGCCACCGTATCGGGCTTTCATACGAGGCGGAAGCCAATAATGTCAGCAGTGAAGAAATCATCAGTCAGATATTGAATAAGGTAGAGGTACCCTAATCATCGTTGTGAATGGATACAAGTGAGATTTTAAAGCGAGTCCGTCAAATCGAAATTAAAACGAGAGGGCTGTCGAACAATATTTTTGCCGGCGAATATCATTCGGCCTTCAAAGGGCGTGGTATGGCTTTCTCTGAAGTGAGGGAATACCAGTACGGAGACGATATTCGCGACATAGATTGGAATGTGACGGCACGTTTTAACCGGCCTTTCGTCAAAGTGTTCGAGGAGGAACGTGAGCTGACGGTCATGCTTGTGATCGATGTTTCGGGCAGTTTGAGTTTCGGAACAGTTTCTCAGACCAAGCGGGAGATGGTGGCGGAGATTGCTGCGACGTTGGCTTTTTCTGCCATACAAAACAACGATAAGATCGGAGTGATTTTCTTTTCGGACAGGATTGAAAAGTTCATTCCTCCGAAGAAAGGACGCAAGCATATTTTGCGTATCATACGTGAACTGCTGGATTTTACTCCTCAAAGCAAGTCTACGGATATCGGTCAGGCGATAGAGTACCTCACTCAAGCCATTAAGCGGCGTTGTACGGCATTCTTATTGAGTGATTTCATAGATAGAAAAGACTATCGTACGGCTTTGACCGTAGCCAACCGGAAGCATGATGTGGTGGCTATTCAGGTTTTTGACCGCCGGATGGCAGACTTACCGGATGTCGGATTGATGAAGGTGTGTGATGCGGAAACCGGGCATGAACAATATATCGATACGTCCAGCCGCAAAGTGCGGAAGGCTCATCATGACTGGTGGAAGAACAGGCAGAATTTGTTGCAGGATACGTTTACGAAGAGTAATGTGGATTCGGTTTCTATTCGTACGGATCAAGATTATGTGTCTTCGTTGATGACTTTATTTGCCAAACGAAATTGAAGATGAAAAGTTACCATAATAAAAATAAAAGAGCTGTTCGACTGTGGTTGCTTTTGCCGTTTCTCTTGATGGCAAGCGTTGTTGAAGCACAGGTGACGGTGGATGTCAGGATAGATTCATTAGAACTTTGGGTAGGGGAACAGACCCGTATAACTTTGGATGTCAGTACGGATACTAAATCCAAGCTGGTAATGCCACAGGTGAAAGCCGGAGATATGCTGACTCCCGGGGTAGAGGTGGTTGAAGTTGCCAAGGCGGACACGCAGCAATTGAATGAAGGAGCTCGTCGTTTGGTTTCCCAAAGCTATATCGTAACCTCTTTTGATTCGGCTTTGTATTATTTGCCCCCCCTTGTAGTGAAAGTTGATGGGAAGGAATATCAGTCGAAGAATTTGGCTTTGAGGGTGTTGTCGATTCCTGTTGATACGGTTCATGTTGACCGGTTCTATGGGCCTAAAGAAATTATGGCCGTTCCTTTCTCGTGGACGGATTGGTCTTTGATATTCGTTTTGTCCGTACTTTTGCTTGTATGGGTTCTCGGCTTGGCTTATTTTTATATACGTTATCGGGATAATAAGCCTATCATCAAGATTATCAAGTTAGCTCCTAAGGTTTTGCCGCATACGAAGGCTATGGAGGAAATTGACCAAATCAAGGCAGAGAAAGTTTGGGCGAAAGAAGATTCTAAGGAATATTATACTCGACTGACCGCTATTCTGCGTACTTATATTGAGAAGCGTTATGGTTTAAATGCCATGGAGATGACCTCGACCGAGATTATCGACCGCTTGTTGAAAGAGCAGACTTCTGAAAGTCTGGACGAATTGCGCATGCTGTTCCAGACTGCCGATTTGGTCAAATTTGCCAAATACAATACATTGATTAATGAGAATGATGCAAATCTGGTGAATGCCATTGAATTTATCAACCAGACGAAGGTGGAAGCGGATGAAAATGCTGTGCCGGAGCCGGACGAAGTAACGATTGAACAGAAACGCAGTCGCCGGACATTGATAAGTATGCGTTTGGCGTTGGTATTGCTTACGTTGGCCGCGTTGGTCTTGTTGGGCTGGATTCTTTGGATGGTGTATGACTTGGTCGTTTAAAATTTATAAGTGATTATGACGTTTGCGAATATTGAATATTTTTTTCTCTTGCTTCTGCTCATACCTTATATTTTATGGTATGTGCTGAAGAACAAGAAGAAAGAACCTACGTTGTTGGTATCGGATACGACGGCATACCGTTATGCGCCCAAGAGTTATAAGAACCATCTGATTCATGCACCATTCATACTGCGTTTGTTTACGTTTGTGATGGTCATTATCATATTGGCTCGCCCCCAAACCAGTAACAGTTGGAAAAACACTCAGGTTGAGGGTATAGATATCATGTTGGCAGTTGACGTTTCTACCAGTATGCTGGCCGAAGACCTGAAGCCGAACCGTTTGGAAGCAGCCAAACAGGTGGCTTCCGAATTTATAGCGGGCAGGCCGAACGACAATATCGGTCTGACTATTTTTGCGGCCGAGGCATTTACCCAATGTCCGATGACCACGGATCATGCCGTATTGCTGAACCTCTTCCATGGTATCAAGACCGATATGGCTCAGCGGGGCATGATTCAAGACGGAACTGCCGTAGGAATGGGAATCGCCAATGCCGTTTCTCGCTTGAAAGACAGCAAGGCCAAAAGCAAGGTGATTATCTTGTTGACGGACGGAACGAATAATGCCGGAGATATTTCGCCCTTGACTGCGGCAGAGATTGCCAAGAGTTTCGGAATACGAGTGTACACGATTGGTGTGGGTACCAATGGTTTGGCACCTTATCCCATGCCGGTAGCAGGCGGTGTGCAATATCTGAATGTGCCGGTAGAAATCGATACCAAGACGTTGGCAGCCATAGCCGGGAAGACAGACGGTGAATTTTATCGGGCTACGGACAATAAGAAGTTGGAGGACGTGTATAAGGATATAGACAAGTTAGAGAAAACGAAGCTGAATGTCAAGCAATACAGCAAGCGTTATGAAGCATACGCCTTGTTTGCCTGGTTGGCTGCTGCTGCGTTGCTACTTGAAATCCTGTTACGTATGACCATATTGAAGAAAATACCTTAATTCATTCTGATTATGTTTCGTTTTGAAGAACCATTATATTTGTACTTGCTTCTGCTGATACCCTTATTGGCAGGTCTGCACTATGCCACAAACTATTACCGCAGGAAGCGTCTGCTTCGTTATGGCGACATCGAACTCCTGAAAGGCCTGATGCCGGATGTTTCGGTAGCCCGGCGTGAGGTGAAGACGTGGTTGATGCTTGCGGCTTTGGCATTGTTGATATTCACTTTGGCCCGTCCGCAGTTCGGGACAAAAATGGATACCCGTAAGCGTCAGGGAATAGAGGCCATTATAGCCATGGACATATCCAATTCGATGATGGCTGAAGACGTGACGCCGAGCCGTTTGGAAAAATCCAAAATGCTGGTAAGCAATATTGTGGATAAAATGACGGATGATAAGATCGGATTGATCGTGTATGCCGGAGAGGCCTATACCCAGTTTCCTATAACAAGTGATTACGTGTCGGCCAAGATGTTTTTGGAAACGATAAATCCATCCATGATTACCACGCAAGGAACGGATATCAAGCAGGCTATTGATTTGGCCATGAAAAGTTTTACGCCCAATCAGGACGTGAGCAAGGCTATTTTTGTGATTACCGATGGAGAGGACAATGAGGGAGGAGCTATGGAGATGGCCAAAGCGGCAGCGGAAAAGGGAATAAAAGTCTATGTCTTGGGAGTCGGTTCTCCGCAAGGCGCACCCATACCCATGCCCGGAAGCTCGCAGTACATCACGGACAATACGGGGAATGTGGTGGTTTCCAAGTTGAATGAGGCGATGTGCCGGGAAATCGCGGCTGCCGGTCAAGGAGCCTATATTTATGTGGATAACAGTTCATCCGCGCAGGAACAATTATCGGGCTATGTGGATAAGTTGGCTAAGAAGGAGATGGAAAGTGCGGTCTATTCGGAATACGATGAGCAGTTCCAAGCCGTAGCTTTGTTGGTTTTGCTTGCGCTCGTGTTGGATGTGTTGATTGTGGAACGTAAGAATCCGTTGTTTAAGAATATAAAGTTGTTTCGTAAATAAGGAAGAAAGACATGTTACGTGGGATATATAAATATGGATTGGCTTTGTGCTTGTGTCTGACGGTATCTCTTTTATGGGCGCAGAAGAAAACAGACCGTGACTATTTGAGGAGTGGAAACCGGTTGTATCGCGACAGTATGTACACAAAAGCCGAGGTGGATTACCGTAAAGCCATTGAAGCCAACAGTCGTTTCCCTCAGGCACATTTCAATTTGGGAAATGCGCTGTTGAGACAGCAAAAAACCAAGGAAGCCATGCAGGCATACGAGCAGGCCGTGAAAGTGGAGACGAACAAGGGACGGTTGGCTTCCATATATCATAATATGGGAGTGATTCTGCAAAGCCAAAAGCAGTTCGGTCCTGCCATCGAGTGTTATAAGAACGCCTTGCGGCGGAATCCTGCGGACAACGAAAGCCGCTATAATTTGGTCTTATGCCAACACCAGTTGAAAAACAATCCGCAACAAGACCAGCAAAACGACAATAAAGAGAATAAGGACGGAAAGGACAAGAACAAAGAAGAAGACAAGAATAGCAGTAAAAAGGACAAACAGGAGAATAAAGACAAAAAAGAAGACCAACAGAAGCAACAGCAAAAGCAGTCACAGCAGAATGAAGAGAACATGTCGAAAGAGAATGCCGAACAACTGTTGAACGCAGCCATGCAAGATGAGAAAGATACACAGGAGCGCATCAGGAAGGCCATGGCCAAACCGCGACAGAGAAAATTGGAGAAACAATGGTAACGACTAAACAATAAAGGAAATAGGAATGAAGAAATATATCGCATTACTTTGGTTATGTTGTCTGACAGTCGGGATACGGGCAGCCGTACAGATAAAGGCCGCGGCACCGGATGTGGTGGAGGAAGGTGAGCAGTTTAGGTTGAGTTTCACCATGAACACACAGGATGTCAGTAATTTCCATTTGCCTACCCTGAAAGGGTTTAGTGTAGACATGGGGCCGAGCCGCTCCTCACAGTCCAGTTTTCAAATGATTAATGGAAAGACTTCTCAGAGCAGTTCGGTAACCTATACCTATATATTAAGTGCGTTGAAGGCCGGTACTTATACCATCCCGGCCGCTACGGCTACTGTGAACGGAAAGCAATACCGTTCCAATACCGTGAGCATAGAGGTTGTTCCCGGCAGCGGCGGGGGAGCACAGTCTCGCCAACAAGGGGGCGGACAGCACGAACGGATGCAGATGCAAGATGCCGGGGCTAAGATTACCGGAAAAGACCTTTTCATTACGGTTACGGCCGACAAGCAACGCTTGTATGAACAAGAGGCGGTAGTGCTGACTTATAAGGTCTACTCTTTGGTCAACCTGTCGCAGTTGGCCGGTGGCATGCCGGATTTGGAAGGCTTTCATACGCAGGAAATAGAGCTGCCCCAACAGAAGAGCCTGAAAATGGAAGAGCACAATGGGCGCAGGTACGGTACGGTGGTATGGCGGCAATATGTGCTCTTTCCCCAACGTAGCGGAAAGATGACGATTCCTTCCATCAAGTTCGAGGGGATTGTGGTGCAGCAAAATCGTAATATCGACCCGATTGATGCGTTTTTCAACGGGGGGAGTACCATGGTCGAGGTGAAGAAAACCATTGTGGCTCCTTCTCTGACCTTGCAGGTAGATCCTTTGCCTTCGCCACGGCCTGCTAATTTCTCCGGAGCGGTGGGCAAATTCAATATCAGTGCTTCCCTTACTCCGAGCGAAGTGAAGACGAATGACGCGTTGACGCTGAGGGTTACGGTTTCCGGAAGCGGCAACATGAAGCTGATGAAAGCTCCGGTGGTGAATTTTCCGAAAGATTTCGAGACGTACGATGCCAAGATTACGGACCAGACCAAAGTAGGCCGCGGAGGGGTTTCCGGTAATAAAATCTATGATTATTTGGCTGTACCCCGCCATCCGGGGAAATATACGATTCCGCCAGTGGAATTCTGTTATTTTGATACGGACACGAAGGCTTACAAGACCGTGAAAACGGAAGGATTTGACCTCAACGTGGCGAAAGGGAAAGGCGGAAGCGGTGGAGGAAACTATACGAATAAAGAGGACGTGGAGTTGTTGGCTTCAGATATCCGGTACATCCATCAGGGGGAGGTGCGTTTGCAGCAAAAGGGTGAGTCCTATTTCGGGACAGCAGCCTATTGGTGGAGTTATGTCATTCCCTTGTTGGCATTCATTGTTCTTGTGGTGGTCTTCCGCAAACAAGCTATGGAAAATGCCAATGTGGCTAAAATGCGTAACAAGAAAGCGAATAAGGCGGCAGCCAAGCGTCTGAAACAGGCGGCTGCATTGTTGAAAGCCAACAAGCCGGCCGAGTTTTATGATGAGGTCTTAAAGGCCTTGTGGGGCTATGTGGGAGACAAGTTGAATCTCCCGGCTGCAGAACTGAACAAAGAGAATGTCAGTGAAAAGTTGCAGGCCAAGGGAACGGACGTTTCCGTCGTGCAGCAGTTGGTAGAGACGATGAACGATTGTGAATTTGCCCGTTATGCGCCGGGCGACCCGTCGCAAACGATGGACAAGATATATGTAGCGGCTACGGAAGTCATTAATAAGATGGAAAGTTCTATTAAACGGTAAGTAAATGATGTAGCTGATGAGAAAGTTGATTTTGATATGTATAGGTGTGATGTGCATGTTTTCGCTTCACGCCCAAGACAAAGTGCAGGCTGATAGTGCGTACGCTGCGGAAAAGTATGAAGAAGCCATACCTATATATACGGCTTTGCTGAAAGAAGGGGAGCATGCGGACATATATTATAATTTAGGAAACTGTTATTATAAGACAGACCGTCTGGCTCTTGCCATTTTGAATTACGAACGTGCCGCCTTGTTGGACCCCGGGAGTTCGGATGTCCGTTTCAATTTGGAGTTGGCCCGTTCAAAAACGATAGATAAAATCACACCCGAAAGCGAGATGTTCTTTGTGACATGGTATAAGAACATCATTGACATGATGAGTATGGACGGTTGGGCGCGTACGGGGATTGTGGCTTTTGTGCTGGCCTGCGTGCTGATTCTGGTGTTTTTCTTAGGCAATAAGGTCGTGTGGAAGAAATTGGGTTTCTTTGGCGCTTTGGTCATGTTGGCGGTTGTCGTGATGGTCAATGTGTTTGCTTGGACGCAGCATCAGGAATTGAATGCCCGCAGCGGGGCTGTGGTGATGAGCAGTTCGGTAGTCGTGAAGAGCACTCCGAACGAATCGGGTACGGACCTCTTTGTACTGCATGAAGGCACACGTGTGGAAATCATAGACGATTCCATGAAGGAATGGAAAGAAATACGGTTGGCAGACGGCAAGGTGGGTTGGATGCCGACAGAAGCAATGGAGGTGATTTGATATGGCGTTAGAAGACTGGATCGGTTTGGACCAACGGTTGCTGTTGCTGTTGAATGGCAGCGATTCGTTGTTTTTCGACCATTTGATGAACGGGATTACCAGTACGGTGGCCTGGATACCTGTGGCTGTCGTGCTATTTTATGTGTTGGTCAAGAACAATTCCATGCGTGAGGTGGGGCTTATTGTGTTGTTTCTTGCCGTGTCCATCTTGTTGGCCGACCAGTTTTCTTCTTCTTTCTGTAAACCTTACTTTGCCCGTTTCCGGCCGGCTCAGGACCCCTTGCTGATGTATTTGGTAGACGTGGTGGATGGCTATCGGGGCGGACGCTACGGCTTTATATCCAGTCATGCCGCCAACACTTTCGCCGTATGTATCTTTTTGGCTTTGTTGGTTCGTAATGTTTGGATGACCTTTTCTTTGGTTTTGTGGGCTGCGCTCTGTTCTTATTCCCGCATTTATTTGGGGGTACATTATCCGGGAGATATTCTGTTCGGGATGCTTTGGGGGCTGTTGGTAGGTCTTTCCACTTACATGGCATGCGCTTATATTTTGCGCAGGATGTCGCCGGATAGGAATTTTATTTCTACTCAATATACTTCCACGGGGTATGCCGTAGCGGATTTGGATATTTTTCAGAGTGTACTTTATCTCACTTATGTGGTATTGGCCATACGGGCAGTGGTTTTGTAATGGTAGAATGGCTTGATGTCCTTTTCTTATTTTTATGGAATATATGATTTTTAACAACAAAGACTGATTTGTAGTAGTTATAATCTTGTTGTTTGAATGGCTTTTGTATTACGAAGTGTGCATATAAGTGCCTTTGTATTTATTCTTGGTTATAACTGTTTGGCTTTTTGGGGATTTTTGACCGCAAATATTCCTTTTATATAAGCTTCTAT
>ENA-UEOZ01001078-UEOZ01001078.1-human-gut-metagenome-genome-assembly--contig:-NODE-1078-length-12420-cov-4.818845_pt1 | contig 12420 bp, 10 predicted proteins | sample MGYA00242898_ERZ507912 | MGnify/ENA primary metagenome ERZ507912 (study PRJEB26167, sample SAMN06115410) | human gut metagenome | host: Homo sapiens | place: China:Chongqing | collected 2016-04-27... | reverse complement strand
AGGACTTCAAGGTGTTCATGTGCGGCGACATCCGCTTTGGTGTGGCGCAGGGCAGCTACATGACCCGCAAGAACCTGACCGCCGCCGAGGCGCTGCTGAAGCCCTATCTCGAGGAAGCACGCAACAAGCAGAACGTGGAGGATATCTATATGCTGCTGACCGACGTGCCCAAGGAGGAGAGCGTGGTCATCTGCAACGGGCGCTACGCCGCCGAGGTGCTGACGGATGGCTTCGACACCCAGCCCGCCGCCGATGCCAGCTGGACGCTGCCGGGCGTGGTGAGCCGCAAAAAGCAGTTCATTCCCGCCCTGATGACCGCTTATCAGGAGTTGTAAAGGGACACCGCTGTGTTTGATTTTCTTTCCAAAAAAGATCGCACCCCGCCTGCACTGCCGGAAGGCACGGAGCGGCGGCGCTACATCATCACCGGACAGGTGCAGGGGGTAGGTTTCCGCTATCGTGCGCGATACGCCGCGCAGACCCTTGACCTGACCGGCTGGGTGCAGAACGAGGATGACGGCAGCGTGACGCTGGAGGTGCAGGGCGACCCGGATAAGTTCATGTCCCTGTTCGCTATGATCCAGAAAAGCGACTATATCCAGATCACCGGCATCCGCCAGAAGGACATCCCGCCCGACCCGTGGGAGCGCGGCTTCTCGGTGAAGGGATATTAAGGAACGGAATAAAAACAGAACGCCTGACACCGCAGTGCCAGGCGCTCTGTTTCTATCATATTATACTTTTACCCCAGCACCTTGAGGGGGGAATTCTCCACCCACAGGGTATTGTCCAGCAGGCGGGTGACGGCAAGCCGTCCATTTGCCGTTACCCGGGCGGGGTCGAGGGCGTAGAAGTCGCTCTCGGTCAGGTTTTCCGGGTCGGCGGTGGGGGAGATGCCCGCCACGCACACCCAGTGCCCGTAGGTGCTGCTGGTGGCAATGTGGGGGTAGTTCACCTCGTCCCAGCCGGAGGAAGTCAGGTGGTATTCATAAGTGGAGGTGCGGTTCGTGTGGCGCTTTACCCCGCTGACCGTGGTGTTTTTCAGGTGCACGATCACCGGACGCCCGGCGGAAAGCTCGCTGTACAGCTTTTTCAGGCACTCGGCGCGGGTGCCGGAGTACCCGGTGTAGCCCGCGGCCGACCACACCGCCCCGTTCGACCACATCCCGCTGCCGGAGCACACCTTGCCGTCCAGAATGGTGCGGGCGTAGCGCAGCGCGTACAGGCTGCACTTGCCGGAGGTCTGGTTGCCGATGGAAAGAATGTGGCTGGTGTCGAAGCTGAGCAGCCGGATGCCGTTTTTCTCTTTCAGTTCAGCGGCGTGGGCATAGGGCAAAAAGGCGCACAGCAGCAAAACCAGCGCCAGAACTGCCGCCGCCAGCCGCTGTGCCGCGCGGGCGGGACAGTGTTGCATGGGTACTTCCTCCAAGTTCGTTTCAATCTGGACATGATTTTACCACTAAAACGTGGTGAAAATGTGTAAAAGAGCAAAATAAAGGGGAAAACCCTCCCAGAGGGAGCTGGCGCGGCGCAAGCCGCGTCTAAGGGAGTTAACACCGCTAACACAACATATATCCAAATTTAAGTGCTCCCGCACCCGGAAAAACTGCGCCGCCGGGGCAGGGAAAAGATGATTCTGTGAATTGTAGACAGACTTTATTCCGGAATATACCAGAACTGCAACAAATCCCGCTTATTTTCATCATTTTCACGAAACTGTTTCGGGAAGTTTAGCGATATTCCCGATTGACAAAACCGTCAGGTGTCGGATATAATCAGGGCAGAAAGGCAACGATGGTTGCGAAAGCCTTTCGAGAAAAAAGAAACATATCCACAAAAAACGCTGATTGGAGGGATACCCCTATGAAGAAACTGTCAAAGATCGTCGCTCTGCTGCTTGCAGGCGCAATGGCTATGGTGATGCTCACCGCCTGTACCGGTGGCGGCAACACTGGCAGCAATTTGAAGGAAGACTCGGATGCAGAAGCTAAGGTTCTGAGCAAGTACAGCACCAGCGTAGCTAATAACAAAGAATTGAAAGATGAAGCAGAAAAGTTCTTGGACGAAAAACTCACTGTATCTGGCGGTATCGGTGGCTATAGATTCGTTCTTGACGGCAAAGTAAAGGGTAAGGACAAAGAGTATCTGACGGTTCTCGTAGCGGCGAACTTCTCCTATAATGACACGTTGCTGGGTGTTATTCTGGATGAGATCTCGAAGAAGGTCAAGACCGATGCGGATGTCAACATTAACCAGAACGGCACTTGGACGGACATTGGCGTTGTTGTTAAGAGCGACCCCAAGATCAAGCAGAGCTACATGGCAATTGCGTTCAAGGTCAAGAACCCCAACAAGAAGTGATCACACAATGTTTCCCCGGAGAGCACCCGCCCTCCGGGGCTTTTTTGCGCTCTGCCCAAAAATCCCGGCAAAAAACAGGCACACTTGCCATTGACGAACGCCGCCGCGCTGCTGTAAAATGAAAGCAGAATGCCCTGTGCATCCGCATGGGCCCCCAGCATTTTATAAAAGGAGCATTGCATGAAAAAGTTAAAGCGTCTTGCGGCTGTTCTGCTGGCCGGTATCATGGCACTGGCACTGTTCACCGCCTGCAGCGACAGCAGCGACCCCGGCAACCCCGAGTTTGATCCCAAGGTGGAAAGCGCCTATCTTGACGCGCTGAATAATACATTCGGGACGAGCTTTGAAAACGATGCCGACATCAAGAGGCTGGCCATCGAGCACATCGAGGAGAAACATGGCGCAGACAGCCTGACCGGTGAGACGCTCTGGAAAACAAAGGGCGACGGAAAGACCGTGGTGCGGCAGGTGATGCTTTGCTGGGAACTGAAAAAAGACACCGGAAAAGGTTATGTGCCGCTTTTCTACGAGGCCGCCAAAACCGCAGCCATCAAAGCGAACTCTACCAATGTTCGAGCTCTGCTCCGCACCGTGAACGAGGAGATTGCCAACGCAAAGAAAAACGGCATAACGCTGGAGCTTACCGCGCTGGGGGTCGGCGCATGGACCATCGGCGGCAAGACCTATGTTGCCATCGGCTTTGAGCTGACCAACACCACCCCGTAGAACTGAACCCCACCCCGCCCCGAGGAGCACCCCGCTCCCCGGGGCTTTTTTTCGCCTTTTTGTGACAAACCCCGCCCGCTGTGGTACAATAAAAGGGTATCGAACTCACACAGAAAGGACGTTTCCATGCAGCTGTTTGAACTGGTCAGCCCACGGCTGTTCCGCCCGCTGGCGGGGCCCAACCGGGCGTTTTATGCAGAGCTTTTGCTGCTGCTCTGGGAGGAGTGCCGCCATACGGCAGATTACAGCATTTCCCGCGCCGAGGCCGTCTCCCGCGCCGAGGATTATTTTGCCGCGCTGGCAAAGCCGCTGGCGCTGGACGCCGACGGTGCGGGCGATGAGGACGAGCAGCCCACCCGTGACCCCCACACGCTGGCGGTGGGCTTTTTGCTGCGTCTGCGCCGCACCGGCTGGCTGGAGGAGCAGCCCGGCAGTTATGAGAGTGAGCCGACCTTTGCCTTTATGCCGGAAGTCACCCCGCTGCTGGACGCGCTGGAAGAAATACTGAACCCCCGGGTGGTCACCTACACCGGCAAGCTGTATAAGGCGTGGCAGCTGCTGGGCAGCATCGGGCAGGAAAAAAGCCCCTACGAGAACGTGCTGCGGGAGGTGGCGGCAGACCTTGAGACTTTGAACAAGTCTCTGCGCGCCCTCAACGCTTCCATCGGGCATTATATCGACCGCCTGACCCATAACCGCACCCCGCAGGAGGTGCTGGAACTGTTCGATCAGTACGAGGAAAAGGTGGTGGCGGCGGCGTACCACCGCTTTAAAACCAGCGATAACCTGTTCAATTATCGCGCCTATCTGGAAGAAGAGCTGGACGACTGCGAGCAGAACCAGCTGCCGCGCTTAGCGCTGGATTACGCCCGGGTGGAGCGCTGCGCCCCCGGCGAGGCTGCACCCCGGGTGCGTGCCCTCATCCAGCAGCAGCGGGATGCGCTGGAAGAGATGAGCACCCTGATGAAGGAGATCGACGCCAGCCACATCCGCTACCGCAAGCGCGCGGTGCAGCGGGCACAGTTTTTGCTGCTGAGCGACCGCTCGGCGCAGGGCAGCGTCACCGCTCTGCTGCGCCGCTATGCGGAGGAGATCCGCAGCCCGGAGCAGCTGTTCGAGCCGGACGACGGCCCGGTGGCGGCGCGGCTGCACCTGTACCCGGCGGCAGTGTTCGGCACAAAGCCGCTGTATCCCCCCGCCGCGCCCCGCACCGAAGCACCTCTTGCCCCGGTGCGCACCGAACCTCTTGACCCCGCCCGGCTGCGGCAGGAGCAGCAGCTGCTGCTGGACTACGCCCGCCTTGCCGTCACCGAGGAAAACGTGGCGCTGCTGGCGCAGCAGGCACTGGCCGCCCGCCCGCAGGTGAACGCCTCCACCCTTGTGGAGGAATACCCGAACGACTTTACAGGCATCATCGGCCTGCACACCTATTCCCAGTCGCCGCACCGGGAGTATGAGATCACCCTGACCGGAAACTGGGTGGAGCGCGGCGGCTTCCGGTTTCAGGATTTTGTCCTGACCCGCCGCAAGGAGGTAAACACGGATGGCAACCATTGATCTGCTGGAAGAGACCGCAAACTATCTGCTCAACCACTGCTTTGTGCTGGGCTGCGTAGAGGAACAGCGGGCAAAATATCTGTATATTCAGGATCACCTCAACGAGGTGCGTGCGGTGTTCAAGCCCTTGGGCTACGCGGTGCTTTTGTACCCCGCGCCCATGCAGGCGGCGGCGCTGGTCAACGAGCACGAGGGCAGTCAGGCACGGCTGCTCAAGTACGAAAGCATCCTGCTGCTGGTGCTGCGGCTTTTGTACCTGCAAAAGCGGGAAAGCCTTGCCGCCAGCGCAGACGAGGTGCTGGTGACCGTAGAAGAAGTACAGGCCGAATTGCAAAAGATGAACCTGCCCCGCAAGCTGGATCAGCAAACGCTGGAAAAGCTCATGCGCACCCTGCGCCGGTACAATCTGGCGCGTCCGGTGGGACGGCTCTCCGGGCTGGACAGCCGCATTGAAGTGTTCCCCACGGTGCTGCTGGCGCTGCCGGACGCTGACCTTGCGGATGCCGCCGCCGAGAGCGCCCGCACCCGCACCGAGCTTGGCCTGTACGAGCGCCCGGAGGGCGCAGACACCGAAGCAGGGGAGGGTGAAGCATGATCGAACTCAAGCGCCTGAAACTTATCAACTGGCACAACTTTGAAAATACCACCTTCGACTGCGCCCGCCTGACCTATATGATCGGCGTGAACGCCGTGGGCAAGACCACCATTCTGGACGCCATCCGCTACTGCCTGACCACCAACCGCAACTTCAATGCGCTGGGCAATAAGAAAAGCGGACGCACCCTGCAAGGCTCTGTCCACGCCAAGCAGCGCGGCGAAAACGCCTACCGCCGCCCGGGGCATACCGTGGCGTATATCGGGGCGGAGTTCTGGGACAGCGTCAAGCACACCAGCTTTGTCATCGCGGTACGGGTGGAGTCCGAAGGCCCCATGCAGGAGCTGCACCCCGGCGACCAGACGTGGTATATCTCGGAGGACGGCATCACGCTGGAGCAGCTGCCCTTTATCGACCCGCGCACCGGTGCGCCCAGCGCCAAGGAGGACTTCAAGCCCGCCGAGGGGCGGCTTTCCTACACCCGCAGCCCCAGCGAGGCGCGGGACCGCATCTGCCGCGCACTGGGCATCGGGCGCGCATCCAGCCCGCTGGGCAAAAAGTTCAACGAGGTGTTCCAGATGGGCACCAGCATGGACGAGATCCCGAACTTCCGGGAGTTTCTGTACCAGTACATCCTGCCGCAGCCGGAGCTGGACTTGGAAGCCTTGCAGGGTGACCGCTTAGAGCTGGAAAACCTGCACGCCGTTCTGGCGGAAGCCCAGACCCGCGCCGATGCGCTGGACGAGATCGTCCGTTTCGGCCGCGAAGCCACTGAAAAACAGACCGAAGCCCTTGTGAACCGGGGCGCCGCCCTGCTGGCGCGTGCCGCTGCCGATGCCGGGGAAAAGGCCGTCTGGCAGGAGCGGGTAGACGCCGGACGCCGCCAGCAGGAAACGCTGCGCACCCGCTACGCCGAGGCAAAGACCGCCGAAGCGGAAGCCCGCCGCGCCTACCTGACCGCCCACAGCGCCGCCGGTGCCAGCGGCGAGGGCCGCGCACTGGACGCCCTCAGCGAGGAGCTGGCGCACCGGCAGACCGCACTGGATGCCGCCGCCCGCCGCGCCGACACCGCCGAAAAAGCCGCCGAAAAGACCGGCAACCTGCTGGCGGTGCTGCGCCGCAGCGGCTTTGCTGCCGGGCAGAAGATGACCGACCTGACCCCGGACACCCTGCCCGCCCTGACCGACTGGCTGACCGCACAGGAGAAGCCGCTGGAGGAAGCCTATTTTGCCGCCCGGCAGCACACCGCCGCCCTGCAGCGGCAGCAGACCGAAAAGCGCGCCGAGCTGGATGCCGTATCCGGCGGCAAGTGGGTGTACCCCCACGGGGACGCCGCCACCCGGGTGCGGGACGCCGTGAATGCCGAGCTGAAAAGCCGGGGCATGGAGCCGGACGCCCGCATCTTCTGCGAGCTGCTGAACGTGGAGGACGAGAGCTGGCAGGACTGCGTGGAAGCCTGTCTGGGCGACCGCCGGTTCGATATCCTTGTGCCGCCTGCCCACTACGCCGCCGCAAAGAGCGCTTTTGTGGCGCTGAAAGAGAAAGTCGGCCCCATCAGCCTGCTGGACACCCCGGGTCTGCGCAAGGCCAACCGCCGCGCCGACACCGCCCCCGCCGACAGTCTGGCGGCACAGGTCACCAGCGAAAACCCGCTGGCCGCGCAGTACGCAGACACCATCCTGCGCCGCATCGTCTGCTGCGACACCCCCGACACGCTGGAAAACTATCCCGACAGCGCCACCCGGGACCTTCTGCGCCACCATCCCTTCCGGTTGGAGCGTCTGCGCACCCCGCAGCGCTATATCGGCTTGGAAGCCCGCCGCGCCCGCGCCGGGGCACTGGCAGGGGAGATGAACGCCCTTGCCGAAGAAGTACGCGCCGCCGCACAGGCGGAGCAGAACCTGAAAGCCGCATACAGCCAGTACCAGACCCTTTTGCGCGGCACAACGCTGGAAGAACTTGCCGCCTTGTGGGACGCCCGCGCCGCCCTGACCGCCGCCCGCGCGGCGGTGGACAAGCAGGCCGCAAAGCTGGCCGAGTGCCGCGAGAACCCGCTTTTGCAGCAGCTGTATAAAGAGGAAGAGGTGCGCGAGGCCGCATGGGAAGCCGCCCGCACTGCCGTGGAGCAGACCGGCGGTGACCTGCGCGTGTGCGAAAAGCAAATTACATCCTGCGAAGCGGAGCAGCAAAAGGCGGTGGACACCGCCGAAAAGAGCGCACAGGCCGCAGAGAGTTTCTTTGCCGCCCACCCGCTGGTGGAGCCCCTCTCCCGCAGCCGTCAGCAGGCGCTCACCGGGCCGGACAAATCTCCCCGCGCCGCCGCGCAGGCCGCCGAAAAGGCACAGGCCAAGCTGGACGATGCGCTGACCGTCTACCTGAACAGCACCCTTGAACCGGCGCAGCGGGAATACAACCGGCGCTACGTCTGCGATTATCCCTTGGGGCTTGCCGGGCTGGAACAGTACCGCGCCCAGCATGAGAGCCTTGTGCGCATCGACCTGGAGCGCTACGCCGCCCGCCTGGAGCAGGCGCAGCGGGACTGCAAGGACCGCTTCCGCAAAGATATCCTGTTCCGCATGAAGGACGATATCTTCAACGCCCGGCGGCAGTTCCGGGAGCTGAACAAGGTGATGGAGCAGCTGACCTACGGCGAGGAGGTCTACCGCTTTGAGCTGGAGCCCAGCCGCGACCCGCAGCTGGCGGCGTTCTATCAGGTCATCGTGGACAAGGGCAACCAGCAGATGACCGAGGGCGACTCTCTGGATAACCTTGCCGCCACCGCTGACCCCGCCTACGAGCGTCAGGTGGACGAACTGATGGAAAAAATCATGGCAGACGTGGACGAGAACACCCGCGCCCGGCAGGAGGGACGCACCGCCGCCGGTGCCACCCTTTCGGACTATGTGGACTACCGCACCTATCTGGACTACGATATCAAGGTGACCAATCAGGTCACCGGGCAGCAGGCGTATCTGTCCCGCGTCAGCCGCGATTCCTCCGGCGGAGAGAATCAGGCGCCCTTCTATGTGGCCATCTGCGCCAGCCTTCTGCAAATTTACCAGAAGAGCGAAAACAGCATCCGTCTGGTGCTGCTGGACGAAGCCTTCAGCAAGATGACCAGCGACCGCATCCGCCCCATGATGGAACTGTTCCGCCGCCTGCAATTGCAGGTGCTGCTCATCTCCACCGTGGAAAAGAGCACTGCCATCCAGCCCTACTGCGATATCACCTACTCCATCGTCCGCCACGGCGACGCCAACGCCATCGCACCCTTTGTCCGCATTGCGGCAGAATGATGCAAAGCAGGGCTTGACATCAAAAATAAACTTTGCTATACTGTTTTTTGCTCATCGGAGGGCTGTTTCAACGTAATTGAAGGGCCGGATAAGATGTCATCGTTCGTGCTTCCCGGAGGCTGTGGGCACCGTAGTGCCGCAGCAGAAGAGGGAATGCACCGGAGCGGTGGTTCTTATCCGGCCTTTTTGCATATGTGAAGTTCAAAAAGGAGGAGCTATGCCAAAGAAAACCATCCAATTGTCCGATCATTTTACCTATTCCCGCCTGCTGCGGTTCGTGCTGCCCTGCATCGGCACCATGCTGTTCACCTCCGTCTACGGCATCGTGGACGGGTTGTGCGTTTCCAACTTTGTGGGCAAAACGGCCTTTGCGGCGGTCAACCTCATCATGCCGCTGCCGCAGCTGCTGGGCACTGTCGGCTTTATGCTGGGCACCGGCGGCAGCGCCATCGTAGGCATCACGCTGGGCGAGGGTGACCAGAAAAAAGCCGACCGCTATTTTACCATGTTTCTGCTGGCAGCGCTCATCTCGGTCAGTGTGCTGGCCGTGCTGGGCTTTGTGTTCCTGCGGCCGGTCGCCATGCTGCTGGGCGCAAAGGGAGAGCTGCTGGACTACGCCGTGCGCTACGGGCGCATCCTGATGCTGGCGCTGCCGCCCTTTGCGCTGCAAAATATGTTCCAAAGCTTTTTCGTCACCGCCGAAAAGCCGCTTCTGGGCTTCTGGTTCACCGTAGGTGCAGGCTGCACCAACATGGTGCTGGACGTGGTGATGGTGGGTATGATGCACTGGGGCGTGGAGGGCGCTGCCGTTGCAACCCTCATCAGCCAGCTGGTGGGCGGCGTGCTTCCGGTGTTCTACTTTATCGACCACGGCAATACCAGCCGCCTGCACCTGTGCAGAACACAGTTTTACGGCCGCGTGCTGTGGGATGCCTGTATCAACGGTTCTTCTGAGCTGATGACCAACCTTTCCATGTCGCTGGTCAATATCCTGTATAACTTCCAGCTGCTGCGGCTTGCCGGAGAAAACGGCGTGGCGGCTTACGGCGTCATCATGTACGCTGCCTTCCTGTTTGTGGCGGTGTTCGTGGGCTATGCGGTGGGCAGCGCACCCATCGTCAGCTTCCATTACGGCGCGCGCAACCACGCCGAGGTGCATAACCTTTATCAGAAGAGCCTGCGCCTCATCGCCGTGGTAGCTGTGAGCATGACGGCGGCGTCCATGGTCATCATTCCCTATGTGGCGCGCATCTTTGTGGGCTACGATGCTCAGCTGCTGGCGCTGACCAGCCGCGCGTTCCGGCTGTATGCGCGGAGCTTCCTCATCATGGGCTTCAACGTGTATGCGTCCTCCTTCTTCACAGCGCTGGGGGATGGCGTGACGAGTGCTCTCATCTCCTTTCTGCGCACGCTGGTGTTCCAGCTTGCCGCGCTGCTCCTGCTGCCCGCCCTGTGGGGCATTGATGGCGTGTGGCTGGCTGTCACCGCCGCCGAGCTTGCCGCGCTGGCGGTGAGCGTGTATATGTTCGTGACAAAAGACCAGAAATTCCATTACCGTCATGGTTGACGCGCCATAACAAAAAAGCCGCCGGGACCCCGGCGGCTTTCCTGTTATTCAAAGGTATATTCCACCAGCTGGCAGTTTTTGATGCCCGCAGCGGCGTACTCCTCGTTGGTCATGTCGTAAAAATAGGAGTGCACCACCCGGGCAATGCCGTTGTGCGCCACCAGCAGATAGGTCTTGCCGGTGTCCGCCTTCAACTCGTCCAGCAGGTTGTAGATGCGCTGCGCCAGCTGCATCATGCTTTCGCCGCCGTCATAGCGGTCGGCAAAGTGGGTCTTGGAGATGCGGAACTCCGCACCGTCCCGGGGCGTGCCCTCGTATTTGCCAAAGCACTGCTCCCGCAGGCGGGGCTCGCAGCGGGCGGGCAGACCGGTTGCGGCGGCAATGGCCTTTGCGGTGTCGGCGGCGCGGGAAAGGGGAGAGTACAGGATCTCGTCGATGTGCAGGCCGCTGTCCCGGACAAGCTCGCCCAGCTGCCGCGCCTGCTGCTGCCCGTGGGCGGTCAGCGGGCTGTCGGTCATGCCGCAGATCTTATTTTCCACGTTCCATACCGTCTCGCCGTGGCGGGTGAAATAGATATTATGCATAAAATTACTCCTTACAGCTTGTGCAGGGTGCCGTCCGGCAGCAGACAGACGGTGTCTCCTTCGTCGATGCCCAGTCGGGTCAGTTCCCTGTCCGGGTAGGGCAGGATGCGGGCAGCCCCGGCGGCATCGGTCAGGGTCACATCGCACAGCACCGGCTGCCCGGCGGGCAGCTCCTCGCAGCCGTACAGCTGCTCGTCAATGCGCAGCACGCGGTATTCCGGCATGGTACAGCCCCTCCTTTGTGTTTTTCCTTATTATATAGCACCCTGGGGCTTTGGTGCAAGGGGGAGCGGACTGAGAGGGTTTATTCTCCCCCGCTTGACAGCGGCGCGGAGAAATTGTTACAATACGGTTATGACTGCAAACCACGTGGAGGGGTTCATGAACATTACGGAACTGCGGTATCTGGTAGCCATCATGAAATGGGGGTCTGTGTCGGCGGCGGCAAAGCAGCTGTACGCGGCGCAGCCCAACGTCAGCAAGGCACTGAAGAACCTGGAAGAGGAATACGGGTTGCGCATTTTTGAACGCTCCTCCACGGGCATGATCCCCACCGAGCAGGGCAAGCGGTTCATCCGGCAGGCGCAGCGGGTGCTGCAGCAGGTGGACGAGCTGGCGCAGGAGGCGCACCAGCAGCGCAGCTGCGCCGAGCTGCGGGTGGTGCTGACCCATGCCACCTACGCCTCCTATGCGGCGGTGGATTTTTTGCAGCAGGCAGCCCGCAGCGAGCAGCTGCGGGTGCATATCCGGGAGAGCGGCGCTATTGAAGCCCTGGACTTTGTGCTGCGGCAGGGCTACCACATAGCGCTGCTGCGCTATGCTGCCGAGGACGAGGACTACTACCTGCGCTACTGCCAGCGCCACGGTCTGCGGCAGGAGCCTATCATGGAGTTTTCCTACCTGCTGCTCACCAGTCAGGACAGCCCGCTGGCGCGGCGGCAGGTGCGCGAGCTGGACGAGCTGAACGATTACATCGAGGTGCTGCACGGCGACACCCATCTGCCCGGGGAGGAGAGCACTGTTTCCCGCTGGGAGGTGAACCCCAACCGCCGCATCCATGTGTATGAGCGGTGCAGCCAGTTCTCTATTTTGCAGAATCTGCCCACGGCCTATATGTGGTCGTCCCCCATGCCGCAGCGCGCGCTGGAGCAGTACCATCTGGCGCTGCATAATTGCCCGGCGCAGAAGCAGCAGATGCGGGACGTGCTGGTGTACCCGGAGCGGGAGCCTTTGCAGCCGGAGGAGCAGCTGTTTGTGCAGTTGCTGCACAAACAGGCGGATGCCACCATCAAGGACAGCGGGTGGAAAAAGATTTGAAATGCGCGCCGCGTCTTCCGGGTTGCGGCACCCAGCATCCGCATCGTGCCTTGGGCGGCACGCGCGTCTTGCTGGCCGCTGCCCCAACAACTCCTCCCTGTTTCCGCCGCTGGCGGCGGTCGTCGTTGTTGCAGCGGAAGAATTGTTTTTATTTTCGGGCTAGCGGAGCGTCTGCGGACGCTCTGCTAGCCCATTTTCACGGGTGCCCCACCTGAGAGGACAGATTTCCCTTCTTTTCGTCTCAAATTCCACGTTTTGGGGAGAAAATCGCAAACGATTAAGCAAAGTGCACAAAAAGACAGTGCAAAGTTTGGCGGGGGCGAGCTTGACCGTTCCCGGGAGAAAATTTTTGAGAAACAAAACGACGAATTAAAACGTGTTATCGCCGCAAAATAAAAGTTTGCGTAAACAAATAAA
>ENA-UEOZ01001072-UEOZ01001072.1-human-gut-metagenome-genome-assembly--contig:-NODE-1072-length-12478-cov-3.380776_pt1 | contig 12478 bp, 8 predicted proteins | sample MGYA00242898_ERZ507912 | MGnify/ENA primary metagenome ERZ507912 (study PRJEB26167, sample SAMN06115410) | human gut metagenome | host: Homo sapiens | place: China:Chongqing | collected 2016-04-27... | reverse complement strand
ATATCCATTCTTAGGTACGTGTTTTTATAATCTTCAACCATCAGACAGTTCTTGTAATAAAAGAAAATCTACAAAGCCTTGTGATTTTCAGCTGTATACCAACAATCCAAAGGAGGAATTATCCCCCTTTAAATTTTTACCACAAATTACAGAGATTGCACCCGAAAAAAAACAAGAATGTATTAATATCAAATTTGTTACAAAAAATGGGATAGAAACCGATTCTAGCAAACAATATAAAACTACGTTCCATTTGGATAATTTATATGCTGCATACAAAGATAAAGTTAACGACCTTTATGAAAAAAATCGCAAAATGAGAGAGGGTATGATCTCTGCGTACAAAGCCGGTCTTAATTATGAACCAACAAGAGCAGAACTTACAGAGTTTTTATTAGACTGTCCATATGATGAAGCAAGAATACATGAAGACGTTTTGCGTAAATTAAAAGTAGATACAATGGAGCAGCTTGACTCTGCAGGCTTGCTAATAAAATAAAAATATAAAATCTGGAAAACCATTAAATTGGATTTATTTAAGACAGAATAACTAATTATTATACTTAATACACATAGCCATCTGCGTAGAATTTCATTTACGCGGGTGGCTTTTTTTGTTTTCATCTACGGTCATGTCTTGTGATTGCCTTATGAATCCCTTATGATTGAGGACACTATAATAAAAATCTACTACCGATATTCTCCATTACTAATATTGATAATCAGTATATAATACTTATGACAATGATGTTTCGTTACTGCCTTTTTATGTGATACTTGTCACCATAAAATCAGTATGTGAAATCGCTGTTACTTTCCGAAAAATCAAACCAATAACAAGTAGCAGTATGAATGAGAAGAACATTACATTTGAAGATTTGCCCAAGGCAATGTCGTGGATGATGGATAAATTGAATGAACTGGATTCTAAGATTGACGGTCTCAACACCCAAAGTCCGGGTATTCCAACCGAGCAATGGATGAACTTAAAGGAGTTGTGCGATTATATTCCCAGTCATCCGGCAGAGCAAACAGTATATGGGTGGACAAGTTGCCACCAAATCCCATTTCATAAAAGAGGTAAACGTATCATGTTCCTTAAATCAGAGATTGATACGTGGCTTCGAGATGGCAAGGTAAAGTCCGAAAAAGACTTGGAAGACGAAGCTGCCCAATTCATAAAGTCTAAAAGAAACAACCGATTCTAATGGATTCACTCGATTTATGCAATGCAATCAGAATGGAATTTGGAGGGATACTTGAAGACAAGATTCCTTTGAATGCTTTTCCAGCTAAAATTCAGGATATGGTATTGGCATTGGCACGACAAGAGAATTATTCCATTGAATATATGATGGCTTCTCTTTTGGCGGCAGTTTCAACAGCCATCGGTAATGCTGTCAATATCCGTATTCGTGGTGGCTGGATAAGTAATCCTGCTCTCTATATGATATTGGTTGGTCGCCCCGGAATGGGAAAGACTCCACCTTTGGATTTTGCATTTCGCCCAATTCGCAAGCATGATGCCAAAGTTATCAAACAATTCAAGTCTGATATGGAGCAGTATAATAATATAGTAGAGAGTAACAAAGGGAAAAAGGAAGATTGCGCTTCATTACCCGAAAAACCGATTTTGCGAAGAACCATAATATCCGACTTTACTCCAGAGGCTTTAATGCGTGCGCTTGATGACAACCAGCGTGGTATTGTGGTATATGTGGATGAAATTATGGGAATGTTCAATGCCGTGAACCAATACAGTAAAGGGCAGCTTATTGAGCAACTTTTGACTGCATTCAGCGGAAAGCCTTTAAACATTTCCAGATGTAGTATGCCCATACCTATTCATATAGAACATCCTTTTATAAATATGGTGGGTACTATGCAGACTACCCGAATGCACGAACTTATAGACAAAGGCTATAAGGACAATGGGTTGATTGATAGAATAATTTTTGTTTATCCATCTTCACAGGAAATATCAGATTGGCAGGATGAAGAAAACACCTTTACCACTTTTGATAAATACTCGTCTATGTGGGAAAATATCATCAACAAAGTGATGAGTTTGCCTTTTATAGTAAATGAGGATGGCGAAATAGTTCCTGACATTTTGGACTTTTCTTCGGAAGCAAAAGCCTATTTTACCAACTGGCGCAATGATGCTATTCATGCAGTCAATCAAATCCAAGACGATGGACTGGTGGATAGCAGAATAATGAAAGCTCCGATGATTACAGCACGATTGGCTTTGGTTATGCAAATCCTCCGGTGGGCTTGTGGTGAGGTTCATAAAAATTTTGTGGACATCGATTCAACCAAATCAGCTATTACATTGAGCGAATACTTTGAAAGCTGTTATGCCGACATTCAGAAATATATGTTGGTAGAGGGCATTGAACCCCAAAAGAAAGAATTGCTTGATTGTCTTTCTGCAACATTCACAACTGCCGATGCCATTCAAGCAGGAAAAGAAGTGGGGCTTTCCGAACGCTCTGTAATGTATTCTTTGGTCAGCCTTACCACGAATAAGATAATCAAGAAGATTAAGAGAGGCGAATATGAGAAACTGCAATAACCTATCCCCATTGTACCTTGCAGTTGTTGCAGTTTGCACTTTGCGCTATCTTGTCCTAGAAAAACTTTACAGATTTATTACTTTGTCCTATCTTAGCTTGACATTATCAGGAATTGAGTGTTTTAGTCCTGCTGTGCCTTTACACTTCGGCTCAAAGATAGAGACTTCTTCATTAAGTACATTCCTCTTTCGATAATAATTCTTCCATTTGCGTTCCGTTTTAATATTTGTTTGATGAACCAAGGCAGGAACCATATAACTAATACTCTGATGCGGTCTTTGATTATTATATAAATCAATAATTCGACTAATGAAGTTAATAGTTTCCTGCCATGATTTTAGCTTAACATCGTATATCCATTCTGTTTTCAGAATGCCATTTATTCTTTCTGCTATTGCATTTTCAAGTGGATCGCCACTTTCCGTCATGCTAATTTGTACCTTATGCTGCGTTAGCAAATTAACATAACTGGCGCTGCAATATTGGCTTCCTCTGTCTGAATGATGAATAAGCCCGGAATATCCTTCCGGTAAACTATTTAAAGCCATTTTCAAGGCAGCAAGAGCATTGCAAGCACGAAGTGATGGAGCAAGCTCCCAACCAACGATCTTATGAGAATAGGCATCTGTTACAAGTGCTAGATAAGCAAAACACCCTGCCATCTCAATATATAAGTAATGTCGCTTACCCATAATTGATTGGGAGCCTTTGGTATATAATCCCTTATCAAATTGGGGTATTTACGCATCCAATGATTGGAAAAAGTCGTTTTTCTCTTATTTCTCACCCTTCTGACCAATAAATAATTACGATACAGTAATTCAATGAAAGCATCTCGACCTATGTGTATACCCATCACTTGGAATGTAGGTTGAAGATAGATTAATAACTTCTTCGCACCCATACGTGGAAAATCTTTTCGAGCATTGTGTACCAGAGACAAGATTACATCTTCTTCCACATTCTTATTGGCAACATAATGAGACTTTTCATAGTAAGCCTGACGGGTTTTGCCAAACAGCCGGCATAAAACATCTATCTTATATGATGGATGCTTTTGCCTTACTTCTTGGACTGTTTGGCACCAGATTTTTTTCTTATATCAACCTTTAGCTCACGTTCCGCAATATCAATCATAGTATCTAAACAAGTGGAACGCATTTTTTCTTTCGCCAGTTGTTGCTCTAGTTCACGGATACGTTCTTCCATTGCTTCAATAGGTAGCTTTTCTTCTTTCATAGGTATTATACTTGATACCACGAATTTACTACTTTCTTTGGGATTGGAAGCAACTCTTTTACGATGAACCCAACTACTGACCGTATCTCTCTTTACCTGAAAGCGTCGGGCTATCATGTCGACTGATTCATTACTGTTGTAGTAAGCAGTCAAAACACGCTCACGGAATTCTTCTGAATAGAATTTCCTTTCTCGTCTAATCATAACTTGTACACTTTTTATAGTTATTACTGTGTAAAGCTATTTTAGGACAAGTCACGCTGACATAGGATTTCTGCAAAACTGCAATAAGTGCAAACTGCACGGACTGCAATAACAAAATGAAGAAGTATGGCTGAATATAGATTTTCTCTTCAAAAATATAAGCGTGGGTCAAAACTTTCATGCCCGAAGTGTGGAAAGAAACAATGTTTTGTCCGTTACGTTGATACCAAAGGGGAAGTTTCGTTTCCTGACTATGTAGGCAGATGCGACCATGAGCAATCGTGCAAATACCATTATACGCCCTCTGATTATTTCAAGGATAATCCAACGCTGATAGAAAAAGGTTCCAATTATAGTTTTGAACATAGTAAACCACAGTCACGTTCATTGCCAGCTACTTCCTTTATTGAAAAGGAACTAATGGAGCGAACACTTACCAATTACACAATGAATCCTTTGTACATTTATCTGGCAGGTATATTGGGCAAGGATGAAACAAAGCGAATATTCTATTTATATCGTGTTGGCACATCAAAGAAATGGGGCGGTTCTACCGTATATTGGCAAATTGATAGGCAAGGCAACGTGCGAACCGGAAAGATAATGTTGTATGATTCAACAACAGGACATCGGACAAAAGAGCCGAGAAGTTATGTGAGTTGGGTACATACCGAGTTGAACCTTGCCGACTACAATTTAAAGCAATGTTTGTTTGGTGAGCATCTGTTGTCTGGCAATCCTGCCAAACCGATTGCTATAGTAGAGAGTGAGAAGTCTGCTTTGATAGCCACTCACTATATGCCTGAATTTATATGGCTGGCTACTGGTGGAATGCACGGCTGCTTCAAAGCAGATGCGGTTGGTGTATTAAAAGGTCGGATGGTAATGTTGTGTCCGGACTTAGGAGCAAAAGAGATTTGGCAATCCAAGATGGCTATGCTCTTCTCCGTTTGCTCAAAGGTGATAATAAGCGACACATTGGAACAATGTGCCACGGATGAGCAACGAAAGAAAGGATTGGACATTGCCGATTTCCTCTTGATGACCGATACGCCACAGATGATTCTGTCAAAGATGATACAGCGCAATCCGGCTTTACAGATGCTCATTGATGAATTAGGGCTGGAGTTAGTGAATGCAGAACAGATATGATAAAATGATGGATTGGACAGCTCGCTGTCCTTGAAAAAGGGTTTGTAAAATCCCGTAGCTTATTAGGGCATTTTCACCGCATTCACTCTCCGAGTGGCAGTCAAAAAGCCCATAAGCGGAGGGATGCCCTCTCGACACCCGATTGCCTGTGGCACAATGGACTGGATTTTACAAACCTTAAAAACGAGGTATAACAATATAGATGAATAAGATATGAGTAATACACAATACGCAGTCTGCCACTTGCAACGTGGCAGTGGCAATGATTCGGGTATGTCATGCCATATAGAAAGGAAAGATGCCAAGGGAAAGAAATATGTCCCCGTCAATGCCGATGCAAATAGGACACATCTTAATCAGGAATTGGTTACATTTCCTGTCGGAGTAAAGAACAGGACGGATGCCATACAATTCAGAATAGACCATGCCGGACTGCATCGTAAGGTTGGTAAGAATCAGACGAAAGCTATTCGTATCATCTTGACCGGAACACATGAGCAAATGATGAAGATTGCTGATGATGGCAAGTTGGATAAATGGATTGATGCCAATATGAAATGGCTAAAGGATACATTTGGAAGTGAAAATTTGGTTTCCTGTGTGCTGCACATGGATGAGAAAACTCCTCACCTTCACGCTACTATCGTACCCATTGTAACCACTGAACGACTTCGCAAAAAGCGAGAGGGCGAGAAGAAATATGAGACAAAATCCGGGGCACGCTTATCGGCAGATGATGTGATGCGGCGAGGCAAGTTGCATGAATACCAGAACAGCTATGCTGCTACCATGAAGGAGTTTGGATTAGAACGTGGCATTGTCGGCTCTACGGCAAAACATCTGGTAAACTCAGAATACTACAAACAGCAGATGAACAAGTATGAGGAGGATATTGCCAAATTGCAGGCTGATGTTGAACAAGCAAGGGAAGGCAAGAGTACCGTTTTATCATGGTTCGGTAAAGGTGATTTGGCGAAAGCGAAAAAGGAACTTGCTGGCAAAGACGAACGGATTGCCAAGCTCACGAATCAGATTAAAATACTCATGGCAGAAAAGTCTCAACTGCAAGAAAAACATAAAGCCGAGATTGAGCAACTACGCAATGGCTATCAAAAAGAAATTGACAAGGCCATTCATAGGGCAGAATCAGCAGAACGGAAATTCAAAGAAAAGGATTCTGTTATAGATAAGCAAAATCAGCGTATCGACCAACTTGACCGCAAAGCCAATCCTCATAGATACCAACTATCATCCGGAGCAGAACTAGTACATTACAACATTCCAAACATGAGTAATCCGTCCATCCATATTTGGACGAAAGTTGGCAATGAAGAATATGATACAAGGACTTATATAGAATATTTCAGCGAGATATGGGAACGGTTCAGCAAGGGCGAAGCTACCGCTTATGAACTCATCAATGAAGTCTTTGAGCCACATGAACAGGTCAATGAAGCACAAGCCAATCTTCTTGGAGTAGCCTTTGAACTTGTTATGGGTGGTCAGGCACAAGTCCATGTCGGAACGGGAAGCGGTGGTTCTTCGTCCGAACTTCCGTGGGGCGAGCAGAAAAAACAAGCATACAAACCGAAGGTAGGACGATAGGAATACCATAGATAGGAATACCTGTATTGTGCACAAAACCTTGTTCTATATCATTTTATTTGCAGATTCTTGTTTATCTATGGCATGAGTCTGCATTTATTTTTGTACTTTTGTAGTCAATATTGGCAATTCAAAATATATCAAACGGCAATGAGTAAAGTTTTTATAAAGTATCTTTTAGAGGGAAATAATCAACCAATAGAAGGTAAAATTGTGTTTGATTCATCTGATCATATTCGTTTTCAAAATGGGCAAGATGTTTCAGGACACAATTATAATAGTCATCGCAGGCTTATAATAGAAAAGAACATTCAAGGTGGTGAAGGTTATACTATCACTATGTATAATCTAGATGGTGTTCATCCTTTATGGCAAAATAATATTCAGATGGCTCCCAAACGGATGAAGATAGTTAATGTAGATGGCAACATCGTTGATTTGCGTGGATATGGTTACGATAAAAATGCATTGGCAATGGGTGCACCGTTGGAAGCTGCATCGTTTGAGAATTATGGAGTTATGCTTATGATAGAAGGCAATGAAATTGTACGAGCACAACTTAATATGTTTGATAGAAATGTTAGTATAGTATATTTATTATAACTCCCTATAGTTATGGTCGTTTAGACTGTACCGCTAACACACTATTTTGTAAACGAATAAGTTTAGAAAACATCTTTATTCAGACAAATACAGTGTTCATTTTAATTTAGCGAAAAAACACACCTATACCCCAAAACATCCATAAAACAATTTAAGAATAAATGTTTGAAGAAGATATTTTCGGTGAAGATACCGTCTCATTGGTTCTAAGATATAGTGACTACGTCAGGCAATATTTCGATAAAAAATCTAAAGTTGTAACTTTCGACAGGATTAAAGCAGTCTTGACTGACCAAGAGATGAATTGTTTTTTCTCCAAGAAAGATGACAGGAGACACATTATAACCATACCGGTGTCAGACAATGGCTGCAATGGCAAAGTTGAGTTCTATGTCGAATGGCACGAGACAAACAGCTATGAGATAAAAGTTAACAAAGAGTGCAAGTCTCGTTATGCTGCAGAGTCGCCCGATGTCGACCTCAAGTATACAATCGAGCAGCGTTGTAAAATCCTGTTTCTTGAGATGCAAGACCAGTTCAATGATTTTACCGCAATTAGTGAACTTTATAACTTAAAAGAGCGAGTCTCCAGACTGGAGATAGCTCCTGCTACAATTATTGAGAATGAGCGTCAGCTTTGGACAAAGTATATCGAAGCTCAGCGTATGATTGTAAAAAAGCTTCAGGAACCTTTTTGTTGCAGTGGCAAGTTCAGGCTTGAGCCTATTATTGGAGCCAAAGGAGATGTAACTCGTTATAAGTTGTATGTTCCAATAGAGTATTCCGCTTCTTCAGTTCCTGAAGCTTTTTCCAATTTTATGAAAGATTACGAGGAATCTTTCGGGAGCACTATCATAATAGATAAGGATGGCAATGCACGTCTGACAAAAGAAGAACTTAATCGCGTTGATATAATGATTCAGCGCAAGTTCGATAAAGAAATCGGGCGACAGGAAAAGATTACTTGTTCTGTCAAGATTACGCCTTTGGGAATCTATGATAAGCTTAAGGCTGAATTTGATGAAAGGAGATGGGATGTTAACTTAGATTACGATAGACAAGATAATTTTTTGTGTGTTTCTTGTCGTGACGGCAAGTTTGTAAAGATTCCTCGTGAAATCATTGATAAGTATGGTCTAAAACTTACAGGAGTATTCTGTAAATATATAAAGAACGATGAATACAACAGGCGTTTTGTTGAGATTGAGAAGCAGGCAGTCAAGTTACCGAACATGTACAAAATCAACTTGGTTGCTCAGAAGATGAGAGATGCAGCCTTTGACAGAAAGAAGGAACTGGAAAGGGAGGATTATAAAAGTGTTAGTTTTAGCGTTGGTCAAACTTATACCTTCGATGAGGTAAACAATAATTTTGATGATGACTTTTGGAACGGTCTAAAAACTGAACTTTATGGGTTAGATATTTCAATATCAACTAAAGACAATCTCTTGTTTTTCGATTTTACAAGCTTTGAAAAACTTCAGGAAAGACTCGACCAACTTTCTGAGAGCAAAATATTCAAGCTTGTAAATGCGCATATTAACAAGATGCCATTCAAGGTTCACTTCTTTCAAGTTGAAAACAAGAACAAACTTGACTCATTTGAATATAAGAAAGATAAACTTAAGAATGTTGAGTTCATTACAAGTGTCAAGATAAAAAACAAAAGTGAAATTTTGTTCATTGGCAATCTCAATGGTAAGGAATCAACAGAACGTGAACTTGTGTTCTCTATACCTTATCGTTGGAAAGATGACCAAAAAAAGGCAAAAGGCATCCTAAAACTTTGCGATGATGAGAATTTCCAGATGGATTGTGTGAAAGCGAATCTGAGGGGTGATGAAGTTAAACTCTCTTGGCTTGACGAGGCAATAAAAAAGCTTGACGAGAAGAGGATTGACTCAAAAGAACCAAACAAAAAGCCTGTTAATCCTCGTCTTCGTGACTTTATCTTTGACTCTTCAAAGGCGGAACCTACTTATAAGTTTGAAATAGCTGAAGAAAATTTCCATGAACTCAGTGAGTATAAAGAATTGGAGAAAAGACAGCTTTTGGCTCTCAACCAGTCGCAAAAGAATGCTGTATTGAAAGCACTCTATGCAAAAGACCTCTGTTTGCTTCAAGGTCCTCCGGGTACAGGTAAGACAACTGTAATCGCCGAGCTTATCTGGCAGCACATCCTCAAAGATCCGACGAAGAAACTTCTCCTTACCTCTGAAACCAATCTTGCCGTTGACAATGCGTTGGAAAAGCTGATGGGGTCAAGAAACGTAAACGAAACGTTGTCTCCTTATCTTAGCATCATTAAACCGTTACGTTTTGGTAGATCTTCTAAATTTGAAGAAGATGGCAAGAAATATTCAGTCGAGCGTATCGAAAAATGGCTTGACGATGAATACGAAGAGGAATTTGTATATGAAAACGAACTTTCAAGTCTCGAAAATGTCACGGAAGAAAGTCTTGACGATCAAGAAGATGGCGACGTGAATAACAATGCTGTCCAACAATGGATGACGATGATTGCCCAGCGTGCTCAATCCTATGCTGAACAGAACCCAAGGTATGCAGAATTAACAAATATGTATAGCACATCACTTTGTTCTCCTGACGGTATCACCAAACGATACTTTATGGAAAAGTACTTCAAGCACGCTAATGTTATTGGCAGTACCTGTAGCAGTACAGGTAGTCCGTCTTTCGCTGCTGATTATGCCAGTGTATATTCTTCTGCAGTCTATGACAAGTTTGTAGAGAAAGAGGGCTATAAGCAAACAATTTCTGACATTAAAGGATTGATTGTCGCAGCCAACAATGAAGACAACTCTTTTCAGGATAGAGCAAAGTCTATCATTAAGAGGATAATGAGAGAAAATAATATAAATACGGAAGATGAGCTTCGTGAACTTTTAGACGAACCAACGGACAATGTAAAACACTTCCTATTTGACTATGACCTCAAACAACTTCTTAAACAAAAACGCCCTAAGAAGTTTGAGACTATACTTGAGCGATTGGGATTTGACAGTGAGGAACAGTTTGAACAGACGAAGAATATCTATTTCGACACGGTCATAATGGATGAAGCAAGTAAGGCGACTCCTCCTGATTTGGTTCTTCCTTTATGCTTCGGCAGAAAGAGCATTATCATAGGAGACCATCGACAGTTGCCTCCAATGCTTTATGAGCAGGATTTCAAGGAAGCTCTTCTAAGTCTTGATGACGATAAAGCAGCGGCTTTGGCTGATGATATAGACAGACAGTTTGTTAATACCAGTCAGTTTGCACGTCTGATACTCAATCCGAAGGTCTCTAAGTCAATTAAATCTGTATTCACTGAGCAGTACCGTATGCATCCTCAGATAAATGATGCCATCAAGCAATTCTACAAGAATGACGAAGGCGGTTTGTCTTGTGGACTGGATTTAAAAAAAGTTGACAGTCCTAACCTTGCAGAACCGGAGAGCAGATATCATGGATTCTATCATCCGGGATTTATTTCTCCCGATGTTCATGTACTTTGGGTAAAAGTAGATGAACCGGAGCAACGTACTGATTCTAAAGCTCTATATAATGAGAAAGAGGTGGAAGCAGTGAAAAGGGTTCTTCAGTATCTCAAGCATTCTAAAGGTTTTGAAGAATACATGCAATATTGGGACAACAATATTCGAAGCACTGAACGTCGAAATATAGAAAAGGAGATTGGTGTTATAAGTTTCTATGGACAGCAAGTTAAATATCTCAATGAAGTAAAGTCCTTTGCAAGGAACAATGGAATGAGACTGAAACTGAACACTGTCGATAAATTCCAGGGTATGGAGCGAAACATTGTGATTGTTTCCACAGTGCGAAGTGATAAGTATAAGACTGCTAAGGGAATCGTTACCAACGACGATCCAGGATTTGCAAAATCCCCTGAGCGTCTGAATGTTGCACTGTCCCGTGCAAGAAGACTCCTTATTGTAGTGGGTAATAACGAATTCTTCGATCATGTCAAAGATGCCAATAGCGGTAATTTACTTTATCACAATGTAATTGAGGAGATGCAGAAGCATCACGAGATTATTGACTACAAAACCCTTACAAAATACGTATAGAAATGAATAATATACAAGCATATAATGCAATAGCAAAGAGTAAGAAAGTAAGCGAGCTGTTCTTGGGCACGTTTGACATCAATTGGGACTTTGCTAAAATCGGATATACTGCTGTTTGTACAGAGGCATTACCACTAACCGTTATGGAAAGAATGGTTTGCGGTATTGTAAACTTAGATGGGAGAGTCTATCTGGGTGACTTGGCTCGCATTATGGGCTTAAATATAGAGAACAATGTTCAGAATCTGAAGTTTCAGGACATAGGGGAGAAAGAAATACTATTAGAGACGCTTAGAACTCTTGATCAGTTTGGTATGATTACAACTTCTGACGATTCATTCTCTTACGTAGAACTGACTGAAATCGGCAAGGAATACTATGCTAAGGGAAGAAAATTCAAGTCAGGCGAAACTAAGGGATTCACGATGTATTTTGACCTCACTGCAGGTGAACACTCTAAAGCAAAGACTCTGTTCAGTAAACTGGCTGTAGATGGAAGTAACGAACAGCAGGACAACTCTGAACTCCCCTATGAAGAGGAGAACTTTGTAAAACAGTATGCAGAGAGTCAAATACCTCAATACTATAGTGAAAAAGCAGGAAATTCATTCACTGATATGTCTGTTTCATCAAGTGAATTTCTTTATAAGAAGGTTGTACTTGGAGTGATATATGACTCTTCTATTGAAACCTATCGTTTTGAAGTCATAGATAATGGTGGTATTAGCACGGAATATCTCAATAATCACATAAATTCAGAGTACAATAGCCATCATTATCTTCAACAGTTCCTTACTAAGCAACCAAAAACTTCCATATCGAAAAATGACTCTCAAATAAAGTTTGAAGAGATAATAGCCAAGGCGCAGAGTGATGCGGATTATGCCATTTTTAACAAAAAGCCAGAAATGGCATTACAGATTGTGACAAACTATATGATGTCGCCGGAATATATGGAGAAGCAGAACATTTTTAACTTCATTAGGTTGAATACAAAGCAGA
>ENA-UEOZ01001063-UEOZ01001063.1-human-gut-metagenome-genome-assembly--contig:-NODE-1063-length-12638-cov-2.433883_pt1 | contig 12638 bp, 9 predicted proteins | sample MGYA00242898_ERZ507912 | MGnify/ENA primary metagenome ERZ507912 (study PRJEB26167, sample SAMN06115410) | human gut metagenome | host: Homo sapiens | place: China:Chongqing | collected 2016-04-27... | reverse complement strand
ATTTGCTTTTGAATTTATCTTCACCTATTCGTTTGATTACCGCCTTGAAGTCCTCATTTTGGCTGCACTTATCCAAAAATTCTATTCCCTTCGAACCGAGAAGTCTAATAGTACAATTTCTAATCTCTTGAGCGGACAGCAGTTCACCACCTGTGTTCAACCTCTTGAACATGTGGTATTTCAAAGAAGGCTCGCTTTCCTTTTTTATCACTTCCATTCGTACAAAACTTCTCTTAAGTTTGATTTGAAGTGCTTTTGGAAGTGTTTCAAAGGTATATCCATTCAAATCTGGAACAATATCACACCCCGACAATTCCAATGGCGTTGATTCGTCCTGTTTTTCGCCAAATTTTATTCCCCGGAAATGAAGATAACTTGAAATTCTTTGCAAACCGTCAATCAATTCGTAAATACCATTATCTGTCTCAATTACAAAAATCGGAGGAACTGGCATTTCCAAAATAAGCGATTCAATAAAGCGCGACTGCTTCTCCGGTTCCCAACGAAACAATCGTTGATAATCTGGAGCAATAATCAATTCTTCATTTTCATACATATCATACAATTCATTGAAGGACACATCCAAACTTTTGGTCCGGATATTCACAATCTGGCTATCGACATCTTCAATCAGTTCCTCAATTTTCTTTGCCACAAAAATTCACTCCTTTCCCATAAATTGTCAGTTTTTTCTCAGCCTGCTCAAAACTTCTTCCATGCTCATCCCTTCATCCAAAAGCTGCTGAATTACCTTGTCGATTTCTTCTTTCTGGGCTTTCCTCAACGCTTCAGCATCCTGACGGGACTTTTTCCGTTCCAATGCTGCAATCTCCTTGTCAAGTGCTTTCAGTGCAGTCTTCTTCTCCTTGAGCTGCACCTTCAGCCCATCAATGTCGGCCTCCAGTGCTGTAATATCTGCTTCCAAGGTGTTCTTCTCTGCGGTTTTTTTCTCCAGCTCGGCTGCATAATCAATGATGACCACCGGAGTTTTCGCTTTATTCTTGCTTCCTTTGGGTCTTGGCATAATGACTGTCCTCCTTATCAGCTGTCTTTTCTGTGACGCATTTCCAATCTTGTTTTGAGCATGCTTTTCAATTCTTCCAATGTTTTATCACGTTTTTCCGGACGCAATTGGCATTCCCAGACAACTATCACATTCCAGCCTGCATCTTCAAGCTGCTTTTTCTTCCGGGCATCCCGTTCAATATTGGTTTCTATCTTATGATGCCAGAATTCCGCATTGTTTTTGGGCCAGACAAAATATCTGCATCCATCATGCCCATGCCAAAAACATCCATTCACGAATATAACGGTTCTGTACTTCGGTAACACAACATCCGGGCTTCCCGGAAGTTTTTTGTCATTTTTCCGGTAACGGAATCCCTTTGAAAATAAATATTTTCTTACAATCTCTTCCGGCTTTGTGTCCTCGCCATGTATGCAGGACATATTATAGCTCCGGACAGCCTTACTGTGAACATCCATCGTTTTTATCCATTAGTTTATCAATCTGGAGAATCTGCCAGAAAACGCCTTCCAGCAATTTCACCGGAATGCTGTTTCCTGCCATCCGGATTATCTTATCTCTTGAAAATAATTGGTCACCTTTATGAAATGCGACATTATTGTTTTTCAACTTCCAATAATCCGTATCCTTGAATCCCATAAACAGCATACATTCACGGGGAGTCAGATATCTGAACTTTCCTTTTCCTTCAATTCCGCTGTCAAAATACAGATTACCGGAGTTCGGGTTCCTGTCCTGCTTGGTAGTGATCGTTCGGATTGTATCAATTTCCGGATTGATGATATTTCCTTCCAGAACAATCTGCGGATTATCTTCCCAGATTTTCCTTCTGGATACAGTATCGTTGGGAGTGCACTCCACTGCCTCCTCAAACCAGATCGGATTCCGATAGTCATTCCGAAGCAGATCACGGATTTTTATTGCTTTATAGTGCCCGGATGCATGGAAATCGTTCACGACATCCTCCGGACTGCTTTTTCTTGCAAAATAATCTTCGGTCAGCGATTTTTTGTTTTCATCGTCTCCGACATATACACTGATCATCAGAAGGCGGGGGCGGTTCTGGGGGAGACCAAAAGACGAGGCATTCAGCTGATAGTATTTGCTGACGTACCCCAACTTGCTCAGATCACCGATCCATGTTTCAAAATTTTTCTTGTGGCGCTGGGAGAGAAGTGTCGGGACATTCTCCATCAACAGAAACCGGGGCAGCGTTTTTCCGGCGTCCTTCATCTCTGTAAGTACTCTTCCTACCTGCCATAGCAAGCTGGATCGGCTGCCCGAATCCTTGTCTATCCCTTTGTTATAGCCATGAAATGCACCGACGTTGGAAAGATCCTGACAGGGGAAAGAATAGGTGAGAATATCTATTCCGTCCGACATTTCCTTTCCTTCCAAAGCACTTATATCGACAAAGTTATGATTTCGCCTGATGCTGGTATAGATGTATCGCAGGGATTCCACTGAATATGTACGCAGAGCTTCATATTCCAGTGGTGCCTTTCCTGAATTGCTGAATGTATAGTGGCTCATTTTTTCAAGGAGTTCATCCTTGGACATCCGCGCAATATCTGCCGGAATGTCTGTTCCCCCATGAATCATATCATAGGCTACGATTGCATGGACATCCCACTCGCTTGTTCCGACTGTATTTATCTTTACGCCAAGATTTTTCAGGGCAGCTGCCTGACTTCCGATGCCACTGAACAATTCAACAATATTATATGTTTTCTCCATTTGTGACTGATATTCCTTCCGACTCCAGTTTTTCCTTGATAGAAAGCACCGACCTGATCATGTTCATTGTCTTGTACGGCACCTTCCCTGAAGCGGAGACAGGAATATTTCCCGTCGATGAAAGCTGCACGACTTGCTTTAACAACGTCTGTTCCTGATAGGACAGCATCGAACGCCTGATACCAGCATCCATCAATTTGCTCCAATATCCAGGACCCAACGCAACCACACCCATCACAACCTTGAGGTCATTGGAGTCCTTGGCTTCTTTTTTCGCAGAAGTTTCTTCCTCCTTGATAAGCGATACAGGAACCAGCTCGTCCATAAAGGCTGCTGAAGGGGTATAGGTTTTATCGGCCTTATAATCTTCCCATGTGGATTCTTTTTTACAGTATTCCGTGACAATCATACCATGGCTGTCACAAATGAAGTCATTGGTCTGCTTGGTCACAATTTCAATTTCGTGCATGAATGCAGGCGACAATGCCTGTTTCTGCCAGATTGCATTCCAGTTCAGCGAATATCCATCCGGAATCTTGCTGAGGATCTTTGCAATCGTATAGGGTACAATATTGAGCTTATAGCCACCCACTTTGTACCAGAAGCCCGTCGGACGTTTTTCACTGTCCTTATGACTTTCAAGGTAGTTATCAACCGTCCGGAAAATAATCGCTGCGCAGATTCCTTTTTTGAAGTAGAATTCATTGAAGGAATCATTGTTCCCACGGTATTCCTTGCTGATGTCATTTCCGAATTCCTTCATGACCCAGTTCTTGCCTTTGGAAACGATGTGTGGCTTGCATGCAACCGTTGTCAGGTACATACCCAGCTGCTCTTTTGTGATGACCTGATCTTTCGGGAATTTTTTCAGGAAACGCTTCAGTTCATCGCCACGAAGTTTCACCTGTTCCTGTTGGTATTTCTTGCGGGAACGCTCGTAATACCAGCCTGTCGGAATCGCATATCTCGCCGGGGGCGCAAGGCACTTCTTCGACATCTTTTCCATCCAGATATGGAACGGGTCATTGGAAAACAGATCCGCCGCCGTGACCTTATTCTGGCTGTTGGCATAGCGGGCAATATCCTGAACCATCTTGTCATAGAAACGGATGCCATCCTCGTTTTCCGTTTCCCGATCCTCGATCACAGTCAGCTTCATCGGAACGTAAATTCCCTCAAGCCCGACATTGGTCTTTTTCAGAACCGCATCCGCCAGTGTTGCAGTCGTCTGTCCGCCATTGATGATCTGGAAATCTTCAATCTTGGTAATCAGATTCTGTCCATTGATATTCTCAACTTCCACGCCCTTTGCGGTTGTTGCAATTCCATTGTTATAGGTAAAGAACTTTGTTGCATCGTTGTTTATTGTTCTTTTTATACCGTTGTTGACGCTCTTGCTGGTTCCCAGAAAGGCGCGGACATTTCCTTCCAGTACCTTACTTCCGTAGGCAATGTATATCTCGGCCAGAAGTTTTCCCGGAATGATTGCAATATAGGCTTCATACCCAAGGTTCTCACCAATGTCACCCTTTATGCACGGAATACCGTGGACTCCGACTTCAGAAAAATCCTTCTGAATATCAATGACAACCGGCTCATTGCTGTTTGTCATTTCCATTTCATAGAAACGTTCCGGATACCACAGGTTGATTTCCAGTGGTTTCCCGTTGAAGTCGGCTTTCTTGATCTTTTTGGTTGTGCGGGTTTTCTTTGCGGCTCCCTTTTTCTTCCGGATCGTTGTTTCCAGAAGATTGGCATCCAGCAAGGCTGTGTCCAGCTCCTTATTGGTAAGGACATAGAACTTGATTTTCAGAATCAGCTGCGGGTCGTCGATATTGCAGGTCATCCGCTTGCGGAACATCCTTGCAACCCGGAGGATGTCATCCGAGTCATCGAAGTAGTCCTCCATCCGACCATTGCAGACCTCATCCAGAAAATAATACAATCTCCAATACAATTCGTCAACCCTGCTTCTGGTGAGGTTGGCGGCATTTTCTGAATCCTGAAAGTCACTGATGAACAGGATCAGACTGTGATCTGTCTCATCAAAACAGTACCCATCTGCACGCATCAGGCGATTTCCGCGCCCTCTCTTATCGCCCATACCAAAGCGGACCGGATCGTCAACCTCATCATAGTCAACCAGAAGGCTCAATGTCCTGTTCAGGAATTCATCCTCCGTATCCGTCCCGTTGATAGCCGAATCGTTGCGTAGGGATTCCAGAAATTCCTTTTTATACTCCTGATAGTCCATTATACGGCCTCTTGATCTTTCAGTTTGTACTGCTCAATTTTCTGAAGCAGAATTTCATACGATGCCTTGCAAATTGCCTCCGGCAGCAACTCATGCGTCAATCTCGGAAAACCGGTTGTCACACGATACCGGTTGCAGCTTCTTATCTCATAGATGAAGTCATCGTAGTAGTCATTGTATACATATCCCTGAAGGGCAACCTTTGCCATAAAATCATTCCGGTCTTCATCTGATGCAAAAAGGCTTCTTGTCTCCAGAATCAGCTTGTTGAGATTCACACCATTGTAAGCGGCACTCATCTTTTCCAGAAAGAAAACCACAAGTTCTCCGTCCGTACTGCTTTCAAGCTGCTCGATGGAGGATATCTTCACTGCCGGTATCCCACGGTGAATGGTTTTTACCTCATACCACGAATCTCCATAGGAAAAGTCCTTATGTGTGAGTTCCTGCCCACTCCAGCTCTTCAGCGCATTCTCCAGCCCGATCTGCTCTGCCAGTTTCCCACGCAGAAACAGGATTTCTCCGATCAGCCCCATGATTTCGGGTTCTGTAAGGAATACATGTTTGGAACCCACAAATAATTTCTTCCACTGGAAGAAACGGTTGACAATGGTCTGATATCCTTGCCCCTTGTCGCTGATGCCACGCGATTGCTCTATCAGGTCATCGCAAAATTTGAAGAACAATCCTTTTATCTCTTCATCGCACAAGGAAAAACGGATTGTATTGTATTTTTCATTCTTGTACTGATTCACATCAATAGCCGATGTGCCCGTCACTTTTCGGGCTGTGAACCTTGCCCGGAGTTCGATGGCTTTTCGCCCTTTTTCGTCCAGACCAATGTACAATTCCAACAGATGCTGATTGTCCACTCTCGAAAAATATCCGGGTCTCAGAAAAGCCGCAAAACATTCCTCCATGGTGCCTGTCATTATTCTTCCCTTCCTTCCGCAAGAATTTCATCGCGATCAAACCAGTTGTAGACACGATTAGCCTTGTAGCGGGTAGAAACAAGACCGGCTTCCTCATCATTGCGCGGCAGGCCCAACGCCAGACCTACTGCCGACGCGTTTCCCATCGCATCCCGGAACTCTGCTTCCTGCTTTTTCTGGGTTTCATCCGCCACCCCGACATCAATCAAATAGATGAGAAGCAAAGGCTTTCTGTCTTCAACAAACCGGAACCATGTATCAGAGAGATATTCTCTTTTTTCATCGAATGGCACACCTTTTTCTCGTTCATAAAATTATCTGAACGATGCCTTGGCTCCTTCGCTGATTTCTTCTGCCGTTTTTCCATTGAAATCAACAATTCCTGTCAGACCGTCTCCCGGACCACCCAATTTACCCTTTCTGCCGATACTCAGTCTGTCGAGTTCACTGTCAATAACACAGGTTTTTCGCTCAACGCAAGCAATTTTCTGACCGCAGATATCCACTGTTTTATCCGGGTTTCCTCCATCCATAAAAGCTACATCAAAAACGTCAATGGACGCGTCCGTACATCCGCTCAGGAACGTAGAAATCTGTTTCGGATCGAAATCGGAAATGTATTTCGACACAGAAAGACTGCTGAGGAAGGATATAATGAGTTCTTTCGGAACATCCGATAATATAAATCGTCCTTTTCGCCCTGTTGTTGTAACTCTACGCTCAAACACATCACCTTTGGCAAGGCATTCACTTACAAGACTTGTCACCGCCTTGAAGTTGTTTTTCTGGGCTTCAACATTGAACCGGAGATAGGGGGTTTCCACAATGCTTCCGAAGTAACTGGCCACCTTAAACTCATCTGTGGCGTTGCGCATTTTGTTGTAAGCCGTGATATTCAGTTCCGTAGAGTTGTTCCGCACACGGATGCCAAAATCGCGCGGCTTTTGACCCAGATCACGCATCCGAAACATGTCGCGCTTTAGTTCCTCCGTTGCATCCGCAATTTCCGCATACCAATCCGCAGATGCCTTATGTGTCCAGATGCGGAAAAGGTCTTCATATCCACGCCGGTATCCGAACCATCGTCCCATCTGCATCAGAACATCGTAGGTACAGGTGTTCCGATAAAAATAGCTGATGATGAGTCCTCCCCGCGTCGGACCACGGGATAGTGCCAGACCACCGATTGCAATCACACGCAGGGATTCGTTTTTCGGATATTCAAGTTTCTCAGAAGACTTGGAACTGTTTACTACTTTTATCTGGATTTTCTCCATCGCATCGAAAAGTGCTGCTGCAACTTCATTCCATGTAAATCCGCATTTTTCATACTGCGTCTGCCAGACCTTATAAATCCGGTTCAGCACCGGGTCTTTCATGGACAGTTCAAAGTCACTGCAAAGATTATACTTTAGTGACCGGTATGCTTCCGCATGAATCTTCTCAACGACTTCCTTGATATACTTCTGAACCTTGACAAACCGGGAGATGTTGATCAGCATAGACCGATGCTCTCTTTGATCACCCCGCAGATCTCGGATTGCATTCGCCAGATAAAAGGCATAGATGGCATCTGTCATGCTTTCCGGGAGTTTGCCTTTCCAGTCCTTTTTGTGCTTGAAATAGAAAGAATAGCCGTCTTCTTCTTCCCGGCCTGCATCCGTTATATAAACCAATTGCGAATGGAATTCTGCGTCCTTCGGAAAAATTCTTGTTGGTCCGATGTAGTTGCTGGGTGTCGGAAGCGCCACAATGAAATCTTCCGGGAAAAGGTCATGCGTTTCCATTTTCTCCGTCGTTTCCGGATCGATGAAAACGTTGGCAAACGGCGTGGCCGTGAACCCGACATAGTTGGACTTTGTGAACACATCAGCCAGCTTCCGGATCAGCTTATTGATCTTGGTCGGATCCTCTTTGTCAGAACTTGTATTGATGGATGCGTTGTCCGCCTCATCGTCGATCATCAGCATCGGCATATCAATCTTGTGTGTCCGCGGATCTGCATTCAGGTCAATCAGCCATTTCGTCAGCTTGGTGAGCGTTGTGGTGTTCTTCTTGATGACAAAGACAACTGCATCCTTATCTGCGCCAAGCGACACCGCTATTTTATCCGAGTTCCCACGGAAATCACTTGCACGGGAGGTCAAGGCCATTGCATGAATCGGCTTGTTGTCGAGACCCACGCCAACGCGCTTTCCTCCGGTGGTATTGGCCGACATATCAATGCCGATAAATCCTTCTTCCACTCGCTCCTGTGTCTGTTTCCTCAAGGATTCGATCGTGCCGGTCAGCAAAATGAACACTTTGTAGCCTGCATCTGCCGCTTTGCAGATAAAGCCGATATAGGTCGAAGTCTTTCCAGACTGTACGTCGCCGATAATCAGGCCGCGTTTCAGTACAGGTTTTCCGTAGTCAGCCTTCGGGTCCAGAATATAATTCATCAGTTTCTGATCCAGCGTATCATTACCGAGCGTGCTGACCACATTCGGGCTGAAATGCTTTTCATCAATCAGATAATTCTTGTACCGTGTCCAGAAGTTCTGCTGTATTTCCGCTTTCCTGTCGTCATACCAGTTGGTCTGTTCGTAATCTGCCAGAATACTTTCACCAGGATGTGCCTGTATCTGGTATTTATAAGCGACGTCCCGTTTGACTGCTGCAATCTCATCATCGCTGTAAGGCACACCACTGATAAACAGCGATTTCTGGATGAGATCTTCCACAACACTTTCATCCAGCGCATTATCCACACGTTTCATCTGTATCAGCTTATCAACCATGCTTGTCAGCATAGCGACCTTCTCAATATCGAGTCCCATTTCATGCCTCCTTGAGTTTCTCCTCCAGCTCCGGATATTTGCAGAACGGTTCGGACTGGAGCAAGCGTCCGATCACAGCATTGCGATCAGCTGCGCCCATATCCATAGACATCTTTATCAGAATTCTGGCCTTGCTCTCAATTTCAGCAACCCGTTCATCATCAACAGTATCATCACCGCGGTTCTGCGACTTGTCAATATAAATATGCTGATAGGGAACTGAATTCTCGATTTCGTCCAGCACCATATCCAGTCGGTTCCATGTTTCATCATCCATTTTTTCTTTCAGAAGGTCAAAAATCCGGGAATTCCGGTTGATCCTGTATACGAACTGGTTATCCCGTTCCTTTATGCGGTCCCAGATGTAGTCAACCTTTTCATCCACTTTCTCAACCCGTCCGCGATAGGTCTGCGCCTTCACTGCAAGATCCATTGCTTCGTCAACAGCTTTCGTCAGGCGGTTGCGGATAATCGCCGGAATTGTGGCATGCTGCTTCTTGATATCAATTCCCCAGATGTCATCCAGTGAATTCGGAATATCAACCTTGATCCGGGCATACTTTGTCAGCTCATCCCGATGTCTGCCAAACCATGTTCCCCAGATTATCAAACGTTTGTTCCGATAAATATAAAATCCCTGCTTTGCCCGATAATTTTCAATCCCACCGGACAATCTCTTATCTTCTGCACTCAGGTCTTTCTGGAAGGGCAGAACAAATGGCTGAACGCTTACAATCTGTTCATTTCCTTCAGAATCCTTGATTGGAATTTCAATTTTTCTGCGGACATTCGTTTTTCTGTGATTTTCAAGGAAAGGGTCCAATCCTGTCAGCTTATAATTGTTCACCATAATCGTCAGTGGATTCCGGCCCTCACCATTCAGATACCGATGGAAAATCAAGGACAGATACTCTGCTGTTGCGTTCTGATGTTTTCCGAGTTCTGCGTAAACATTTCCACTCGACTTCTCAATAAGATCAAAATTCTCCCAAAGAACAATCGTTCCGCTTTCTTTGTCGCTCAGGAAGTCAATGTATCGGATTTCCGCAATCTGCTCCTTTGAGCAGTCAACCATATACCAGTCTTTCTTTTCCTCAATGACATCCAGATCCCATACATAGGCCGAAAGTTTGCAGTCCTTTTTGCTTGCAACAGTCAACCGGCGGCACTGAGACAAAGAAGCCGCTTTCATTCCGAGCCCGAATCTTCCAAGATCATCCTCGGAACGATTGGCGGATTTCAGCTGGCTGCCATATTTCATAGCATCCAGCAGTTCTTTCTTATTCATTCCGATACCATCATCACAGACAGCAACACAGCAATCGGATGGGTCTATCGGAAATCGCAACACAATGTTCCGGGCTTGTGCACTGACACTGTTGTCCACAATGTCCGCAATCGCTGCCTCAAAGGAATATCCCATTGCACGCATGGAATTCATCAGGACATCCGCAGTCGGTTTGTTTGCTTTCAGTTTTGCCATGATTCCCCATCTTCTTTCTGCTAAGGACAAGTAGTGCTTGGACAACTTATGATTTATTATATCAAAGTATACTCTCTGCCGCGTTCGCAGGCAATGCGTTTTGACTCAAAACACCGATCTCATTGTCTTTCCTGTATCTTTTCACAAAAAATCCAGTTCGCATTTGTTGATTGCTCCAGCATCTGCAAGCAGTGCCTCTGTATATACAAAGGCTCAAACACGCATGGCATTGCAAATTTGCCGTGCGTATTCTGCTTGTTGGGATGCAATCCCAACCCCCTGTGAACATCATGCTTCCGTGATGGCTGCGCACTCTTACAGCGTGCTGAAAGAGCGTTTTGCAGAAACGCGAAGCCTGCATCGGCACGATGCAGAACAACGGGTTTGGGCTGCGCCCAACAAGCGCTTGCAAGGCAAGGGTCTTTGTATATACAAAGACATTGCTTGCAAGAGAGTTTTGTTGTACCAGAATGGTACCACGAAGCACTGCTTGCAGAAGCGATTGTGCCAGTCCGAATTGTCAATTCCGCTTGCAACTGTTATACTGGATTTATCAAAATTTTTTCGGGAGGCTGCTGCCGTGACCGCAAAGCAAGTTCAAATCGGAAACAGACCCTGCCGCATTTACGGCGAAGCCCATACAAAATACCTGCTTCTCCAAATGACCGGCGAACATGAGCTGCAAAGCATGGATCATGAAGTGACAGCCATTGCACAAAGCGGCCGGAATTTTCTGTTTGCCGCTGTTCCGGTGAAAAACTGGAACGATGAACTTTCCCCGTGGGAAGCTCCTGCGGTATGGGGCAAAGAGAGTTTCGGCGGCGATGCAGCGGACACGCTGCGCTTTCTGACAGAGCAGGTGATCCCCACGCTGAAGCAGCGGTTTGCACTGCCGGAAAACGTCAGAATCATTCTGGGCGGCTACTCGCTGGCCGGGTTGTTTGCGCTGTGGGCATCCACCCAGACTGATTTGTTCTACGGTGTCGCCACCGCGCCTCACCCTCGGTGTGGTTTCCGGACTGGATGGAGTTTGAACAGCAGCACCCGATGCAAACACAGCACATTTATCTGAGCCTTGGCGACAAGGAGGAACACACGAAAAACGCCGTCATGGCTGCGGTGGGGGATAATATCCGCACCCTGCACAGTCGGCTTGCAGAGCGTGGCGCAGACTGCACCCTTGAATGGAACAGCGGCGGGCATTTCAAAGACGCCGATTTGCGTACCGCAAGAGCATTTCGGTGGGTAATGGAGGAAAGCCGATGAATATTTTGATCGATGCAGACGGCTGCCCGGTCGTCGATCTGACGTTGCAAATTGCAAAGCTGTTCGGCATCTCGATCATCATCCTGTGCGACACCTCTCACCAAATCGAGCGAGAAGGTGCGCAGACGTTGGTGTTCGACAAAGGAGCTGACAGCGTGGATTTTGCTCTCGTCAACCGGGTAAAACCGGGAGATGTGGTTGTGACGCAGGACTACGGGCTGGCGAGTATGTGTCTTGCCAAGTGCGCACGCGTGCTGAACCAGAATGGTCTGGAATACACCGCCGACAACATGGAAGCTCTCATGCTGCGGCGTTATGAAAACAAAAAGCTCCTCCGTGCCGGAAAGCACCCCAAGGGGAGCCCAAAGCGGACGAAGGAGCAGGATGAAGCATTTGTCGCCACACTGACAGATATTTTAGCGAGCGTCTGATTTTCTGAATCAAAAATTTGATATTGCAACCGCCACTCACTCTTTCCCGGAGTGAGCGGCGGTTGTTTCTTGTTCAGCGCATCTTGCTTTGTTAACTTTCTGTTAATTTTCAAAATAAAGGTTGTCAACGAGCCTTTCTCGATGCCTACCAAGTGAGGGAACGCTCTCAACCTTCGATGAAGGCAAAAAATCAGCGTCAACACCCCCCATTTTAGGCCACTTTTTCTGTTAATAGTAGAAACGCTTCTTTGAAGGTCCGTCATTTGTGACCTTTTTGTTAATTCTCAAAAAGATGGTTGTCTTTTGGTCTTTTTCGTCGGCTACCAAGTGAGAGGACTTTTTCAAAAGTGGAGATTCGGCCTCAAGAATTACAACTCAATTACAATTTTCCCTTCGATGCTATGAAACAGGCGTTCTCGATGCCTACCAAGTGTAGGGCATCTTTTTGAAATAGTCCCATTTCTATTTTATTACAGCTTTATTACAGTAACTCGCCAATGGGTGTAAAACATTCGTTCTCAATGGCTCGTATATGAAAGCATCTTTTTCAAGCCGACTCTCGGACTATTATGACATTTTGTTTACAAGATTGCTTTCAATGTTACGAAATGACCTTTTTCATCGGCTACCAAGTAGAAGGATGTTTTTCGTCCGTCAAAGTCCAGAAATCTTCCATATGTTCCTTGACA
>ENA-UEOZ01001060-UEOZ01001060.1-human-gut-metagenome-genome-assembly--contig:-NODE-1060-length-12722-cov-3.554211_pt1 | contig 12722 bp, 10 predicted proteins | sample MGYA00242898_ERZ507912 | MGnify/ENA primary metagenome ERZ507912 (study PRJEB26167, sample SAMN06115410) | human gut metagenome | host: Homo sapiens | place: China:Chongqing | collected 2016-04-27... | reverse complement strand
GATTTATCAATCTAAGCCGAATGATTTATCAATCTAAGCCGAATGATTTATCAATCTAAGCCGAATGATTTATCAATCTAAGCCGAATGATTTTTTTTCTTCAGCAAGGTGATTTTAGCGTCGATCGATGTCAGGATTCCTTTTAAGGAAAGGATACCGGCGAACCGTGTTGTATGATGCCGACGGACGTGGTGTCCAAACCGAGATATGGATGGGGGAGGTTATTTATTGGCTTCTTTCACCTTTCGGAAGAGGTCCGAGGCGAAGATGAAGCTGTTCAGGCGTTCGTTGGTCGAGTTCATGATTTCGTCTTTGTTGCCCTGCCATTCTTTTCTCCCTTCATATATATATAGGATGTTTTCTCCGATGCCCATTACGGAATTCATGTCGTGCGTGTTGATGATAGTGGTCATGTTGAATTCCACGGTGATGTCGTGAATCAGTTCGTCTATCACCAGAGAGGTTTTGGGGTCGAGACCCGAGTTCGGTTCGTCGCAGAACAGGTATTTGGGATTGAGGGCGATGGCTCTTGCAATGGCCACACGCTTTTGCATACCGCCGCTGATTTCGTCCGGGAACTTCTTTTGCGCTTCAAGCAGGTTCACCCTGTCCAGACAAAACTGGGCGCGTTTCACCCGTTCGGCGTATGAGTCTTTGGAAAACATATCCAGCGGGAACATGACGTTTTCCAATACGGTCATGGAGTCGAACAAAGCTGCGCTCTGGAATATCATTCCCATTTCGCGGCGGAGCATCTTCCATTCTTGTTTGTTCATCGTCACCAAGTCGCGTCCGTCATAAAGCACTTCGCCGCTGGTGGGACGGAACAATCCCACGATACATTTCATCAGTACCGTCTTTCCGGAACCGCTCTGGCCGATAATCAGGTTCGTCTTTCCATTCTCAAACACACTGTTGATGTCCTTCAGCACTTCTTTGTCCTCGAAAGACTTATATAGCGATTTAACTTCGATCATCAGGATAACAATTGAGTGAGTAACACATCGGAAAACAGGATGAGCACACTGCTGCTCACCACAGAGTCTGTACTAGCTTTTCCCACTTCCACCGAACCGCCTTCGACCGTATAGCCGTAGAACGCCGATACGCTGGTGATGACGAAAGCGAAGAATATGGACTTGATGAATCCCATCCATACGTACCATTCGTTGAAGTCGTGTTGCAATCCCAACGTCAGGTCGTCTATCGTGATGACCTGTCCAATGACGGACGTGGCGTAGGCCCCTACGAATCCGGAGAAAATACTGAAACAAACCAGGAAGGGCATCATGGTCATCATGCCCAGCACCTTAGGTAGGATGAGGTAATTGGCGGAATTGACTCCCATGATTTCAAGGGCGTCGATTTGCTGTGTGACGCGCATGGTGCCGATTTCGGAGGCGATGTTGGAACCGACCTTCCCGGCCAGAATCAGGCACATGATGGAAGACGAAAATTCCAGCAACATGATTTCGCGGGTGGTGTATCCCGTGACGAACTTAGGCATCCACGGGCTTTGGATGTTCAGCTTGATCTGGATGCAAATCACTGCGCCGATGAAGAAAGATATCAGGAGGACGATTCCGATGGAGTCTACGCCCAACTGGCTCATTTCCTTAATGTATTGTTTGAAAAACATCCGCATCCTTTCGGGGCGTGAGAAAGTGCGCCCCATCAGCATCAGATAACGGCCGAATGTAGCCAAACTTTTGTTGAATAGCATGTCCAATTCTTTTTAAATCACACAAAATTAATGAAAATCCGCTAAAAAGAGGCGGCGGGCGGAAATAGTTTTGTGCAAGGGGCTGCTTTTTAATACAATTTTCGTATTTTTGTACGCAAATTTGTAGTTTATGGCAGAAGCTCTTTCTCAGGACAGTCAGAATACAGGGTTAGTGCTCCGTACGGAGGGCCTGGTGAAGACGTACGGTAAACGTACGGTGGTGAATCATGTGTCGTTCGACGTCAAACAGGGAGAGATTGTGGGGCTTCTCGGGCCGAACGGGGCCGGAAAGACGACTTCTTTTTATATGACTACGGGATTGGTGGTGCCTAACGAGGGGCGTATTTTCATCGGCGATTTGGAAATCACGAAGTTTCCGGTCTACAAGCGTGCCCGTAACGGTATCGGTTATTTGGCGCAGGAGGCGTCGGTATTCCGTAAGATGACGGTGGAAGACAACATCGCTTCCGTGTTGGAGATGACGGGCAAGCCGAAAGAATACCAGAAGGAAAAGCTGGAAAGCTTGATTTCGGAATTCAGCCTGCAAAAGGTGCGCAAGAATTTGGGCGACCGGCTTTCGGGCGGCGAACGGAGACGGACGGAAATCGCGCGTTGTCTGGCCATCGACCCTAAATTTATTATGTTGGACGAGCCTTTTGCCGGCGTAGACCCTATTGCCGTGGAGGATATACAGTATATCGTGTGGAAGCTGAAAAAGCGCAATATCGGCGGGTTGATTACCGACCACTACGTGGAGAAGACGCTTTGTATTACGGACCGTGCCTATTTTCTCTTCGAGGGACAGATACTTTTTCAGGGTTCTCCTCAGGAATTGTCTGAGAATGAGGTGGTGCGTGCCAAATACTTGACGAACAGTTTCGTGCTGCGTTTGAAAGACTTCCAGAAGGTAGATGAAGAAAAAAGTGCGCAAGGACTTTGATTTATTAAAAGATAAAGGCTATCTTTGCACGCTTGTTGTGCAATACAAATTATAAATATAATAGTAATCATATATAAATAATTAGATTTCAAAATGAATATTTCATTAGAAAACATTGACAAAGTAAGCGCGGTGCTTACCATTATGATGGAAAAGGCTGACTATGCCGACAGGGTAGAGAAGGCTTTGAAGGATTTCCGCAGAAAAGCAAGTATGCCGGGTTTCCGTCCGGGACAAGTGCCCATGGGACTGTTGAAAAAACGTTTCGGCAAGGACATTACGGCAGAGGAAGTAAACAAGTTGCTGGGTGAGAAACTGTATGCTTACATCAAGGAAAACAATCTGAATATTCTGGGCGAGCCGCTTCCGAGCGAAGACCGTCAGCAGGATATTGACTTCGATACGATGGAAGAGTTTTCGTTTGCTTTCGATTTGGCTTTGGCTCCCGAGTTCAAGGCTGAACTGAGCGGTGAAGACACGGTTGATTATTATGACATCCAGGTGGACGACAAAATGATCGACGGCCAAGTGAAGATGTACACCCAGCGTGCGGGTAGTTATGACCATGTGGACAGCTACGAGGCTAAGGACATGGTGAAGGGTTTGTTGGCCGAACTGGATGAGAACGGAAATACGAAAGAAGGTGGCGTACAGGTTGAAAATGCTGTCTTGTTGCCTGAATATATGAAGAACGACGAGCAGAAGGCCGTATTCAACGGTTGCAAGGTGAACGATGTATTGGTATTCAATCCGAACAAGGCATACGATGGTCATGACGTGGAAATCGCTTCGTTGTTGAAAATCAAGAAGGAAGACGTGCCGGCTATGACTTCGGATTTCAGTTTCCAAGTGCAGGAGATTACACGTTTCAAGGAAGCTGAATTGAATCAGGAGTTGTTTGACCAAGTCTTTGAGAAAGGTACGGTAACGAGCGAAGAAGCGTTCCGTAATAAAATCAAGGAGACTTTGGCAGAACAGTTTGTGGCAGACAGTGACTACAAGTTCATTTTGGATGTACGTACTTACCTGACGAATAAGGTGGGCAAGTTGGAATATCCCGATGCTTTCCTGAAACGTTTCATGCGTGTAAGCAATGCAGACAAGGGCGAGAAGTTCGTGGAGGAAAATTACGACAAGAGCATCGAAGAGCTGACTTGGCACCTGATTAAGGAGCAGTTGGTGAAGGCTTACGGTATCAAGGTCGAGAAAGAAGACTTGATTGCTACGGCCAAGAATATCACGAAGATTCAGTTTGCTCAGTACGGTATGATTAACGTGCCGGAAGAGATGTTGGACAACTACGCCAATGAAATGCTGAAGAAGCAAGACCAGGTAGAGTCTTTGGTAAACCGCAGCGTGGAGAACAAGTTGTCGGCCGCATTGAAGAATGTCGTGAAGTTGAACCACAAAGAAATCAGCGTAGAGGATTTCAACAAGTTGTTCGCTTAATTCGAGCGGGGCAGGTTTAATTTTGTGAAATAAGTATAAGGAAGGAAACCCCCGAACATATTTTTCGTACATTTGCTCGAAAATGGCGGAAGATTGTTCAGGTGTTTCCTTTTTCCGCATAAATAGTTTGACTATGGAAGATTTTAGAAAGTATGCAGTGAAGCATTTGGGCTTGAACAGCCAGGTGCTGAACGACGTAGTGAGCGCGCAAAACCAATATCTCAATCCCTATATTCTGGAAGAGCGTCAGTTGAACGTGACACAGATGGATGTGTTTTCCCGTTTGATGATGGATCGTATCATATTCTTGGGAACCCAGATAGATGATTACACGGCCAATACGTTGCAGGCTCAGTTGCTTTATTTGGATTCGGTGGATCCGGGAAAGGATATTTCCATCTATATCAATTCGCCCGGCGGTTCGGTATATGCCGGACTGGGTATTTATGATACGATGCAGTTTATCAGCAGTCCCGTAGCTACGATTTGCACGGGCATGGCGGCGTCTATGGCAGCCGTACTGTTGGTGGCCGGAGCCGAAGGCAAGCGGTCGGCCTTGACCCACAGCCGTGTGATGATTCACCAACCGATGGGTGGGGCACAGGGACAGGCCTCGGACATCGAGATAACGGCGCGTGAGATTCAGAAATTGAAGAAAGAACTTTATACGATTATCGCAGAACATTCTCATACCGATTTCGACAAGGTGTGGGCTGATTCCGACCGTGATTATTGGATGACGGCGCAGGAGGCCAAAGAGTATGGTATGATAGATAGTGTTTTGGTTCGTAAGAAACCGGAATCGGCTAACGATGTCCTTAATCCGTAAATGCAATGGCGATGAAGAAAGCATGTTCTTTTTGCGGCAGGGCGGAGCGCGATGTGCCTTTGCTCATTACCGGAGTGAATGGTTTTATATGCAGCGACTGTGCGCAACAGGCTTACCGGATTGTGAAAGATTCTTTGCCCGTGGAGCACAAGGAGAAGGATGATTTGGGGTTCGATTTGGCCGAGTTGCCCAAACCGCGCGATATTAAGGCTTATCTGGACCAGTATGTCATCGGGCAGGATGATGCCAAGCGTAATCTTGCCGTGGCGGTTTACAACCATTATAAAAGATTGGCACAGCAGACATCGGACGATGGAGTGGAAATCGAGAAATCAAATATAATCATGGTGGGAAGCACCGGAACGGGAAAAACCCTTCTGGCCCGTACCATAGCCAAATTATTGCATGTGCCTTTCACGATAGTGGATGCTACGGTGTTTACCGAGGCCGGCTATGTAGGGGAGGACGTAGAGAGTATTCTTTCCCGTTTGTTGCAGGTGGCCGATTATAATGTACAGGCTGCTCAACGGGGTATTGTCTTTATCGACGAAATCGACAAGATAGCCCGTAAGAGTGATAATCCTTCCATCACGCGTGACGTGAGCGGGGAAGGGGTACAACAGGGTCTGCTGAAACTTCTGGAGGGTTCGATGGTCAATGTGCCGCCCAAGGGGGGACGCAAGCATCCGGATCAGGATTACATCCATGTGGACACGCGTAATATCCTGTTCATCTGCGGAGGGGCATTTGACGGTATCGAGAAGAAGATAGCCCAGCGGATGAATACGCATGTGGTCGGTTATAACTCGGTGCAGAATATGCAGCATATCGACAAGTCTAACCTGATGAAGTATATTCTTCCGCAAGACTTGAAGTCTTTCGGGCTGATTCCGGAAATCATAGGCCGTTTGCCGGTGCTGACCTATCTGAATCCGCTCGACCGTACGGCACTGCGCAATATACTGACGGAACCGAAGAACTCCATTGTGAAGCAGCAGGTCAAGCTCTTTGAAATGGATGGCATTAAGCTGTCTTTTGATGAAGATACGTTGGAGTATATCGTGGACAAGGCAGTGGAGTATAATCTCGGTGCCCGCGGACTGCGTTCCATCATGGAGAGTATCATGATGGATGCGATGTTTGAAATTCCCTCCAAGAAAGTAAAGACGTTCAAGGTGACGTTGGAATATGCCAAAAAACAATTGGAGAAGGCCAACCTCTCCGGTTTGAAAGCAAGTTAACAGGAGGACGTTTGTGGAATTTTGAGTTAAGAAATGAAGAAATCCTGAAAATAGTTTCCCAATAATTTGCAAATATGAGGTATTTGTTTATAACTTTGTTAGGGGCAACAATGTTAAACCTGAGTTTGATTTTATTGGAAAACTATTGATATGGATGCAATGCTGAATTTGACAGAACCTCTTAAGCGGTATTTTGGCTTTGAAACCTTTAAGGGCGACCAGGAAGCCATCATACGCAATGTGTTGGCGGGCAGGGATACTTTTGTTCTGATGCCTACCGGCGGAGGAAAATCGTTGTGCTACCAGTTACCGTCTCTTTTGATGGAAGGTACGGCGATTGTCATATCGCCTTTGATTGCTTTGATGAAAAATCAAGTGGATGCAATCCGGGCGGTGTGCGGAGATGACGGCGTTGCCCATTATCTGAATTCGTCTCTGAACAAAGGGGCGATAGATATGGTGAAGAGTGATATTCTGCACGGGAAGACCAAGTTGCTTTATGTAGCTCCGGAATCGTTGACGAAAGACGAGAATGTGGATTTTCTCCGGAATGTGAAAATTTCGTTTTATGCGATAGACGAGGCGCATTGTATATCGGAATGGGGGCACGACTTCCGGCCGGAATACAGGCGGATTCGCCCGATAATCAACGAAATCGGTGCGGCACCGGTGATAGCCTTGACGGCTACGGCAACCGATAAGGTACGCGGCGACATCAAAAAGAACTTGGGGATGACGGACGCCAAGGAGTTTAAAAGCTCTTTTAATCGTCCGAACCTGTATTACGAGGTAAGGAACAAGACCAAGAATGTAGATAAGGATATTATCAGGTTCGTCAAACAGCGTCCGGGGAAGAGCGGTATTATTTACGCTTTGAGCCGTAAGAGGGTGGAGGAGCTGGCCGAAATACTCCGGGCGAACGACATTAACGCGAGGGCCTATCATGCCGGAATGGATTCGGCTACCCGGTCGCAGACGCAGGATGATTTTATCATGGAGCGCATTGATGTCATTGTAGCTACCATCGCTTTTGGCATGGGGATAGACAAGCCGGATGTACGCTTTGTGATTCATTATGATATACCCAAGAGCCTTGAGGGGTATTATCAGGAGACCGGTAGAGCCGGACGCGACGGAGGAGAAGGTTTGTGCATAACTTATTATACCTACAAGGACCTTCAGAAGTTGGAGAAGTTCATGGAGGGTAAGCCTGTGGCCGAACAGGATATCGGGCGCCAGCTCCTTTCGGAGACGGCCGCTTATGCGGAATCTTCCGTGTGTCGTCGTAAGTTCTTGTTGCATTACTTCGGTGAGGAATATCATGAGGAGAATTGTGGTAATTGTGATAACTGTTTACACCCGAAAAAGAAAGTGGAAGCAAAGAATCAATTAAAGGAACTGCTTGAGGTTGTACAAGCAGTGAAAGAGAATTTTAAGGCAGATTATATTATAGATGTATTAGTTGGTAAGGAGACAGACGAGGTTATCGCTCATAAGCATGCTGATCTGGATTGTTTCGGATGCGGTGACGAACATGAGGAAAAGTTTTGGAATGCTGTCATCCGGCAGGCATTGATAGCCGGTTATCTGGAGAAAGAGATTGAGAATTACGGCATCCTTAAGTTGACGGCAAAGGGGCGTAAGTTCATGAAGAAGCCGGAATCTTTCATGGTTTCGGAAGACAATGAGTTTGAAGATGACGACGAAGAGGTGGTAAGCCGTTCCGGAGGAGGTACAGGCGTGACGGATCCGGCGTTGTTCAATGCGTTGTTGGACTTGCGTAAAAAGATGTCCAAGAACTTGAATGTGCCGCCTTATGTCATTTTCCAGGATCCTTCGTTGGAGGCGATGGCGACGATGTATCCGGTCAGCATAGAGGAACTGCAGAACATACCGGGAGTCGGTGCAGGGAAGGCAAAACGTTACGGAAAGGAGTTTTGCGATTTGATACGCCAGCATTGCGAAGAGTATGAGATTGAGCGTCCGGAAGACTTGAGGGTACGTACGGTGGCCAATAAGTCGAAGTTGAAAGTGAGTATCATTCAGAGTATCGATCGCAAAGTGGCGTTGGATGATATTGCGTCGGCTAAGGGCATTGATTTCAACGAGTTGTTGGATGAGATAGAGGCGATTGTTTATTCCGGAACGAAACTGAACATCGACTATTTCCTGGATGAGGCAATGGATGAAGACCATTTGCTGGATATTTATGATTACTTCAAAGAGTCGGAGACAGACAGCTTAGCTGTTGCCATGGACGAGTTGGGGGACGATTATACAGAGGAAGAAGTCCGTTTGGTGCGAATCAAATTTATTTCCGAAATGGCAAATTGATAACAGACGAAACGATTTTTGAAAAAGATAAAGCTGTAAGGGTGTAGACAAATGCTGTTTACACCCTTTTTTTGTGGCATATTGTTTCTCAGAATAATTTGGTAGTTCGGCAGAAGTTGCGTATCTTTGTCGTGCAGTATTATAATAAATAGATTCATGAACCAGCAAACCCTAATATATCACATGTTGCGAGACGTAAAAAGGATTTCTCCTTTTTGCGAGCGTTTCCTCGTGCATGTGCACTGGTTCAGTGGCTTTATTTGAAAAGGGTAAGTTCGGAATAATTTTCTAATGCGGTGCTGTTCGTATGAAGGGCACGTAGGATGCTATTCTTTTTCCGAACATTTTCATCGTGAGATTTTTAGAGAGTACGGCAGGTTCTTTGCGAGAAGGGCGGGCTGGAATGTTTTACCCTTTTAATGTGTTTCGTGTATGTTTAAGATTATATCTATTATGTTCGTCGGATTGGGAGCCGGTTATTTGTTGCGTGACTTGAAACTCATACGAAAAACGGAGAAGACCATTCCGTTGACTGTTTTTGCTATGCTTTTTATCTTGGGGATATCGGTCGGGTCGAACAATTTAATCGTCAGTAATTTGGGAAGATTTAGCGGACAGGCGGCTTTGCTGGCTTGTTTCAGTGTGTTGGGCAGTATCATAGCAGCTTGGTTGGTATATTATCTTTTTTTTAGGAAGGGAGGAGAATGATGAAAGGAAGTATGATTGTTTGTTTGTTCTTTTTGTTAGGTTGTCTGATAGGTTTTGGGGCCCACATACAACTCGATACGCACAATCTTTCGATGTATATATTATATGTATTGATGTTTCAGGTGGGTATCAATATAGGTAGCAATGAGAACTTAAAGGGGATGCTGGCTCATTTTACTCCGAAAATGTTGATCATTCCTTTGGGGACGATTGTCGGAACATTGCTTTTTTCGGCGTTAGCCAGTTTGTTGTTAAGCCAATGGAGTGTGTTTGACTGTATGGCGGTGGGGAGTGGTTTTGCTTACTATTCTTTGTCTTCCATTTTGATTACCCAGTTTAAGGAACCGTCGTTAGGGCTTCAGTTGGCAACGGAATTGGGGACAATCGCATTATTGACCAATATCTTTCGTGAAATGATGGCCTTGTTGGGAACTCCTCTTATCCGTAAATGTTTCGGGAGGTTTGCTCCGATTTCGGCAGCAGGAGTCAATTCGATGGATGTGCTGTTGCCTTCTATCCTGCGTTATTCCGGTAAGGATATGATGCCGATCGCGATTTTACATGGCGTTTTGATAGATTTGAGTGTTCCCGTATTCGTTTCATTCTTTTGTAGCCTGTGAGATGTGAAGGGAAAAAGGTAAGGCGGCCATATCGTTTTTGAGGCGATGAGGCCGCCTTTTATCACAAAAAAAACAAAAAAAGGTCGCTGTTTCATATAAAATGCGTATATTTGCATGCAATAAATTTAAAGCCTATGTCATCATTTATTGCAGATAAAATTGTAATGGATGGATTAACTTACGATGATGTATTGTTAATTCCTGCTTATTCAGAAGTTTTGCCACGTACGGTGGAGTTGACCACAAAGTTTTCTCGTCAAATTGAATTGAAAGTGCCTTTCGTCACGGCTGCAATGGATCCTGTAACCGAGGATCCAATGGCTCTTGCCATTGCACGCGAAGGAGGTATCGGTGTGATTAACAAGAATATGTCCATAGAGGAACAGGCTCGTCAGGTGGCTATCGTGAAACGTGCTGAAAACGGTATGATTTATGATCCGGTGACGATTAAACGCGGACGTACGGTGGGAGATGCACTGAATATGATGAGCGAGTATCATATCGGAGGTATTCCCGTTGTAGACGATGAAAACAAATTGGTGGGTATCGTTACGAACCGTGATTTGCGTTTTGAGCAGAATCCCGACCGTAAGATAGATGAAGTGATGACTTCAGAGAATCTGGTCACGACACATCAGCAGACAGACCTTTCGGCTGCGGCTAAAATCTTGCAGGAAAATAAAATTGAGAAATTGCCTGTGGTGGATAAGGATGGCCGGTTGGTTGGTTTGATTACTTATAAGGACATTACAAAAGCAAAAGACAAACCGATGGCTTGTAAGGATGAGAAGGGGCGTTTGCGTGTGGCAGCAGGAGTCGGAGTAACAGCCGATACGTTGGACCGTATGCGTGCCTTGGTAGAAGCCGGAGCTGATGCTATTGTGATTGATACGGCACACGGTCATTCCAAATATGTGGTTGAGAAATTGAAAGCCGCTAAGGCAGAATTTCCGAATGTGGATATCGTAGTGGGTAATGTGGCTACGGGAGAAGCAGCTAAGATGTTGGTGGAAGCAGGTGCCGACGGTGTGAAAGTCGGAATCGGCCCCGGTTCTATTTGTACGACTCGTGTGGTTGCTGGTGTCGGAGTGCCGCAGTTGTCAGCTATTTATGATGTAGCCAGTGCGTTGGAGGGTACGGGAGTTCCTTTGATTGCGGATGGCGGCTTGCGTTATTCGGGTGATGTGGTCAAGGCATTGGCAGCCGGAGGATATTGTGTGATGATCGGTTCGTTGGTGGCTGGGACGGAAGAATCTCCGGGCGACACTATTATATTTAATGGTCGTAAGTTCAAATCTTATCGAGGCATGGGTTCTCTTGAAGCTATGGAATGCGGTTCAAAAGACCGTTATTTTCAGGCGGCAGTGAAAGACGTGAAGAAATTGGTTCCGGAAGGAATTGCCGGTCGTGTGCCCTATAAGGGAACGGTTCAGGAGGTTATCTTCCAACTGATAGGAGGTTTGCGTTCCGGAATGGGATATTGCGGCGCCAACACGATAGAGGATTTGCATCAGGCCAAGTTTGTGAGAATTACGAATGCCGGTGTGCTTGAAAGCCATCCGCACGATGTGACCATTACGAGCGAGGCACCGAATTATAGTCGTCCGGAATGATGGAAACGATGAGAAAGTTTGCGCTTTGGTGTTGCTCGTTGTGCCTAACGGGTGTCTTGTATGCACAGGGAAATGACCCTGTTGTCATGAAAATCAACGGGAAGGACGTTCCTCGCTCGGAATTCGAGTATAATTTTAACAAGAATAATGGCGAGAATGTTGTAGATAAGAAGACCGTTGACGAATATGTGGACTTGTTTGTGAACTATAAGTTGAAAGTGGAAGCTGCATTGGATGCCCGTTATGATACGCTTTCTTCTTTCAAGAAAGAGTTCCGGACTTATCGTGACCAACAGATACGTCCTTACTTCGTGTCGGTGTCGGCAGAAGAAAAAGAGTTGAAGCGTTATTATGACGGAATGAAAGCTTCCATCGGTCCGGACGGGCTGATTCATCCTGCCCATATCATGATATTGGTGGCACAGAAAGCGACACCTGAGGAACAGGCGAAAGCAAAAGAACGCATAGATTCTATTTATACCGCTTTGCAGCAGGGAGCTGATTTCGCTACTTTGGCCAAGCAATGCTCTGCCGACAAAGGTTCTGCGGCACGAGGAGGTGACTTAGGCGGATGGTTTGCCAAAGGGCAGACTATGAAAGAGTTTGAGGATGTTGCTTTTTCTTTGAATAAGGGAGAAATGTCGAAACCTTTTCAGTCACCGATGGGATATCATATCGTGCTGATGAAAGACCGGAAGCAACTCGAGTCATACGAAGAGTTGAAACCTCAATTACAGCGTTTTTTGGAAAGCCGGGGCCTGAAAGAGCGTGTGGCTTCGATGGCCATAGACTCTTTAGTGAAAGGTTCGGCCGGAAAATTGACGGAAGAAGATGTGATAGAGCAGAAAGTACGGGAACTTTGTGCCAAAGACGAGAGCCTGAAGTATCTGATTCAAGAGTATCACGACGGACTTTTGTTATATGAAATAAGTACGCGCGAGGTTTGGGACAAGGCTGCCAAAGATACGGTCGGACTGGAAGCTTATTTCAAGGCCCATAAGTCGAAGTATAAATGGGATGAGCCGCGCTATAGAGGCGTGGTGTACCATTGCAAAGACAAAGGGTTGGTGAAAGACGTGCGAAAGCTGTTGAAATCGGTGGATGAGGCTCAATGGATAGATACCTTGCGTGCATCTTTCAATCAGGATTCCGTAAAGCAAATCAGAGTTGAAAAGAATTTGTTTAAGAAAGGAGATAATGCTTTTGTAGACCATCTGGTTTTTAAGGAAAAGAAAGAACCTAAGCCGTCAGAGAATTATCCGTAT
>ENA-UEOZ01001053-UEOZ01001053.1-human-gut-metagenome-genome-assembly--contig:-NODE-1053-length-12800-cov-6.147685_pt1 | contig 12800 bp, 7 predicted proteins | sample MGYA00242898_ERZ507912 | MGnify/ENA primary metagenome ERZ507912 (study PRJEB26167, sample SAMN06115410) | human gut metagenome | host: Homo sapiens | place: China:Chongqing | collected 2016-04-27... | reverse complement strand
GCCACGACGTAGCCTATCTCTTCACATACCCTAATAAATTGCAAAATAAAATCAGCGGAGAAAACGACATCGCTAAGTTGCACCTTAACGGCACGCCGGTATTTATTGATTTGGAAAACAATCCCCCTTATATGGTTTTTTATGGAAAAATAGACACTTTTCTTATATATGGTTCTATCGACTATGACATCGGCTCGATTGCAATAATAGACACAATACACCATACCATAACAAAATATCCCATTTCCGGCTTACCACGATTGGATGCGACAACCGGTTGGTTTCCAGGTGGCGCACTAAGTTCTGATAATACAACGGTTATTGTCAACAAGCATCTGTACACAATAGGATACGACAATATAAAAATGACTTATACCATCGTGGAATATGATTTAAGTCCCATATTGCTTATGACAAAAGCAATAGACTCATAAAACTATGGGACGCGTCATTCTATTTTGGCTCGTAAAAAACTATGGCTGTCTCTTTTGAACATTTCTAAAAATACAATCATTCATGCTCCTACGAAACATATTCATATTCTTCTTTTTATCACATTTTGCACATGCAACCGCCCAACCGGCAGCATTCCGCACTTTCTTGTCAGGGTTTAAGAAGTGCACCCAAATTAATATGACATCATTTGGGGAGAGAATCATATCCGATTCAGTTTTGATAGATAGCGACATGTATGCCCGTTTTCTTCCTCCCATACAAGACGGCTGCCTTTGTGGACAGGACGATGTCTTTTGGCAAAAAGGAAGTTACATGGAGCGTGGAGGGTTTATCACCATCATGCTGAAAAGGCACTGCCAAGACTACAAGGACGGAAACAGCCAATATTTCATAGAGAACGATGTTACCGATTATATGCTCGTCACATATTCACGCGATGGTAAAATCCTGGATTTTAAAACGGTCGGACACGATGGGAGAGCGTACTTCACACGTATAGTCCCCAGTGGACAGGCACCAAACTTCCTTGTGGAGCAAGGCTCTTTGGATGATTGTACTTCAATCCTCCGATACCAAGACTTGACCTACACGGTAAGAACGTACGAATACAACGTAAGCCCGGACGGGAAAATCAAAGAGAGAACAACCGGAACAGCCCAAAAAGAAACCATTAAAAATCCGGAGAACGACCGCACCCCTATCCGGTTTGAAGAATTTATGTCCTATTTTAAGAAATGGGATAATCCTTACGTAAACGATTCCTTGTTTATACCATCTCCTCCATATGCCGACTTACCTTTTCCGGAATGTTTCTCCCTAATTCCGGACACCCTCGATTGTGGGTGTTGGCCACGCGACCTCCAATGGACACCTTGTCGATACATCGAAAGCAAGGAAGGCTATTTCTTTTTCGTCGTCAAAAGTTGCATGACTCCTCATCGCGCCCCGTCTCCATATGCGGATTACATGGTGTTGGAGTTCTGTAAAGATGGTACGTTTAGGGAAGCCTCGAATGTCTTTCATATAACAGATGACATGGATATTAAGGATTTATCGTCAGCATTGACTTTGCGGCTAAAAAGTTCCCTTGATTCAGTTATCATTGAAGAGATTTACAGGAAACTCATCTATAAAAAGGAGGATTTGTTCAAGCCTGAGATGCTAAGGACTTTCCCCGATTCAATCACACAACGACATTAAAGCCATGAAACATGCCATTCTAATCTTAGCCCACAAAAACATCGGTCAGCTATGCAGGTTGGCCGGATATTTCGAAAAGGATTGCGACGTATTCATCCATATAGACAAAAAGCAACCCGTCACACGCGAAGAGGAAGAAAAGTTGCGTAGTTACCAACAAGTGAAAGCCGTTTCGCGTGAATATGACGTGAACTGGGGCGGCACAAGTGTATTGGAAAGCGAAATGCACCTGTTGCGCATGGCTGTGCAACGCAGTGATGCCGATTACTATCATCTTATCAGCGGGCAAGACTACCCGACTCGTCCGTTAGATTATTTCCTGGAGTTCTTTGACCGAAATGCGGGAAAAGAATACATCGGATACCTGCATTTGCCGCATCCGAACTGGGAAGACAATACTTTCCGCCGACTGCAATATTATTATCCATACGACTATGCCGCAGGCAAAAGGAATCCGCGTGGGTGGGTCAGGGAACAGGTAAGGCAACAACAGGCCAAAAGGGCAAAACGCCCCATTCCCGATGAGTTCGACCATCTGTACGGCAGTTCGCAATGGTGGTCCATTACCCGAAAGGCTGCCACCACCTTGTTGGACTATACTGACCGCTTCCCCTCGCTTTATGGCCGGATGTGGATGACTTTCGCACCGGAAGAATGTTATGTGGCCACCGTATTGGTCAATTTAATGGATAAGGAAGACATCGTGCCTTGGAACCACCGTTTTATCCGTTGGAAACATGAAAACGGCAACCGTCCCGCCAATTTGGGATGTGAACATTTCCGTTACCTTTTGGAAAACGAATACCTTTTCGCCCGTAAAATCGAACTGCCTTGCAGTACGGTACTATTGGACAGGATAGACCGGTATCTGCTACAAGACAGGGAGATTGGCCAGACAAAGACCGGAGGTTGGACGTATGACGGTTTCCTGAAGTACGGATACGACAAAACATTTTGCGATTTCGTCACGCAAATGTGGTGGGACATAGGGGCACGGACGGGAATAGACATAGGATGCGGTGCCGGTTACTATGTCTCGCAATGGAGGAGCCGCGGACTTGCGTTTGCCGGATATGACGCGAATCCCCGTACGCCGGATTTGTCCGGTATGCTCCTGCCCGAGGGGGATGCTGTTTGCGAAGTGGCAGACCTCACGGAAGAACTGGATATTTCCACTCCCTTTGATATTGTAGTATGCAAAGACGTGCTTCCTTATATCCCTGAAAAATCGGCATCCATGGCCATACGTAACCTCGCACGCCTATCGTCGCATTTCATCCTGTTAAGTTGGAACGTACCGGACGCCGTGGCCGCTTTCCCCCATCGGGACATGACAGATGAAGACATTATCCCTCACTTTGAAAACGAAGGCTATACCGTAGAAAAGTATATGACGGCCAGGCTGCACGTCGTTTTAAAAAGGAAAGACTGCTGTGTGCTCACCCGGCGGAATTTACCACTCATCAACTACTGAAACAACTGCTTTTCATAAGAAAAAGAATTGCCGATTTTGTTGCCCAGTGATAACTTCTTCGTAATTTTCTTGCGAATTTGTTGTTTATTTGCAGATAATAATTTAACTTTGCCACAAATAAAAGAGAAAATGAAGAATATTGCAACACGCCACCATCATCATCCTAACGGTTAGAAATCGGTAGGCTGTCCCGCGTGTGCCAATGGAAGGATAGAAATGAAGGCTTGCCGATATGAACGGTGAGCCTTTTTTGATAGTTGCTTAGAATTGCAGTACAGTCGAAAGGACGTCTTTACGAAGACACCATGGCGCTCCTGGCGGAGGCCGACATCAAAGTGAGTTCATCCAAGCGCACCTTGTTGGTGCAGTCTTCCAATTTCCCCGTCGAGGTGCTTTACCTGCGCGACGACGATATTCCGCAGTCCGTGGCGGGAGGAGTGGCCGACTTGGGTATCGTGGGCGAAAATGAATTTGTGGAAAGAGAGGAGGATGCCGTGGTGGTGCGCCGTCTGGGCTTCAGCAAGTGCCGCCTTTCGTTGGCCATACCCAAGGCTGTGGATTATTCCGGCCTTTCTTGGTTCGAAGGTAAGAAGATAGCCACTTCTTATCCCAATATCTTGAGAAAATTCATGAAGGAAAACGGAGTGGAGGCGGACATCCACGTCATTACCGGTTCTGTGGAAATCGCGCCCGGTATCGGACTGGCTGACGGTATTTTCGATATCGTAAGCTCCGGTTCCACCCTGGTAAGCAATAACTTGCAGGAGGTGGCCGTCGTCATGAAGAGCGAGGCGTTGCTCATCGCCAACCGGAATATGGACGATGCCAAGAAGGCGATTCTGGACGAATTGCTGTTCCGCATAGAGGCGGTAAAGAGTGCGGAAGACAAGAAATACGTACTGATGAACGTGCCGTCGGACAAGGTGAAAGATGTCGTGTCCGTATTGCCCGGAGCCAAAAGTCCCACGGTGATGCCTTTGGCGCAGGAAGGGTGGAGCAGTGTGCACACCGTCATCGACGAGTCCCGCTTTTGGGAGATTATTTCCAAACTGAAGGAGTTGGGAGCGCAGGGCATTCTGGTCGTCCCCGTAGAGAAGATGATTCTTTGAGCCGGACAGGCCGGTATTTCCATATCAAAAAGAGGAGGACAGCAAATGAATGTGATAAAATATCCGCAAAAAGGAGAATGGGACGAACTGTTGAAACGTCCCGTAATGAACGTGGACACGTTGCGTGAAACCGTATGCAGGGTGTTGGACGACGTGAAGACGGGCGGCGACCGCGCCGTCATGGCCTACGAAAAGCAGTTCGACCATGTGGAACTGGAGCGTCTGGCCGTCACGGAAGAAGAAATGGACGAGGCCGAACGTCTGGTGTCGCCTGAACTGAAGGATGCCTTGCGCTTGGCGCACGACAATATAGGGAAGTTCCACGCTTCCCAGCGCTTTGAAACGACGAAGGTGGAAGTCCGTCCCGGGGTGAACTGTTGGCAGAAAGCCGTTCCCATAGAACGGGTGGGGCTTTACATACCCGGAGGGACGGCGCCGCTTTTCTCTACGGTGCTGATGCTGGCCACACCGGCCAAGATTGCCGGATGCCGTGAAATCGTGCTTTGCACGCCTCCGGGACGCGACGGCAAGGTGCATCCCGCCATCCTTTGCGCGGCCCGTGTGGCTGGAGTGAACCGTATTTTCAAGGCGGGCGGCGTACAGGCCATCGGTGCCATGGCCTACGGTACGGAAAGCGTGCCCAAGGTGTATAAGATATTCGGCCCCGGCAACCAGTACGTCATGGCGGCCAAGCAGCAAGTGTCGCTTCATGATGTGGCCATCGACATGCCTGCCGGACCTTCGGAGGTGGCGGTATTGGCTGATGCCGGTTCCAATCCGGTATTCGTGGCGGCCGACTTGCTTTCGCAGGCCGAACATGGCGTGGACAGTCAGGTCTTGTTGGTGACGACTGACGAAGCTTTGGTCGGCAAGGTACAGGACGAAGTGGAACGCCAGTTGGCTGCCCTTCCGCGCAAGGAAATCGCGGAGCAGGCATTGGCTCACAGCAAACTCGTCGTGGTGCGCGACATGGACGAGGCGTTGGAACTGACCAACCGTTACGCGCCCGAACATCTGATTATCGAAACGGCCGATTACATGCAGGCCGCCGAACGGGTGGTCAATGCAGGCAGCGTGTTCCTCGGTTCTTATACGCCGGAGAGTGCGGGGGATTATGCTTCGGGCACGAACCATACGTTGCCCACCAACGGTTATGCCACGGCTTATAGCGGTGTCAACTTGGATAGTTACCACCGTAAGATTACGTTTCAGGAACTTACGCCGCAGGGGGTACGTGCCATCGGTCCGGCCGTGGAACTCATGGCGGCGGGCGAGCATCTCGATGCACACCGCAACGCCATGACCGTAAGATTGGAATCCATTAAAACCGAAATGAAATGAGCATGAAACCTTTGCAAAAACTGGTGCGCCCGAACATCTGGGCGCTGAAGCCGTACAGTTCGGCCCGTGACGAATACAAGGGTGCGGCGGCTTCCGTCTTTCTCGATGCGAACGAGAATCCTTATAATGCCCCGTACAACCGCTATCCCGACCCTTTGCAACTGGAGGTGAAAGAGATGTTGGCTCCCGTCAAAGGCGTGAAGCCCGGACAAATCTTCCTCGGCAACGGCAGTGACGAAGCCATCGACTTGGCATTCCGGATTTTCTGCGAACCGAAGACGGACAACGTGGTGGCGATAGCCCCTACTTACGGTATGTATAAAGTGTGTGCGGATATCAACGACGTGGCCTATCGCCCCGTCTTGTTGGACGACGGTTTCCGGTTGGATGCCGGCAAATTGCTGGCTGCTGCGGACGAACACACGAAACTGATATTCCTTTGTTCGCCGAACAACCCTTCGGGAAACGACTTGGAACGGGAGGAAATCGTCAAGGTGCTTGAGCGTTTTCCGGGGATGGTGGTCATCGACGAGGCCTACGCCGACTTTTCCGAACAGAAACCGTTCCGCGAAGAACTGGAGACATATCCGAACCTCATCGTGCTCAACACGTTTTCCAAGGCATGGGGGAGTGCGGCCATCCGCTTGGGCATGGCCTTTGCCTCCGAGGAAGTCATCTCTTTATTTAATAAGGTGAAGTACCCTTACAACGTGAACCAACTGACCCAGCGTCAAGCCGTGGAGATATTGAAGAAGCGTTTCGATGTGAACAAGTGGGTAAAGACGTTGCTGCGCGAACGCGGGCAGGTCATGGCGGCCTTTGCCGAACTGGATATCTGCGAGAAGATTTATCCGACGAATGCCAATTTCTTTCTGGCGAAAGTCAAAGGAGCCGATGCGATATATGCCTATTTGGTGAAGAACGGCATTATCGTGCGCAACCGTTCGAGAGTGGAACTTTGCGGCGACTGCCTGCGCGTGACCATCGGTACGCCGCAGGAGGACAACAGCCTGTTGGGCGCGTTGCGTTCTTACAAACCGGAGACGATAAAATGAACATCATGAAAAAAGCCTTGTTTATAGACCGCGACGGCACTTTGATAAAAGAGCCGGCGGACGAGCAGATAGACGCGTTCGAGAAACTGGCGTTCGTGCCAGGCGTGATGCGCAATCTGGCATTTATCCGCCAGAAACTGGATTACGAGTTTGTCATGGTGTCCAACCAAGACGGGTTGGGCACGGATGCCTTTCCTGAAGACACTTTTTGGCCGGTGCACAATCTGATGATGCGCACCTTGGAGGGAGAGGGCGTAACGTTCGACGATGTGTTGATAGACCGCAGTTTCCCGGAAGAGAATTTGCCCACGCGCAAGCCGGGTACGGCCATGTTGGGACGTTACACTTCGGGCGATTACGACATGGCGGCCTGTTGGGTCATCGGCGACCGTGAGACGGACGCGCAGTTGGCCTTGAACCTCGGTTGCCGTGCCTTGATTCTGAAGGAGAAGGACGAGGACTCCTTTACGGACGAGCGCATCCGCTACGTGAACAGTTGGGACCGCATTGCCGAAATCCTTTTTGCCGGAGAACGCAAAGCCCGTGTGCGTCGCACGACCAAGGAAACCGACATTGAGGTACGCTTGGATTTGGACGGTAGCGGCCGGTGCGACATCCGTACGGGATTGGGATTCTTCGACCACATGTTAGAGCAGATTGGCAAGCATGGCGGAATGGATTTGTATATCCGCACGGAAGGCGACTTGCAGGTGGACGAACACCACACGATAGAGGACACGGCCCTGGCTTTGGGAGAGTGTCTCCTGCGTGCTTTGGGCGACAAGCGCGGCATCGAGCGTTACGGCTATTGTCTGCCCATGGACGACTGCCTGTGCAGCGTGGCTCTCGATTTCGGCGGACGGCCTTGGTTGGTGTGGGATGCCGAGTTCCGTCGCGAGAAAGTGGGCGACGTACCTACTGAGATGTTCTTCCACTTCTTCAAGAGCCTGAGCGACGCGGCGCGGATGAACTTGAACATCAAGGCCGAAGGCGTGAATGAGCACCATAAGATAGAGGGAATTTTCAAGGCTCTGGCCCGTAGCCTGAAGATGGCGGTAAGGCGCGACATCTATCATTACGAGCTGCCTTCGAGTAAGGGTGTCCTCTGATGTGAAGTTCATATCTTTTACAGAAAAGACGGGGCTGCGGAAGGCGTGACGCCGTCTTGCTGAGAATGGAAAATCGTTTGGCGCAGAACGGAAAATCAATCGGCTGAGATTGATTTTCCGTTCTGCGGTTGTTTTTGGAATATTGTATGACACTGAGTATGAATGTGTTATTGGACGTTAACTTCTTTTCGAGGAGGAAACTGGGGCTTTTTGATTTTATTGACAGAATTAAAAAGTTTAGGTGAAAAGTATCCAAACATGGCAGTCTGTTGAGTTATTTATGTATTTTTGTATCATCTTATGGATTAACCTAATAAAATAGAACCCATGAAAAAGAACCGGATTTTGTTTTTTGCTTGCTGCTTGGCTTTAGGAGGCAGCACAACGGATTTGTATGCCCAACGGACGATGGACAAGTTGGGACGCGGACTCGTGGCAACCGTTACTCAAAGCGGAAGCGGAAACTTCGTGAGCTGGCGTGTGCTGGGCGAAGAGTACTACGACGTGACTTACAACCTTTATGCCGACGGTGTGTTGGTAGCCAAAGGACTGTCTGCAAGTAACTACGTCCATACGGGAGGGACGGCCGAAACCCGATATACGGTGGCTCCTGTGGTGAAAGGCAAGGAGGGGGAACAGTGCGACCCCATCACACGTTTCACGGAATTCAGTTTCTATTCCCTTACAGGGCAAAATACAGGATTCCTCCGAGTTCCGGGTGCAGAGATGAAAGGACGTAATGGCGAGGACCTGACAGAAAACTATATGTTCAATGATGCCGTGCTGGCTGATGTCGATGGAGACGGGATGCCGGAGATTATCGCCAAACGTCTTTATACGGGTGCTCCCGGGGTGACAGACGTGGCCAATACTTCGGCTTACAACCGCATCGAGGTGTACAACGTCAAGGGAGAGCGGCTATGGTACATTGATATCGGTCCGAACATGCAGTCGGGACCCGATGAACAGTTCGATGCCGTAGCTTTCGATTGGGATGAAGACGGCAGAGCTGAAGTGCTGATGCGTGGGGCGGACAATATGATTGTCCATCATCCGGACGGCACGGTCACGGAAGTGGGCAATATGTCCCATGATATCCGTAAGATTAACAATACCGAATATTCCATGCCCGATAACGAATATTTGCTCTATATGGAGGGTGCCACGGGCAAATTGTACGAAATCGGGGAAAACGGCGAGAAATGGATGCCTTACCCTTGCAAACGGTTGGAACCGGGCGAGACGGACTGGACGGCCGCTTGGGGCGACGGCACGGGGCATCGTGCCACCAAACACTATTTCGGTGCGCCTTATCTGGACGGTCGGCATCCTTCCATTTTCGTCGGACGCGGTTGCTACACGCGTCACAAGTTTTATACTTTCGACGTAGACCCTGCTACGCATAAGCTGACGGAACGTTGGAATTGGGTATGCAGTGTGGGAGGTCCGTGGTTCGGGCAGGGTTACCACAACTTCGGCGTGGCCGATGTGGACATGGACGGACGGGATGAAATCGTATTCGGCTCGATGGTAATTGACGACAACGGAAAGGGATTGAGTACCACCGGCCTCGGGCATGGCGACGCACAACATTGCGCCGATTTGGATCCTTACCGTTTCGGGCAGGAGATGTTTGCCTGTAATGAAACTTCCCCGGCCATGAATTACCGGAATGCCACCACATCGGAACTATATTACCGTTTGCAAAGTACCAGTGACGACGGGCGTGCGTTGGCCGGCAAGTTCTATAAGGATTATCCGGGTTGCCAAGGGGCAAGCAGCCAGTCGGGCGTCATCAGCCTCACGGCAGACAAGCCGTTGCCCGATGTCGCGGGATGGGACTTGAATTTCCGTATCTATTGGGACGGCGACCTTTGCGAGGAGGTGCTCAACAGTCCCGGAACGGCGCGTCAGCCCAAAATCGACAAACCCGGAGTGGGGCGTATCTTCTTGGGGAACGGTGCCATGAACAATGGGACTAAAAACAACCCATGCGCCACGGGTGACCTCTTTGGTGACTGGCGTGAGGAACTGCTCGTACGCGACGGGAAAGACTTGCTGATTTACACGACCAACTATCCGACGGATTTCCGTATCCCCACTCTCTGGCACGATCATCAATATCGGCAGGGTATGGTGTGGGAAACCATCGGTTACAACCAGCCTCCCCACCTGAGTTATTTCTTGGGCGAACTGGAGGGCATCACCGTGGCTCCGCCGCCGCTCACCACGGAAGGGCGTACGCAGATTGCGAATGGGGGCAATATTACTACGGCACACAACGGTAGTCAGGTGCTTGTGTTCGACAATGCGGACACGCAAGTGGCAGTGGAGTCCGGTGCCGAACCATGGGTGGCTGTGTTCAACGTGCCTTCGTGGGTGAAAGGAACGGCACCGAGCGATTGTACCACGAAAGACGTGCCTATCGATTATGACTATTATACTTGTACGGTGACGGGTAGCGGGTTCAGTGGGGCCACACGCTTGGTCAAGCAGGGCGAAGGTACGTTGGTGCTGCCGGACGTGGAGATGACCCATCGCGGCAATACGGATGTGTGGAACGGGACGCTCGTTTTCAACGGGACGATGAAACAGTCCTCCCTTTGGCTTAACCGTCATACGTCGCTCCGTTCCGCCGGTACTTTCCGTAGCATCAAGGCGGACTATAATGCCACGGTCTATCCGGGCGGTGACGGACAGGTCGGCACCATTACGACGGACTCCGCGACGCTGGGTTTCGGTTCGCGCGTGGTCTTTGATTTGAAGAATGACTTTACTTCCGACCGTCTCGATGCTAAGGTGCTTACCATCGAAACGAAGTCGTGGAAATACGGGCCGAAGTATTTGGCGCCGGTATTTGAGTTCCGGGGCGAAGATGTGCAGCCCGGACGTTATCCGATAGGCACGGCGGCTATGGTCAAGGGTGAACTTTCCAGTATCCTCATCGAGGGTATCAGTTCGCAAATGAGTGCCCGGTTGGTGTTGGAAGACGGTACGCTTTATCTTGCCCTAAGTGACGTGCGTGCTGCGTCCGATGTGGTTTGGAACGGTTTGAACAGCAATATTTGGGACTTTGGCCAAAGCGAGAATTTCACCTTGGCAGAAGAGGCCGGACCCGTATTTTTCGTGACGGGCGACAGGGTTTTGTTCGACGATACGGCCGAACGCAGGAGCGTGAGCCTTTCCGGCAGTATAGAGGCCGAAAGTGTCACTGTGGACAATACTTTGAATTATGCTTTCAGCGGGACGGGTGCCCTTGCGGGCCATACGGCATTGGTGAAACGCGGCAGCGGCATGTTGACCATCAGCAACGACAATACGTATACGGGCGGTACGCGCATCAGTGGCGGTACGGTATCGGTGAATATGTTGAGCAACTCCACACGGGCTTACGGAGGTCTGGGCGGGGTGGTGGAATCGGCCGACCTCTTCGTCATAGAGAACGGTGCCACGTTGCGGACGACGGAGACTGTTACCCAAGGCTCTCCCATGAAGATGGAAGGCGAAGATGGCGGCTGCGTCGAGAATCTCAAGGATTTCATCATCGAAACCCCGGTGGAGGGTACGCTGCTCACCAAGAAAGGAGACGGATGGATGAAACTGAACACGGCCTGTCCTTCGTTGGAACGCCTTGCCCTCGATGGCGGTACTGTGCAGTGTGTGGCTTGCGACGAGCCTGCGCGGACGGTGGAGTTCCGTTCCGGCACGTTGTATGAAAATACAGGTTCAAGTTATGCCATTCATGTGCCGGAAGGCGGTAGCGGTACGTGGTCGTTGGCCAACCGTTCGACTTATACCAATAAGATAACGGGCGAAGGTACGCTTACGATATACTGTGCAGTGGAACACGGTAATGGTTGGTTTGCCACCCGCACGCCGGTGGCTGTCAATTTGGCCCAGTTTACAGGGACAATCAATGCCACGGCAGACATGGCCGACACTTATCCGCGTTTTACGCTCAATACGTCTTCGGGTATGCCGGACGGAACGCTTAATATCGCCGGAGGAGTAACTGTGCAAAACACCGGGCGGACTTTCCGTATTGGGAAACTGGCCGGAAAAGGTGCGTTGGGCGGTTATGCTTCTTTTGCCAATGACGGGGCTACGGGTGTCAACACGTGGCAGGTGGGATGTGACGATGATTTCGCTTGGGCCGGAACCGTGACAGCCAATTCTAAATTTGAGAAAGTGGGCAGCGGCAAGATGACGGTCAGTGGAGTATGGGACAATACGGGCGAAGTGGCCGTGAAGGAAGGTACGCTTTGCCTGAATGACCGCTCGGCAGAAAATGCTATGCTGGGAAGCGGAGAACTCTCGGTTGAGGACGGTGCGGTGTTGTGTGGCTTGGGTAAATTGGGTAATGCTTCGGTTACGGTGAAACGTGGCGGACGCTTGTATTCCGGAACGCGTGAGGGGGCTTCTTCCGGATCGTTGGATTTCTCTGGCAAGAGGCTTACGGTCAGTGCCGGTGGGGAGGTAATGTTCAATGTGGCCTCCAAAGTACGCTGTACGACCTTGGAAGGAATAAGTTCGTTCTCCCTGCGCGGTACGCTGAAAGTGTCGGTACGTGAAGGGCTCGAACTGGAAGCCGGGGATGAGTTTCAACTGTGGACTGCAAACCGGACGGTGCTCTCTTCCGCTTGTATGCTGGATTTGGATAGCCCCGGAGAAGGATTGGAATGGGATACTTCTGCGTTGGAAGACGGTGTCCTGAAAGTGAAAACCGCGACGGGTATTACGGGGGTGGTTTCCGGTGAACCGGTAGATTGCGTGGTTTATACGTTGGATGGAGCACGTGCGGGATATTTTACCTGCATGCCGTCGGAAGTCAGGGCGTATATGGAAGAGAATGGATTTAAGTCTGGTATGTACATGGTTAAGATGACCCAAGGTCAGCGGACGGTGAGCCGTAAAGTAACTGTGGACTGACGGGGCATGCCGCATAGTTGGAATCTATGCGGTATAGCATTCTTTAACATAGAATTAAGGAAAATACACTGTAATGATTACAAATATGAACGTTTTTATCCGTATCTTTGAAACGTTAGAAAAGTTA
>ENA-UEOZ01001045-UEOZ01001045.1-human-gut-metagenome-genome-assembly--contig:-NODE-1045-length-12885-cov-17.968613_pt1 | contig 12885 bp, 9 predicted proteins | sample MGYA00242898_ERZ507912 | MGnify/ENA primary metagenome ERZ507912 (study PRJEB26167, sample SAMN06115410) | human gut metagenome | host: Homo sapiens | place: China:Chongqing | collected 2016-04-27... | reverse complement strand
TTCAAATATGGGTGGCAACTGGTTGACAACTAATCCCAAAAGCGAGCAACAGGCAATGAAGGAAAAAAATGTTGCAAGCAATGGTTTGTTATTCGACACATGTAAGCACATGCGTGAAATTCGTGATAACTATTTTAGGAGTTACCATCTTCCGGGAATCGTGATTGATAGTTTTGTTTATCATAATATTGCTGATTGGCACTGGCTAAGAGAAGGAGAACAAAGTTCTAATCAACCAATAGGAACTTACGAAAAAAGGCTTTATGATTCATGCCCTGTTTGGAGCTTTAATCTGACAGCACCAGGAAGCAACATGCCAGTAGATACATATAAATACATTGATGTATTAATCAAAGTTTTAAAATACATGACAGAAGAATAAATCATATGGACGAAAAAATAAAAATTCTTTATAGGGAGATTCTTGAGCGTTTTAACAAAATAATTTGGACGCACAAAATTCATTTATGTCAAGCGAATATATACCTATCAAAGAAGAAAAAACAAAATCAGATTCTTTTAGTATTTTCTGTTTTGGTATCAGCTTCTGCAATTACCAATATATTCAAGTGGCTACCTGAAATTGTCATTGTCCCATTAATGGCTTTCTTAGCGTTGACATTAACATATTTCACCACCAAATACAAAGCTGAAAATCTAGAAAAGAAGGCAGCTGACAGCGAAAGATTTGCTGCTGTTATGCACGATTTGCGCAATAAGTATGCGGGATTCTTATCAGATATAAAGGCAGAGCTGTACACAAAAGAACAAATTTCTAAAAAGCGAACAGAATTAGAACATATAGAAAATATAGTTTATTCGGGGCTTGTTCCACAAACATCAAAAGAAGCAGTAGATGCAGCATCTTTTGCATTAAAAAACAAACAAGAATCAACTACCACAAACGAAGAAATTCTCCAAATGATTTCTGACAACTTGCAAGTATAAGATTAATTACATGCGCTATTATTAGGAATATAAGATGAATCATAGCAACACATTCGTAAGCATTCGGCCTCGTGCGTGTTTCTCTCCAAGTTATAATAAAGTCAAAAGCCAGACGAAGCATGTCTGGCTTTTGACTTTATTATAGCTTTCCTGTTTATCCTTTCCAATTAAATGGCAGTAAATCGGTGTAATCGTTTTTCTCTTCTCTTTCTTTCTCCTGTACCCTAATCAGCACGTCCTGCATCCATAGTTTTGGGTTCACCTTATTTTCCCTACAGCATCCCATCAGTGAAAAGAAAATTGCCGCTGCATGTGCTGCCTCATGTGATCCGGAGAAGAGCGTATTTTTTCTGTTTAAAGTCAACGGCCTTATAGAACGCTCCACCGGATTATTGTCAATGCAGAACTGTGCGTCATTGACATATCCGGACAGTTGTTCAAAGCGTGTGTACATATAGAACATGGCCTTGGCAATAGGCGATTTATCGACCGTATGTCCATATTCCTCCTTGCACCATTTTTCCAGTTCTTTGATAATAGGGTACGATTTTTCCCGGCGAAGCTTTACCACCGCCTCCCCTTCCAGATGTTCCATTCTGATTTTCTCCTCCACGGCATACAGTCCGCCTATTTTTCCAAGTGCATGCCTTGCTCTGGGAGGGTCATTTCCTTCCGCTTCCACAAAGTTGCGCCTGACGTGCGCCCAGCAGCACAGATGCAACTTTCCGGGTAGCGTGTCGAACTTGTCATATACTGCAAAGCCGTCACTCTGTACCACCCGGACCTGTCCTGCCAGCAGTGTGTCTATTCCGCTGCTGCCACGGCCCTTGTGATATTCAAAGAAGGGGGTATGGAACCGGGGCAGATAGAAGTTCCACATATACCCGCGGTGAAGAGCACCGGGCCGGTCGCTTTCAAGTACGGGATGGGGTGTCTCATCGGCCATGACGTAATAGCTGTCCTTGACCAGTTCACGAAGTTCATTATAGATTGGTTCCAGACGCTGTGCGGCAGCCATCATCCAGTTACTTACGGTGGAAGGACTCAGATGGATTCCTTCACGCTCAAAGATATCCAGCTGTCTGTGCAGAGGCAGGTGGTCGTAATATTTGGCGGTAGCAATGTGGGCCAGTACACTTTCCGAGGCATTGCTGTGGGGATGTGCCATTACGGGCATGGGAGCGGTTATGATACGACCGTCGGCGAGCCGGTATTTAGGACGGATGATGCGTTTCACATAGAATCGGGCGGGACTGACAGCATACTGTTCGCTCACTTCCTCTCCCAGCTTCGTCGCTCCCTCCAACGAAAGGCCTTCCGGCATGGGAATGATAATCTCCTCACGGGGAAGGGACGGGTCGATGGGCTTACGGGCGTGGGGAGTGATCTTTTTCGTGAAGCTTTTACGGAAACGATTGTAGCCATTCTCCGATGTGACGGATTTCCCAGCGGTTTTCTGTTCTTCCGCTACCGGGTCATTGACATCGGACGGAGACTCGAAACAGATGCTCAGCTGGCCGGCATCTTCGGGAAGATGACGTTTTTCACTGGATTTACCCCATAAACGGCGTGTCAAGTCAGCCAATTTCCATCTCAGATCGGCAATGACGGCTGTACAGGCCGAGATTTCTTCGACCTGGCGGGAATACTCCTGCAAAGAGGCTTCGTATTTTCTCTGAAGTTCCGCATGCTCCTTTTCAAGGCATTCATGTTCCTTGCGCAACTCTTCGTACTCTTCCAAAGTAAGGGTAATAACCGGTTCTTTCACTGTACATCCACTTTTTATTATGTGGCAAAGTTATCAAAATAAAACTGCACGGCTTATAGAATGGGGAATTACTTTTCAACTGTTTTCCGATACTTTTTAACAGTAAGCAGCTCATTCAGGCGATTCCAGGAAATTTGAAGAAAATCCTTCTTCCGTTCCTCCTTTTTCAAGAGGAAAGAACCGCGATTCAGACGACGGCATTCCAGACGGTATTCGTCGTCGCACCGATAAAGGATATGCAACCTGCTACGGGAGCGGTCGGGAAAAATATGACAGCTCTGCTCTGACACGCAGGAACCCGTGTGTCGGATGACCTCGCCACAAAGACCGTCAATACCTTTATGGAAATTACAACCTTGGGGATAAAGGTAATAAGACCAAAAAGGACTGCTGCGGAAAAGGCCAAGACCTAAAGGGAGAAGTAGGTCCTGAGGGGAATGGATACCAAGGCTGGAAGACGAAACTTTATAACGACGGCCGCCATCAAATATGAAAAGAACAGAATCAAAATGGTTAGACTCGGAAAAGAGAGTACGTAGTTTATCACTTTCGCTAGAAAATTCTAATACTGAACACATAATGGATTAAGATTATAATGAAGCCACAAAGGTAGGAAGGAAAAGAGGGGAAAAAAACACGCACGAGGCCGAATGCTTACAGTGATAAAACTTACCCACCTAAGTGAAACAGTAAATTTATCAGAAGGAAGCCACATACTCATCAAACTGAAAACATATATTCTATGGGAAGATGATAACCTACCCAGCAGTCCATACCATAAAAAGACCGCCGCTTCTTCCATCAGAAACAGAAAGAAACGGCGGGTACTCTTAAAAAACAAAAAATCAATCTCTGTATCCCGGATTCTGATAAGCGTCTTTTTCCTCCTCTGTCATTTCCATGCCATCCAACTGTCCTTGTGGGATAGGACGGAGATAATGGAACGCTTCGATGGTACGGCTGTAAGTCTGCGGATTGTGATCACCCTTGCCTCCACAAATCACGTAACTGTCAGCATATTCGTTCCATTTCTGAGTACGAACCAAGTCGAACCAACGATAACCTTCGCCATAAAACTCGCGGCTGCGTTCATCCAGAATATAGTTGATGTCAATGGTTGCCGGAGTGGCGGCTGTCATTTCAGCACTGAAATCACGATCCACTTCCTTGTACTCGGCATTGCTGTAAGTCCAGCGACCGGCACGGGCACGAAGCACGTTCACCAGGTCACGGACAGACTTGCCGGCTTGTGTGGCAGCTCCTTCTACGGCAGCTTCGGCAGCAACCAGATAAAGTTCGGAGAATTTGGCGATGTTATACGGACGGGTACTTCCCGCATTGGGCTGTCCTGCTCCGGAGCCGTTGTCTGTACGATACGGGCCGAGTTTCCAAAGACCGGGATATACATAACGGCCTACCGCATCCAGTCCCAATACCCAGTCGGGACGACCGGGCAACGTACCTGCTCCCAGATTGCTTTTAGAACCTTCTCCTGCATAGTCTATCTTATCCATATCCTGGAATACGAAAGAGAATATAGGTTCACGTTCTTTCACTTTCATTCCGTTGGCATTGGTCACCGATTCCCAGTTCTGTCCGGCTGTAGACCAGTTGCCGCGATAAACAGTAGTAAAAGTACCGTCGTAACGGGAGTCGTTCACCTTGTCGGCAAACGTCTTGGTAAACACACCCAACGGAGGAGCCATACGGGTCCAAGGGCGGCCATAACACTGCTCGGCAATACGGTTGATGACAGCCTGATTATCAGCCGAACGCGCGTCGGTATAGTTCCAGTTCATCATCCATCCGGCAAAGTTATCGGGAGCACCACCGCCACCGTAGCTCAGGCTGCCACCATTATAATACTCGTCTTCCTGCGTATGGTCTGCATAGAGCAGGATTTCCATGTTACGGTCATTGGGTCCGGCATTCACCATCCAGAAGCTTTCCTGCAAGCCGAAAGGACCGGGGTTCTCGATAGCAGTAACCGCCACATCGTATGCCTGCTGGAAGTACCATGCCGCATCGTGTCCGTCGGGGTCCGTACGCTGGCACTCGGGATAAGTAGGAATGTTATTCGGATTCTTCAGCCACCAGGCATAAGTCAGATAAGCCTTTGCCAAGTACAGGCGGGCAACGGTCTTGGTCACTCCACCCGTCACACGAGGATTAGCGGGCAAGTTCTCGATAGCGGTCAGCAAGTCGGGGAAGATGGCCTTGGTGTACACTTCGGGCACGGTATTGCGCACGGAGGTACGTGAAGGAGTGATATTGAACTTCAGTTCGCCGGAACCTAGGTCCAGAGGCACTCCGCCGAAGGTCTGCACCAACAGGAAATAATCGAACGCACGGAAGAAGCGGGCTTCGGAAACCAATGATTCATTGACTCCTACTTCGGCACCGTTCTCTATCACTCCGTTAGCGGTGTTGATGTTCGAGAAAGCGGTTCCCCACAAGGCGTCGGAACGGCAAGTCGTGGCAGTCAGGTTGCCTACTCCGGACAGGTCGGCATCCTTGAAGTTACCATCGGCACTCCATCCCCAGGTTGCCTCGTCGGTTCCCGTCAGACAGGAATTATAATAATAAGCTTGTCCGTAAATATAGCGCAAGTGTGCATACATAGAGGTCACACCGCCTTCCACTCCCTTTTCTGTCTTAAAGAAAGTAGGATCATAACTGCTGCGCGGCTGCTCGTCCAGAATGTCTGAACAGGATGCTGTCAGGAACAAAGCCAGTGCGGCTGTTCCCAAAACTCTTATTTTTGAAAATATAGGTTTCATAGTCATGCTTTCATTTAGAATGTTAAGTTAATACCGAATAAATAGTTACGGGTGGACGGTGAGTTAGTACCTACTGTCAGGAATCGTTTCTGAATACCTTCTGTCACAGCTACATTCTCGTTACCGTAAGAGTTGGTTTCGGGATCCAGTCCGGTTTCTTTATGGAAAGGAGAACAGATGATGAACGGATTCTGTACGGACAGGTAAGCACGCAGGCTCTGTACGCCCATGCGGGTCAGCCAAGCCTGCTTCTCGAAGTTGTAGCCCAGCGTAATGTTGCGTACTTTCCAGTAAGAAGAGTCAAAATAGCCCAATGTGCTTCCGTATTTCGGATTGTCACCACTCTGGATACCACCCGGTTTCGGGTACTTGGCCCCCTTGTTCTCCGGTGTCCAGTAGTCTACATCCACTTGTCCGCGACGACCGGTCAGCATATTCAGGTAACCGTTGCTGTGGTGCAGTGTACTGATCAGCTTGCCTCCGCAACGGAAGGCGGTGATAACGTTCAAGTCAAAGCCTTTATAGGCCACGCGAGTGCTGAAACCTCCTTGGAATTTAGGTTCCAAGCTGATAATCTGACGGTCTTCGGGACCAATGGCGCGGGTCGGCTTGCCGCTGGCATCACGATCACCGGTATATTTCACTTTGATCATACCTTCATTGCCACCCGGCTCCAGAATGTCCAAGTATTGGAAATCGGGATCATCACTGTTCCATAAGCCTACTTTTTCATAGTCGTAGATACAGTCGATGGGATGTCCTACAAACCAGTTGTTCGCTTTATCATCTTTGGAACCCGAAGCCAGTTCGGTAAGTTTGTTACGGTTGGCAGACAGGTTGAGGCTTGCCTCCCATGTCCATCCGTTATGGTTGTCCAGAATCGTTCCGTTCAAGGTAAATTCAAAACCTTTATTTTCCGTCTTTCCCACATTAGCCATATAGCTGCTTACTCCCGAAGTGGAAGGAAGGCTTACGCTTTGCAGCAAGTCGGTGGTTTTCTGAATGTAATACTCAAATGTACCGGACAGGCGTCCTCTTAGCAAGGTGAAGTCCAGACCGAAGTTCCATGTAGAAGAGTATTCCCAACCCAATTCGGCATTAGGCAGTTCGGATACATAGTAACCGGTGACATAGCCAGTAGGACCGAAGTTATAAGGACGGGTTGCCAAGCGTCCCCAGGTCTTATAAGGATCAACAGCCTGGTTGGAGGTCTGTCCGTAACCTACACGCAGTTTCAGGATATCTATCCAGTCCACCTCGTCCATAAACTCTTCCTGACGAATGTTCCATCCTGCCGATACGGCGGGATAAGTGTGCCATTGGTGTCCCTTTGCCAAACGTGAAGAAGCGTCGGCACGTACAGTCGCCATCAACATATAGCGATTGTCGTAAGTGTACATCACACGACCCATCCAAGACATCAGACCGCTCTTCTGATAGTTCCAGTTGTCGGGGTTCACCGTAATGGTGCCTTCCGCACGCCCGATGTTATAGAACTGGAAATATTCGGCAGGAATATCCCGTCCGGCAACGTCCGAACGTGTATAGACAGTCTGTTCGGCAGAGTACATACCGACAACATTCAGCTGGTGCTTTCCAAAAGTACGGTCGTAAGTCAGCAGGTTCTCCACAGTCCAATTAGTCGTTTCCGAGTGGTTCAGCGAAGCGGTGGACGGAGTGTCTGCCGTAGTGCTGTTGATGCCTTCGCCAGTGAACGATCCACCTTTAGTAGAACGATAGTTCAAACCCAGGTTGACACGGTATTTCAAACCTTCCATCCACGGGCATTTCACTTCGGCAAACAGGTTATTGTACGTACCGAAGCCTTCGGTCTTGCTCAGCCAACTGTCTTCCAATTCTTCCACAACGCCTCTGGTCAGTACAAATGACTCATCCTGACTGTTGTATTTCACGGTACGTTTCAATGTGCCGTCCGCATTATAGGGGTCGGCGATAGGAGACATGGAAAGTACACCATACAGTCCGATATTGGAACCTTTGGTGACGTTATAGTTGGTATTGTTCACCAGTCCGAAGCGGAAATATTTTCCCACACCCTGATCGAAAGAACCACGCAGAGAGTAACGGGTATAGTTCTGAGTAGGAATGACACCTTGATCCTTATAGTAAGCCGCGCCAAAGCTATAGCCTCCACCGTTGGTACCACCGGACACGCTGACATCGTGGCTGTTTACATAACCGTCTCGTAACATCAAGTCCTGCCAGTCAGTATCCACATCGTCCGACTCGTCCACCGAATTCTCGAACTTGCCTGCTAGTTTACGCATTTCGGCAAACTTGCTACCGTTCATCATGGGATATTTGGAAAATACCTTCTTCATACCTGCATACCCATTGTAAGTAAACCGGGCGGGACTACCCTGTGCCCCTTTGTGTGTAGTGATCAGGATAACACCATTGGCACCACGCGAACCGTAGATAGCAGTAGAGGATGCATCCTTCAAAATATCCATGCTCTTGATGTCACCGGGGTTGATATCGGACAAATTACCCATAAAGGGGATTCCGTCCAATACCACCAACGGGTCGTTACTGGCGTTCAACGAACGGGTACCACGGATACGGATCTGCATGGAAGCACCCGGTGCGGAAGAAGTCTGCGACATATCCACACCTGCCACGCGGTTCTGCAAAGCGTATGTAATATTGGTGGCAGGCATCTCACGCAGCTTCTCTCCGCCTACCGATGCAATAGATCCGGTCACATCACTCTTGCGGGCGCTACCGTAACCAATCACCACCACTTCTTCCAAAGCTTTGGAATCTTCCTTCAATGTAATCTTTAAAGAACTTTTTCCCGCTACCGAGATTTCCTCGTTCTTGTAACCGACAAAACTCACCACCAACACGGCGTTTTTCGATACATTCAATGCAAAGTTACCATCAAAATCGGTAATCGTACCGTTGGTAGTGCCTTTTTCCAAGACACTGGCTCCGATGATGGCTTCACCACTTGTGTCCTTTACTACACCTTTTACCATCACGCTCTGTGCAAATGCCCACAAAGGAATGAGACAGAATAGAAGCATCAGCCCCACCGGCCTAAAATTCATAGCATTTTTCATTAATACATTAATTTAAGTTATACAAAAAATCAAACAGTCATTTATTTTAAGGTAGCATACATGCCTATCGTTGTTCCAGTAAAGCCTCCGGCAGTGGCCGTTGACAGATACCCAGCGTCCACATTCCTGCACAACACGTACCACACACCTTCCTGGCGAGCATAGTAGAAATCATAATGTGTTCCGCGCGAAACCACCTTCAGGTCGGTAAGCACTCCTCCGTCGTCCAAGCGAACGGAAGCCAGCACCTTACTTTCCCCATCGCCTATCTGCCTGAGGGAAATACATTCACCTTGATCATCCCTGCCTACAGCTAGGAAATATTGATGCTTTTCGTCCTTGAACAACAATATGCCCGCTTGCTCCGCCTTGCTCTGCGGACAGAACAACATACGTGTGCTGCATTCGAACTTATGATGCTGCAACCGGCGGCATATAAAAGCCGGCACCTTCTTTTCGGAAGCACTGACTGAATCACATTTCAAAGTGAGATAACCCGGAGTCTGGGAAAGCGAGTAAAGTCCGGTAGCAGGAGCACGCAAAGTCATCCATTCCATACCCAATGTTTGTCCGTCGAAACCGTCATTCATTTCAAAGTTTCCGAAGGTGGCAGATTCGTCACGCTTCACTCCTTCGCGGCGAACAATGACTGGCACCAGATCATCCCCCTGCGTCATATAGGGGAAACCATCCTCACTCCACTTAACGGGCATCATAAAAGTCTCACGTCCTAAATTCTCGAACGTGTTGTTTATGGGACGGCAAGCCAGAAAGACTGCCCACCAATCCCCTTCCCGGGTTTGAACCAAGTCGGCATGTCCAGCGCACGTCACCGGATTAGGACGCTCCGCATCCAACTGACGCTGGGTCAGAATAGGGTTGTTCTTCCACGGTGTGAATTTGCCCGTCGGAGAATCACCACGGAAAATCACTTCCGAATGCCATCCGGCTGTTCCACCCTCGGCAGACATCAAGAAGTAGTTCCCGTTTATTTTATAAAGGTGCGGACCTTCAATCCAGATGGGCTTGTCCTCCGGACGAGCTCCCTTGTTCACCAGAATCTTGCGCGGCCCCACCGTCTTGTCCGCATTCACATCAAATTCCTGCACACGGATGGTACGATGTCCGCTGTATTCAGGCTTGTTGTCCGGCGCGTCATCATTATTGACAAGGTAGGCCTTCCCATCTTCATCGAAAAAGAAAGAGGGATCAATGCCTGTCACTTCGGGCAACATAATAGGATCAGACCATTCGCCAAAAGGATCTTGTGTCTTCACAAAGAAGTTTCCAACCCCTACATTGGTAGTAACCATATAATAAGTCTTGTTATGCGGGTTGTAGGATATGGCCGGGGCAAAAATCCCTCCACTTACGTGTTGCCCCTCCATGTTGACTAATTGAGAAGGACGATTCAAGATATGCCCCACCTGCTTCCAGTTCACCAAGTCCTTGCTGTGGAAAAGAGGCACACCCGGATAATAAGTAAAGGTGGAAACAGCCAGAAAATAATCACCTTCACCATTGGTGCAAATGCTGGGATCGGAATACCATCCCGGCAGAATGGGATTATAAAAATAATCATCTCCCGGAAGCGGATTGGAAATATAGACATCATCCTCACCTTTATAATTAAAGTAATCGAAAAGAGCGACAGACTTTCCTACAACTGGCAAATCATTTCCTTTCTTGATCGAACTACATGAGGTAAAAGAGGAGCCCAGCACCCCTAAAGCGATCAGCACGCCCGACCATCTTTTCAGCTTTTGTTTTTGTTTCATTGTCTTTCTAGTATTATAATTGACCAATTCCTTTACGGATTTCAGACGCAAATATAGAAAGTGTCGCCGAATATAAATTCTCTGCATGATACACGCATCTTTCGTAGAGTTACATCTTGCTTCAAACGTGTTACATGAATCTTTACTTGCGTTACAATACACACATAACACATTATATTACAACAAATTACATTCACACCACCAGACATTATATTTGAAGAGCACAGATATAAACAGACCGTTTGCAAGTTCCGGACAATGAACATAATTTCTGCAAACGGTCTGTTTGGACAATGCCCGGCAAAGTAACCGGTCCAATCTGTCCGAATGATGTATCACTGATTTATTTTCAGACAGATTCTATGGTCTTTATTTTCCCTTCCGCATCATACTCCAATTCGCATACCTTTAGGCTACGCAACCAAGTGGTTCCCCCCGAAGGGACACAATCGTGATGAAACAGATACCATTTTCCTTTGTATTCTACAATGGCATGATGAGTAGTCCAACCTACCACAGGCTGCAAAATAACCCCTTGATAAGTGAACGGACCATACGGATTATCTCCTGTGGCATAGCAAAGCAGATGAGTGTCTCCCGTAGAATAAGAAAAATAATATTTCCCGTTGTACTTGTGCATCCATGAAGCCTCGAAAAAGCGACGCGCATTGTCACCGGCACTCAACGGATGTCCGTGTTCATCCAGAATAACCAAAGGCCGCGGCTCTTCGGCAAACTGAAGCATATCGTCCGAAAGTTTTACCACACGTGAAGGCAAAGCCGGTTCACCATCAGCCGGAAAAGCCGCCCACTCCAATGCCTTGTTGTTGCGATAACGCTGAAGCTGTCCACCCCATAAACCGCCGAAATACATATAATAGTTCCCATTACCATCATCAAATACCGCCGGATCTATACTGTAGCTTCCACGCATGGGATCGGGCTGGGGAATGAACGGCCCTTCGGGGCAATCGCTCACCGCCACGCCGATACGGAAGATGTCGTTCCGGTCTTTCAATGGAAAATACATATAATAGTTCCCGTTTTTACAGGCCACATCACAATCCCACAACTGACGCCCGGCCCAAGGGACATCCGAAACTTTCAGTACGACTCCGTGATCAGTCACTGTTCCGTTCATCACATCTTCTGTAGAAAAGACATGATAGTCACACATGTCAAAATGATCACCATTGTCATTCTCCTCCACTCCGCTCTCGCGATCATGAGAAGGATAAATGTAAAGCTTTCCGTCAAAAACATGTACAGCAGGATCTGCCATATAGTCTCCGGGCACCAAGTATCTGAATTTCTTTTCCATATCGTTACGTTATTAAATGTTATGTTTTCCTATCAGTTCTTCCACAAAAGGTTTCGGCTGGCAATCACGGTCGAACAATAAAGGGTAATCCACACGTCCGGGCACAGGGAAATTATTCTTCCATGAGTCACCGTCCGTCACCCCCCACACTGTCACACGGGTAATGATATCCGAATGTTTCAGGAAAAGACCGAAAAATTCCTTCATCCGGTTATTCCATGCCACAGACACAGAGTCGGGCAAACCGTCGGGATAGGGATTCAAGGATTGTTTATAAGACACCGTATCCGAAATATTGGCTCCCATCCGTGCCGTGGGCAATGCACTCATATCCCATTCGGTTACCATCACCTTTACTCCGGTAGCTGCAAATGCCAGTATACTGGCTTCAAATTCGGACACTGACGGATAATCCATTCCCATGTGTCCCTGCATACCTACCGCGTCGATGCGCAGTCCACGGTCTTTCAGCATCTTTACCAATTCGACTACTTTGTCACGCTTAGCCTTCCCGTCCATGCCATAATCATTATAGTAAAGTTCGGCTTCCGGATCCGCTTCATGAGCATACTGAAAAATAAGCGGGATGTACTCTTCGCCTAATATCTCGTAAAAAGGAGATTTACGCCAGGAGCCGTCCGATTCAATGGCTTCATTCAATACATCCCAGCCCTTTATACGCCCTTTATAGTGCGTCACAATAGTCTGGATATGTTTTTTTATACGCTCCTTCAAGATGTCGGCACTTACTGTTTTTCCTTGTTCGTCCACACAGAACCAAGGTGCCAGCTGTGAATGCCAGATAAGGCAATGCCCGATAACAGCCATATCGTTCTCCTCGCCAAAACGAACCAACCGGTCCGCTTCCGTAAAATCAAAACGGTCTTCCTCCGGATGAATCACTTCGCATTTCATGCAATTCTCGGCCACAATGGAATTAAAATGACGTTTTACCACTTTCGAGGCGTAAGTATCCTGACCTGCTGCCTGACGTACATTCAACGCTACCCCCATCAGAAACTTGCCCGAAGCTGCTTCCTTCAGCGAAGGACCCGGCTCGACCTTCCGGTCATTGCCGCAAGCGGCCATTAATCCGGCAATGGCAGCCAATAATGTTACATATCTTATTTTCATATTACAAAGTTTTTAAGGTAAATAACTTGTTCTTTTTCATTAATAACCGGCCTTACTGCGACGGTCAGCA
>ENA-UEOZ01001026-UEOZ01001026.1-human-gut-metagenome-genome-assembly--contig:-NODE-1026-length-13281-cov-84.380491_pt1 | contig 13281 bp, 11 predicted proteins | sample MGYA00242898_ERZ507912 | MGnify/ENA primary metagenome ERZ507912 (study PRJEB26167, sample SAMN06115410) | human gut metagenome | host: Homo sapiens | place: China:Chongqing | collected 2016-04-27... | reverse complement strand
ATGGTGGAACCGGAATAGGAATTGATGTTGCCCATCTTGTAACCACCTTCCTTGATAACCTGCCACCACCAGGTTTGTTCCACCTTGTTGACATCGGTTACTTTTTGAACCGCAGTGGTGTACCAGGTGGCATATCCCTTTGGAATGAAACCCTCGAATGTTGAATACGAGTCGCCGAGAACGGCAACGGTCTGCTTCACCTGTGCCAGAAGAGGCATCAGAGCGAACATAAAGAGGCAGATGATAACTGATAATCTTTTCATGACGTTTATTTGTTTATAGTTTGATTTTTTATGTAATCTTCTTTTTGGGTATGTAATCCTCTTTTTGGGATAGAGTCTGAAACCCGATTGCAAAGATACAATATTATTTATGGATATACAAATGTTTTGGGCAATAATTTTATATGAAATTTTCCTATGGATTCCTAAATATAATAATGTGTAATCCCCGTTTCTCCTTAAATCTTCTAGTTCTTCCTATATTCAAGTGCTTTTTTATGTTAAATCTATCTGCTGTTTAGTGACAATATCAGATATTCTTGTTATATTTGTCAACAAATTAAAGAGCTGACAATTATGACTAATGACTCATTTTCAATAAGATTGCGGGAAGCGCGACAGATGATGGGACTCAGTATGGATAAACTCGTAGAGCGAACCCATGGAGCCATCACCAAGCAGAGCATATCCCGTTATGAAAAAGGCATCATGCGCCCCAAGCGTGATGCCCTGCAAGCCATAGCCAAAGCCCTCAATATCAGCGAGGCATATTTCGATGGTACCAATATCAAAATAGATGTTCCGATGCTCCGCACCACCTCCAATGGGAAGGTATCCGAAGACGAGTTGCAAGCCCTTGAAGCAAAACTCTCGTTTTGGGCGGAGCAGTATCTTGCCAAGGAGAAAGAAGCGGGTTTTCCTACCCAGTTCAAGAATCCGATAAAAGGAACCAGGATATCAACGCTGGAAGATGCCATCCAGTCATCCAGTCTTCTTCGTGAAAAGTGGCATTGCGGTGATGGTCCCATCACCAGCATTCTGAGACTCTTGGAAAGAAAAGGCATCATGATACTTGCTGCAACTCTCCCGGATTATGTTTTCGGAATGAGTACCTGGGCAGATAAGAAGCATCCGCTGATGATTCTCGATTTCAATCCGGAAAAGAGTAGTGTGGAGAAACTTCGTTTCACGGCAGCTCATGAGTTAGCCCATCTTCTTCTCCTCTTCCCGGAAGACAGTCCGTTGAAACAGGAGAAGCGCTGTGATCTCTTTGCCAGTTTCTTCCTTCTTCCCAAGTTGGCGCTTATTGAAGAATTGGGTTCCAGGAAGCGAGAGTTGATAACGCTGGAAGAGATGATAGACATCAAGGAACTGTATGGCGCCTCTCTCGCCGCTTCCATCATTGCCGCCAGAGATTACGGCATCATCACCACTGAGTATAAACGGGCATGGTATGCCGAGCATATAGAGCCTAATCCTCGTGAAATAGGTAATGGCCACTATGCATTTCCCGAGACATTGGGAAGGGAGAAGAGAGTCAATTCAATCATCAAAAGTATGGAGGAATAGAATATGCAGAATGAAAGTCAAAATATAGAATATAAGGAATCATGGCGTGATGAATATCTGAAATGGATATGTGGTTTCGCCAATGCGCAAGGTGGACGTATTTATATCGGTGTAAACGACCGGAAAGAAGTAATCGGTTTATCTGATGCCAAACGGTTGTTGGAAGATATTCCTAACAAGATAGTTAATTATCTGGGCATCGTAGAAGATGTAAACCTTCTTATGGAAGGTGATAAAGAGTACATAGAGATTGTGGTCTCACCAAGTAATATGCCGATAGCCTATAAAGGTACGTATCATTATCGTAGTGGTTCTACCAAGCAAGAACTCAAAGGGCTTGCTTTGCAGCAATTCATTATGGAGAAGATGGGGCATTCATGGGACGATATTCCTGTTTATGGTGCAACTCTTGATGATATTGATCGCAATGCGATTGACTATTTCTTGCAATGTAGCATCAAGGCAGGTCGTATGGATGAATCAGAGGTCAATTCGTCCACAGAGCATGTATTGCGTAATCTTGGCTTGTTCACCAGGGAAGGTGAATTGAAGAATGCTGCCATTTTGCTTTTCGGCAAGCATGTTGGGCAGTTCTTTCCATCTGCGGTATTCAAGATTGGACGTTTTCATACAGATGAGAGCGATTTGATTATTCAGGATGTGATAGAAGGCAACCTGATTCAAATGGCTAGTAGGGTGATGGAAGTACTCCGAACCAAGTATCTGCTTTCGCCAATTCACTACGAGGGATTGCAGCGTATAGAGCAGCTGGAGATTCCAGATAAAGCATTACGAGAGTTGATATACAATGCCATTTCGCATAAGGCTTATAATGGTCCTGCCATCCAAATGCGCATCTACGATCGCAGTATAGAATTGTGGAACTATGGTTTGTTGCCGAAAGAGTTGACTCCTGCAGCCTTAATGCAGAAGCATTCTTCTTATCCTCGTAACCATAATATTGCTAATGTTTTTTACAAAGCAGGCTTTGTGGAGTCATGGGGACGTGGCTTCAAGAAGATAGCCGAGGAGTTTGAACGTGCCAGCTTACCATTGCCAACGATAGAAGAAAATGGAGGTGGCGTGATGGCGATTGTTCAGCGTAAGACGATAGACGAAGTTATCGCAGAGCGTGATGGAAATGTCGGTGTAAATGTCGGAGACATGTCGGAAACAAATGTCGGAAACATGTCGGAAAGCGAACTATCTGAGCGCCAGTTAAATATCATTTCTATGATTAAGGAAAATCCCTTTGTTACGGGTAAGGAAATGTCGGAAACAATGTCGGTAACGCAACGTACCATAGAACGTGACTTATCTGTATTACAAAAAGCGGGAATAATTAGACATGAAGGAAGAGTGAATGCTGGTGTTTGGGTGATACTCGAACATGGAAATACGAATTCTTAATAGTGTTAGATATGAAGCAAAATAATAATGAACAAATCGTCTTCGAGATATTCGAAGAGGTTGCAACCGAAAGCATCGCTGAGGCTCGGAATGCATACACCTATGAAGAAATTGATGGGTGCTATCAGGAGGCGAAGGAAATTGCTGATCATGCAAGGAAGAACTTGCAAGAGAAAATAGGAGGAACATAAAAACAAAACTCCCACCGAAGCGGGAGTATAGGTTTTACACCTTCGGCAATTATTGCCTTATTGTGATAAGATGTAGGAAATCTTATTTTCTGCTGCAAATATAATACAAAATATTTGTTTATCCAATAAAAAGGTTGTAATTTTACAGAAAATTAATAATTAAGTATATAAAACTATAGTAGTATGACTAAAATACTAGGAATTGATACAGGAACCAATAGTCTTGGATGGGCTATTGTGGAAAAACAGGCAGATGAATATCATTTGCTTGATAAAGGTGTCAACATCTTCCAGGAAGGTGTTAAGATAGAAAAAGGTATAGAGTCTTCTAAAGCTGCTGAGCGTACGGATCATAAGGCAGCACGAGTAAGAAATTATCGAATTAAATTACGTAAAATTCGTCTGCTTCGTATTTTAAGTGATGCACATTTATGTCCTCCGCTTTCGAAAGCAGAACTATCTGCATGGAGACTCAAGAAGGAGTATCCTAAGAATGAATTGTTTATGCAATGGCAAAGTACTGATGATGAATCAGAAAAGACACCATACGCTTATAGGCATAAGTGTCTTCATGATTGTTTGGATTTCAGCAGTATAACTGATAGATATATTCTGGGTCGTGCTTTTTATCACATGATTCAGCGACGTGGCTTTTTAAGTAATCGTAAAGATCAGAGTGGTGATGATACAGGAATGGTAAAAGAAAGTATCAGTAACCTTACTCAAGAGATGCATGATGCTGGTTATGAGTATCTTGGTGATTATTTTTATTCTCTCTATAATAAAGGAGAGAAGATCCGTAATCATTATACTGCACGCAATGAGCATTATCTGGCAGAGTTTAAGGCTATTTGTGAAAAGCAGGAGTTAGATAAGAATCTTGGTCATGAAGTGGTACATCAAATAGAAAAAGCCATTTTCTACCAGCGACCATTAAAGTCGCAAAAAGGACAAGTTGGTAAATGCGTATTTGAGAAGAACAAGACAAGATGTCCTTCTTCACATCCAATGTATGAAGAGTTTAGAATGCTCTCTTTTATCAATAACATAAAGATTCAGACTCCAAATGATGACGTATTACGCCCTCTGTCTTCAGAGGAGCGAGCACTCATTATGCCTTTGTTCTTCCGTAAATCAAAGAAGTTGTTTGACTTTGAAGATATAGCAAAGAAATTGGCACCCAAAAAACAATATGGTTTTTACAAGAAGAGTTCTGATGCCGAAATGCCATATCTTTTCAATTACCCTATGGATACATCAGTTTCAGGTTGTCCTGTAACTGCTGCTCTGCAAGATATATTTGGAGAGAATTGGATCGATGCTCTTTGCGAAACCTATACTCTTGCTGAGGGTAAAAGTCGTTTGAATGTAGTTAATGATATTTGGCATGTATTGTTCTTCTATACAGATGATACAAAACTTGCTGAGTTTGCTAAGAATCGTCTGCAATTGAATGATGAAGAAGCAAAGAAATTTTGTAAGATTTCTTTGCCATGTGATTATGCGTCTTTAAGTTTGAAAGCTATCTGTAAGATACTTCCTTATCTTAGAAGAGGCTTGATTTATTCTCATGCCGTATTCTTGGGTAACTTATGTGAAGTGATGCCGCAATATGAATGGGATATAGAAGAAATGCGTAATGCTGCTATTGAGCATATTATCCACGAAATGAATCAGATTGATTCTAAAGATGCACGTACTTTCGAGGTTTGTATTAAGGAGTATCTGAAGGAGCAGTATCATGTATCTGAAGAGAAACTTAAGAAGTTATACCATCCTTCTATGATGGAGGTATATCCTAGAGTGCAGTGCACCAACAACCATGGTGTTTATCAGCTTGGTTCACCTCGAATTGATAGCGTGCGTAATCCAATGGCTATGCGTTCTATGTTCAGATTACGTAAATTGGTAAATCGTTTGTTGGAAGAGGGGAAGATAGATTCTGATACAGAGATTCATATTGAATTTGCTCGTGAATTAAATGATGCTAATAAGCGTAATGCTATAGCTTTATTTACAAAAGATAATCAAAAAAAGAATGATGAGGCTCGCAAAAAAATAATAAACCTCTTTAAGGCTGAAACAGGAAAAATATAGAGCCGACTGATGTTGATGTCTTGAAATATGTCCTTTGGGAAGAGCAGGGACATATCTGTTTATATACAGGTAAGCAAATAGGAATATCAGACTTTATTGGAGCTAATCCAAAGTTTGATATAGAGCATACTATTCCTCGTAGTGTAGGTGGTGACAGTACAAAAATGAATTTGACACTTTGTGATAGTCGTTTCAATAGAGATGTCAAGAAAACCAAGTTGCCAACAGAGTTGCCTAATCATGAGGAAATTATGGCACGTATTAATGACTGGAGAGAAAAGTATGAGTCTCTTGATGGCCAAATTCGTAGACAAAAGAAGTTGTCAAAGGGGGCTACTACTAAAGATCAAAAGGATGCAATCATTCGTAAACGGCATCTTTTGGAATTGCAACGCGATTATTGGCGTGGTAAGTATTTGCGTTTCACTATGGAGAGTGTACCTGAAGGATTTAGTCGACGCCAAGGTACTGATATCAGTGTGATTTCTAAGTATGCTCGTCTTTACTTGAAATCTCTTTTCAAGCATGTCTATACAGTAAAAGGCATTGCTACTTCTGATTTTAGAAAGATTTGGGGTATTCAAAAGGCATATAGTAAGAAGGAACGTGTAAATCATGTTCATCATTGTATTGATGCCATTGTTATTGCATGTATTGGCTTAGATGAATATAATAAGCTGGGATCATATTATCATGATGAAGAAAATCATGAATGGTATGGCATGTCAAAGGCTTATTTTAAAAAGCCATGGCCTACATTTGTTGAGGATATTAAGAAGGTGCAGGATGAAATCTTGGTTTATCATTATACACCAGATAATATGCCAAAGCAAGGACGTCGTAGAATTCTTCTTGATGTAGAGGCCAATGGCCGAAAAAAGAAGAAAGTTCTTTGTAAGGGTGATGCAGCAAGGGGATCATTGCATAATGAAACATACTATGGGGCCATAGAGAGCGATGGCGTGGTAAAATACGTTAAGCGTATAAATTTGGCATCAATGGAGGAAAGTGATGTCAAAAATATTGTTGATGATACGGTAAGAGGTATTATTGAGACTGCTATTAAAGAGAAGGGATTTAAAAATGCGATGTCCGCTACAATATGGATGAATGAAGAGAAACAAATACCTATAAAAAAGGTAAGATGTTACACTCCTTCAGTCACGAAGCCTTTGGATATTCGTCAACAACGTGATGGCTCTGCAAAAGAATACAAGCAGCAATATCATGTTACTAATGATGGTAACTATTTGCTTGCTTTGTACATCGGTAAGGATAAAAAAGGTAAGGAAAAACGTGAGTTTGAATTAGTTAATATGTTGCAAGCTGCGCAATACTTTAGAACAAGTAATGATAAAGTAGCAGTAGAAGGAAGAATAGAGCCAATAAAGAGTGAGCATGATTATCCGTTTGCATATTCTTTGAAGATTGGTACATTGGTACTCCTTTACGAAAAAACGCCTAATGAAGTTTGGGATGCGTCGTTAGAGGAACGAGGACGTAGAATGTATAAAATAACAGGACTTTCTTCTACGACCATAAATGGTTGTTCATATGCTAGGATAAATATGAGAAATCATGAAGAAGCTAGATTGAGTAAAGAAGTTAAGGCGAAGAATGGAGCATTTAAGCAAGGAGAAGAATTGCGCCCTTCAATAATTATGCTCCATACTCAACTCAATGCTTTAGTTCAAGGTTATGATTTTGAGATAAATGAATTAGGTGAAATTAAAAGATTAAAGTGAAATGATAAAGTAAACATTATTCTTTTCAACTCCTGTGTGTCTTTCGCTCAAGAATTGCCAGATTGTAATCTCTTGGAAAGATAGCGTTGACAAGGTAACACGCCCTATAGAAGATATAGGGTGTGTAGTTTTAGAAAACCAAATGATAAGCATTACTTTGCCGCTTCTTAACGAGTTGGTAAAGAATAATGTTGCTGTTATCTTATGTGATAACAAGATGATGCCGACATCTATGTTGCAAAGTTTAGATGCTAATTCAACGCAAGCTGAAAGTTTAAAATTTCAGCTTGCAGTTACTGAGCCAATGAAAAAACAAGCTTGGAAACAGATTGTAGAGTCAAAGATAGAAAATCAATCCGCAGTCTTGGCTCTTGTTGGTAAGAATAAAGATGTTCTCAAACCTTATTATAATAATGTTAAGAGTGGAGATTCGGACAATAGAGAGGGATTGGCGGCAAAAGTATATTGGAACAAGCTTTTCGGTAACTCTTTCAAAAGAGAAAGAGAAGGATGTCCGCCTAATGCTCTTTTAAATTATGGTTATGCCATATTGCGTGCAGCCGTAGCACGTGCTTTGCTAGGTTCTGGTTTGCTCCCTAATTTGGGCATCTTTCATAAAAGCAGATATAATGCTTTTCCTTTAGCTGATGATGTTATGGAGCCATATCGACCATTTGTTGACGAAATCGTTTATCGGCTTTATGGAAATGGAACAACAGAACTGAATAAAAAATCAAAAACAGAGATTATGCGTGTGCTGAATTGTGATGTCAATATAGGGAAGGTTAAACGACCTTTGCAGATAGCTTTGACCATGACAACAGCCTCTCTTGTGAAATATTATTCAGGAGAAATAAAAAAACTTTCTTTACCTATTATAAAATGACAGAAAATAGACTTAATGCGTATCATATAATGTGGTTATTTGTATTTTTCGATTTGCCAGTTACAACTAAAAAAGAGATGAAGGCAGCTTCTCTCTTCCGCAAGAACTTGGAGAAAGAGGGTTTCTCTATGATGCAATTTTCGGTCTATATCCGTCATTGTGCTTCAAGAGAAAGTTTGGATGTGCATGTTAGACGGATAAAATCGCTACTTCCGGAAACTGGGAAAGTAAGTTTGTTGAGTGTTACAGACAAGCAATATGGAGATATTTATAACTTTTGGGGTAAACCAAAAAGTATTAATAAGAGTAAAATATCGAAAAAAGTTATTAGTGAACCCATTCAATTGGAGTTTTTTTAGTACATTTGCATTAGGAAATATATCCTACCCTCCATTTCTTATTAGAAAAAGTGATTGTTAAACACTGGAAATCAGTACTTTTAAATCTATAGGTTGTGGTTTGATGTAGGATACAAAAGATATACAACACTATACGCTACAGGTTATGTGGCTAGAGAGTTGTGGTTTGATGTAGGATACAAAAGATATACAACCAAAAGATAATTTGATAATGCAACGACCAGTTGTGGTTTGATGTAGGATACAAAAGATATACAACCATATACTGCAAGCGAGATTGCCAAAATGGTTGTGGTTTGATGTAGAATACAAAAGATATACAACCATTTATTCCGGATGCCGACACGCTGAAGGTTGTGGTTTGATGTAGGATACAAAAGATATACAACATTATCCCAAGCATTTCAATATGGTTTTGGGTTGTGGTTTGATGTAGGATACAAAAGATATACAACAACAAGTTACTCTTTTCAAAAGTTAAAGATGTTGTGGTTTGATGTAGGATACAAAAGATATACAACGATTGGGTTGAACTATTCTTCCCTTATCTCGTTGTGGTTTGATGTAGGATATAAAAGATATACAACTCCAGGGCTACGCAGGTGTCGCAAGCAAATGTTGTGGTTTGATGCAGGATACAAAAGATATACAACTATCTCTTTCCAAGCGTTTTTACCAAAGTGGTTGTGGTTTGATGTAGGAATCAAAATATATATTATATAACGAGAATGGCATAGGGGGTGCTGGCGCAGTATCAGAATATCTTGGAACATAGGCAAGAAAGAGTCTTGTTCTCTTAGGACTTCAATCTTTTCAAAAGAAGAAAAACGGAAAAGGTAAAAGCACCTCTATCAGTATATGATAGTGCGGTAAAATGTATTGAGGAAGTGGAATGTGGCAAAAGTACTCCGCAAAATAATTCTTCGGAACTAAGAAACACCATTTGCCCAATAGATAAGAAAAACAATGCTGATGTGACGATAAGGACCAACACGCTGTATTCGCCTACTACTTCAATGCTAACGATTTCTACCTTAATTTCATGTTCTGGCTTGTTCGATTCACCGTTGTTGTTTTGCAGCGTCTGATATGCTGTTGTTGTTCTGATAATCCTTTTCCATAACGCTTAGTTTGAATGTTTACGCCACAAAGATACTAAACATATTGATTACTTCGTTTTTTATACGGAGAAATTTTAGCAAAAGAAATAAAACTTAACGTTAAATAGACTTTGTAAGAAAAAAGTGGTCTGTCGGAAATTCCGACAGACCACTCACCATGGTGCTTTAGAGGGGAAAACGCAGAGCCTCCAATCTGCATCGCAAAAAGTGCAGAAATTGAGTGAGATTCAGGAATGTTTAGCAAAGATATTGGCAAAATCAGTCTATTTTTCTTTATTTAACTCCGAAATAGAGTGGAATATCAGAGAAAATCTTTAAATTTGCATTTAAATACAATATTTTGTAAAGAATGGAAGATAGAGAACTATTACAGAAAAGTGCTCCAGAGTTCGAACGCCTCGCCTTTACTGTGTTGGCTATCGAGGCTTCGGCACAAAAAATGGGTATATCGCCGTCTGAAATGAGAAAGCGATTGGATAAGGTGGGGCTAATCAAGAGTCTCATTCAAGATTGCTATGACACTCTACATACCGAGAGCCGGGAAGCTGTTGCAAATGATGTGGTCGAAGCTCTTAGAAATTGGGAAAGAAAAGAATAATGGAAAAGCAAATATTATCTTCGCCAGTTGGTTTATCACAAGCCCAACTATCAGATTGGCATATTGAGCCAAGAGATAGTAGATAAGTATTTGCAATTCAAATCATATGAAAGGATATAATTATGTTGGACTTTTTATTATGGAATAAAATCGCTCGTATCATAAAGCAGTTAGCCGATACGTTACATATATCAACCGACAGAGCATTACAGATATTCTATGACTCTGATGTTTGCCGTATGTTACATGACAAAGAACTTGGCTTGCATCTAATGAGTGATACATATATTGTAAATGACTTGATAGAAGAGCTAAGGAATAAGCAATAGCAAAACTATGGATAATAAGAGGAGGCATAGACAAACGTCGCCATAGCCTTGCAGATGCGACGATAAGAATCAACACTCCGTAGATTGATAGGGTATTCTCATAGATAATTCAGCTCGGCATCGGTATGAATAAAAAATAGAAAACGATGGAAACAAATAATAATAAGATAACTTGCCCGAAATGCAACTCGCAGAATGTGCAATCTGAAGGGATGATTCATCTCTGCATGGATTGCGGATATAAATGGGAGGATGAAGTGCAGACGGATTTGGGCGAAATGATCATTTACCAATCTGATGAAGGTGTAAGACTTGACGTGAGATTGGAGAATAAAACTGTGTGGTTGAATATTGAGCAAATTGCGCAATTATTCAATAAAGGTCGTGCTACGATTAGTGGACATATTTCCAATATTTTCAAAGAAGGAGAATTGGAAGAGAAAGTGGTTTGTCGGAAATTCCGACAGACCACTCAACATGGTGCTTTAGAGGGGAAAACGCAGAGTAAAGAGGTAAAATACTACAATCTTGATGTTATTATCTCTGTGGGGTATCGTGTAAAATCTATTCAAGGTACACGCTTCCGCCAGTGGGCTACAGAGCGACTCCATGAATATATTGTGAAGGGATTCACGATGGATGATGAGCGACTCAAGAAAATGGGTGGCGGAAGTTATTGGAAAGAACTGCTAGACCGCATTCGTGATATTCGCTCTTCAGAGAAAGTACTTTATCGTCAGGTACTCGATATCTATGCAACAAGTGTTGACTACGATCCACGGACTGATGCCTCGAAGCTATTCTTTAAGATAGTGCAAAACAAATTGCATTATGCCGCCCATGGACATACTGCTGCTGAGGTCATCTATGAACGAGCTGATGCCGAACAGCCATTTATGGGATTGAAAACTTTTGAAGGAGAATTACCTGCCATCAAGGATATAAAGATTGCCAAAAACTATCTGGACGAAAACGAGCTGAAGATTCTCAATAATCTTGTTTCCGGATATTTCGATTTTGCAGAAATCATGGCTCTGGAACATCGTCCTGTCTATATGATGGACTACGTGAAACAGCTCGATACCATCTTGCAATCTACAGGACGTCCACTGCTGAAAGGTTCTGGTAGCATCAGCCATCAGGAGGCTATGGATAAGGCTTTGGCTGAATACAGAAAGTATCAAGTCAAAACCTTAACCAAGGTGGAGGAAGATTATCTGGATTCTATCAATGCTCTAGGGAAGATTGCAAAAAGAAAGAGAAGACAGAATGGTGATCAATGATTATATATATAATTAATTGGAATTAATTTCCTCTTTTTTTATTACCACTATTACCACGCATTATTTAATCATTTGATAATAAGAATGATAAGGCGTGGTAATAAGCGGATTTCTATTACCACCTGTTACCACTATTACCACGCCTTGCCAATCGGCTTTACGATTCCTATAAAAAAGAAACTATTTTCTAACTACCAGATACTCAGTACCAAATCTCGTTTTCTTGCTCTCCAGTCCCTCGATATTCTGAAGCTCTCTGCCCAATCTCTGCAGACTCGAAACCTGCAGGGAGGAACCGAATTTCTGCTTCAAAATGTCGAAAATGGCGGCTGCCATCATGTATTCTCCCTTTTCTGGGTCATTTGTTGGCTCAAAAACCTCCAGAAAACATTGTTTTATTGGCGAAATCTGCTCAAATTGTCTGTTGTATTGCAGGATAACGGCTGTTTCCTGGGCATCGAAATAGGATTTTTCTCCCTGCTCCAGGGCTTGCATCGCCTGCGCATAAAGCTGCTCATAGTTCAATCTGCCACTCACATCGATAGGACCCGTCAGCTCCACACCCAGAAAACGGCGGTTGCCGGATGGGTCGGCTAGAATATCCGTCATGTTGCTCGTGGCTATGAAGGAGGCTAGGCGAGGGAACTCCTCTACATGACTTCCATACGGCGGCTTGATTTTTACCGTCGGCAACTGCAGCAGATTCTTCAGAAAACCTTGCTGTATCTGAGGCGAAATCTGATTGAACTCATCCAGGTTGATGAGCAGAAACTGTACCATGCCCTGCAACACCTGGCGCTTCTCCGAAAGAAGCAGGTTGTCGGTGAAGCCCCACGACAGTTCGCCCGGTATCAGACGGCGGCAGAAGGTGCTCTTGTTGTAGCCCTGCTTGGAAATGAGCAGCGGCATCGTGCTGTTGCCGTATTGGCGGTGATAGGAACCTCGCCACTGGTCTACCATGCCCAGAAACCAGGTGTAGAACCAGTCTTCCCAATGCGGATTTCGGGTAGGAACGGTGCGGGCGAGGGCACGGATATTCCGTGTATTTCATCACGGCATTATAGCGAAACTGGTATCTGCTTTGCAGAAAATTCTTCATCTGCAGAATATCGGCTCTGCCTTTTCTTCCCGATGAGGCTTTCTCGGTTTTCCTATCCTTGGAATGGGTGGCGTAGGCGCTGCTCACAATCTGACGGAACTCTTCCTCGGTGGCATCATTCCAGTTGTTTCTTCGGATATGGATGAATGCCTCCTCTTCGCTTATGCCCATGCGGCAGAGCTTGGCAGCAACGGCTGAAAGGAAGGCGAAAAACTGGTCGTTCTCATTAGCCCACTTCATGTTGGCTTCTGTCATTTCTGCCTGCGTCTCCTGGACAGCCTTACTGTAAAGAAACTCGTTGTCCTGGAATGCCTTCAGGTCATCCACTCGCTTGGGTGCGGCTGCTGATAGTTGGCAGTTTCTGGCGATGCGTTCCCAAAAACGGTCGATGCTTTTCTGGCTGACCATCAGTTGGTTCTGCCTGTTGATTCTAGTGATGGTAAACTTCATGTTCAAGCTAATTATATGATATAACGATATTTAGAATAGCTTATGACGTATATGTTAAGCTGTAATGACTTATACTGATATAGATAGACACATTTATGGTTAATTAATAAAATGTGTTTAGTAATGAGTAAAAAGTACAAAA
>ENA-UEOZ01001017-UEOZ01001017.1-human-gut-metagenome-genome-assembly--contig:-NODE-1017-length-13380-cov-126.069157_pt1 | contig 13380 bp, 14 predicted proteins | sample MGYA00242898_ERZ507912 | MGnify/ENA primary metagenome ERZ507912 (study PRJEB26167, sample SAMN06115410) | human gut metagenome | host: Homo sapiens | place: China:Chongqing | collected 2016-04-27... | reverse complement strand
GCCCGAGATATGAAAGCCTATCAGGACTTCATGCTCAACACCCTGGGAAACATCGACTGCATCGGAAGCCTCCACAGTATCATCGTGATTGGCGAAATCAAGGATTCACATTATATTCCCGTAGCAAAATAAGGAGAAACGTTATGACAGCAAAAAGAATTTCAATAATATGCCTGTTTATTTCCATGCTTTTCTGCCTTCCATCCAAGGCACAGAAACCAGGAGATATCGTCAGCGAACAAACCATCAGAAAACTGGGAGAGAAGCATTTCTTCTCCATTTCCCCCATTCCTGATGATATTTTCCACCTGATGCAGGGGAAGACATACAAGAAGAACTGCACCGTAAAAAGAAGCGAACTGCGATACCTGCGATGCCTGCATGTGGATAAGGACGGCAGGAAGATAGTGGGAGAAATGGTGGTGAACAAGGCGATAGCGGCAGATGTACTCGATATTCTCAAAAAGCTCTACGAGGCGAAATATCCGATAGAGCGAATGAGACTCATCGACTATTGGGATGCCAATGACGAAAGGGCGATGAGAGCCAACAACTCATCCAGCTTCAACTTCCGCTTCATCTCGCATACCCATACCGTTTCGAAGCACGGCAAGGGACTTGCCATCGATATCAACACGCTCTATAACCCTTACCACAAACGGCTGAAAAACGGCAAGGATGTGGTGGAGCCAGCCACGGCACGCCCCTATCTCGACCGCAGCAAGCATCATGTTTACATGATTAAAAAAGGCGACCTCTGCTACCGCCTCTTCAAGGCAAAGGGATTCAGATGGGGAGGCGACTGGAAGCACAGCAAGGATTACCAGCATTTTGAGAAATAGAAAAAGAAAAGCCTCGAAAGCAAGAAAGCAAGAGAAACTTCGAAAATACATAAAAAAAGGCTATGCTGTTATTGCATCAGAACGAGCAATAGGGCATAACCTTTTATTATCCGAACCTATCTTAACCTTTTTTATATAACAAATAATCCAATCAGGAGATACAATCTGAAAATTTACAACGAATCAGGTGTACCAGATTGAATTATATTCTCTGCGCTCATCTTCCTCATTATAGAGGTTCTCATACTCAAGGCCCCTAGCCTCGAATTCTTCCAATGTCTGTTTCATAATAGTTCCTCCCATGCTTTTGATGTTAATAATCTGTCTTTACAACCGCAAAGATACAAAAAAAACAGGCTCGTCGTGTCAATTATTCAGAAAAGTTTTGTAATTTTGCACCATCATTGCACAATAGGCTCAAAAAGTGCAAAACATTCTCTGTATCAGAGCATATTCAAACTTTTAAAAAAGAAGTAAAATGAAGAAACTATATAGATTAGATGCATGGCATCAATTGCTTGCATTACGGTTCAAATCATTGAAGTGGCGCCATGGGGTACTGATAGCATTGCTCATCCTCGTTACCCTAACGAAGATGATTCCGCTTTGGGGATTCATCTACACCACCCGCATCTATCCCGTCATCGGCACCCTTCTCTCGCCCATCTCGGGATTCTTCCCCTTTGCCGTGGGCGATATCTTCATCGCCCTCAGCATCACCTGGGTTATCCTCTATCCTATTTACGAGATAGGATTGAGGAAGAAGAGGGTTTTCGGAAGAGTGGCGGAGTATCTGCTGTGGGTGTATGCCTGGTTCTACATCGCCTGGGGATTGAACTATTCACAGCCGAACATCTATTATAGAATAGGCATGAAACCAGTAGAAGTATCGAAAGCCAAATTTAAGAAATTTGCCTATCAATACGCAGATAGCCTCAACGCTCTAAGCAATGCATCTCTCAGCAATGCCAGGAAGAGCATTTCCCCTGATAGCATCGTGGATGATGCCTTGAAGAACCGGGTGCGGGATGCAGTTTTGAAGGAATATAATAAAATAGGATACCGGGAAGGCATCAACAAGCCTTTCAACCAGCATCCACATGCCAAGACGATGGTGTTCACACCCCTCAGCTCGATGGCTGGCGTAACCGGAAGCATGGGACCGTTCTTCTGCGAATTCACCCTTAACGGTGATATTCTCGCCCACGATTATCCAGCCACCTACGCCCACGAATTTGCCCATTTCCTGGGCGTAGCCAACGAGGGCGAGGCGAATTTCTACAGTTACATCGTGTGCACGGCATCGGCAGATAAGCAGGTGAGATTCAGCGGATATTACCACATTTTTTTCCATGTATTGAACAATGTTTTTGATATTCTTGGCGAAAAGGAGGGAGAAAGATTCCTGAAACATATCCGTCCCGAGATTATCCAGCGGGCAAGAAACGACCGCCACTACTGGCTCAGCAAGCGATGCAAGGCATTGGATGCCGCCCAGGATTTCATCTTCGAACTCTATCTCAAGGGCAACCATGTGGCGGAAGGCAGGAAGAGCTATTCAGGCGTTATCGGCTTGATACTAACATGGAATGAAAAGAAAGAAACGATTCTGAAATACAAAAATTCAAGAAACTGAGATAATACAAAAGCAAGAAACTGAGATAATGCAAAAGACGGTTGGTCAACATTCTTGAACCAACCGTCATTCGCATATACCTGAATAGAAAGTAAAATCTTAAATTTGCTTTGTGTTTCCAAAGACGTTTCTGAAAAAACACATTATTTCTTCTCTATCCCTGTTGACCTAGCTTTTTTCCAGGCATAGGCTTACCATTCTTGCCCATACCCTTGCGCAGACCTTTCTGAGCAAATCGTTTCTTCATCTGTCGTTCTATCTCATAAACCCGCTGAATCTGCTGCTGAGTCAAGAACTGAGAATACTTTTTGTAGTATTTCTGACGGATGTTGAGAATCTTCTCGCTCATCTCAAAACGCTGCTTAATCTCCTGCTCTGTCTGAGCATCTGTCTTTACTTCGCCTTTCTTATGATGAGGGCGAGGTCCTAATGCCCAAACCTCTTTCTGGCACTGGGTATAGGTGCCAATAAACTTAGAACTGGTCTTGTCATCAAGACCCAAATCGTGAGCAATATATTGTGCCTGCTTTTCAGCCAACTGTTCACGAGTGAGGCGCTGTTTCTGATTAGGCGCCTGTGCAAATACACTTGTAGAAACGGTCATCATTGTGACAACCATCATCAAAATACCTAAAATCTTTTTCATAATTCACCTTAATTTATATATTTCACCTTATTTTATATATTCCACCTTATTTTATATATTATAGAATCTATATAATTATATTCTTGAATCCGTTTATTCATCAAGAAATACATCCTCCTGATAGACATTGAGCAAATAAGCCTGATCAGCAGGAGACAACTGAGCGAAAGCCTGATCTACCGCTTGCATCTCATTATCTGCCTGAGATGGCAGAGAAGAATGAGGCGCAGCGAAATCGATGTTGAGTATCAGGAGTACTGCCACCGATGCTGCCACTGCCATTGCAGCCGCCCATATCACCTTCATCAGAGGTCGCTTCTTCGGCTGTTTCCTGACAGGTTTCGGTTTGTCACCCTTCACCTGTTCCAGGATATTGGCTTCCATCTCCTTGAAGAATCCTTCTGGCGTTGAGTAAGGCATCCGCTTACCCACCTGGTCGAAGTTGAACTTTCCGGTTTTATTGAAATCAAAATTTGTATCCATATTCTTTTCCATTTTGAATAACCATTAAAAAACTCATAGAACTCTCACTTAATCGTTCGAATTCATGTACTTGATAATTTTCTCCTTGGCAATATGATAGCTTGCCTTGATACTGGTTGGCGTGGAATCCGCAACCTTCGCTATTTCGTCGAACCCGAGTTCGTCGTAATATCTCATATTGAATGCCAACTGCTGCTTGGGCGGAAGCAAAAGAATAGCCTTCTGCAGTTTCACCGCCACCTTATCATCAAAGTCGATATAATTATCGCCTTGAATCAGGTTGACACCTGTGGTTTCCGATTCTATAGAAACAACTTCCTGTCTCCGTTTGCTGATAATCCTAAGAGCCTCATTCGTGGCTATGCGATAAATCCAGCTTCTCAGAGAGCAATCGCCCCGATAGTTGCCGAACGAGCGATAGATTCTCACAAAGGTTTCCTGCGAGGCATCCTGCGCATCATCGTGCGAAACCACCAGTCGGCGAATATGCCAATATACGTTTTCCTGATATTTCGCCATCAGCATCCGAAATCCGTTCTGTGGATTTTCCTTCAGCGCTTCCATAATGCCTTTGTCATTTATACTCATATTCGTTTTATTTCTTGAACGTTACGATTATATGACCATTCAAAATGGGAAAAGTAAAAAGGCGGGATACTTTTTTTTTCGATACCAGCTTAATTTCTACTTCTCTTTTCTCTTTTAATATCATAGAGAAGAGAAAAAAAGGAGCTATTCCTTCGGTTTCTCAAAGAAAAAGTATATATTTGCAAACGAATTGCGGATATCAAAAAGATATATCGATATGAAGAAAGAAAAGAATTTTTCAGAAAAGGATTTTTCGGAAAAGATAGAGACATCGGATAAGAAGGCATTGGAAAGCTTATCGGATGATGAGATTCTGCAGGGATTCAAGGATGCCGATGCCAGAATAGTGAGGGAGTATTACTACGGATACTGCCGGGTGGCTTATTGCATCTACGATAAGCGATACGACCTGCAGAACAAGCCGGGTATGGATTTCTTCTCGCTGGCTCACGAATACTATCTCTATCTCTGCGAACACGACTTCAAGCCGCTGGAAGACAGGAAGCCGAGCATGTCGCTCAAAACATGGATGGTAAACGGCTTCCGGTTCCTGCTGCTGGATAAGTTGAAGGAGGTGGTGAAGGAGCACCGTTTCGAGAGTTTCGAGGCAAGGCAGGAAAGCCGCAAGATGCAGTTTGACGTGACCGACAACCAGTTTGAGCACGATCTTTACCAGACGATAGAAGACATCGGCAATTTCTATTATGGCCGAGACAGCAAGAACAGCATCATCCTAAAGATGCTCTATATAGAGGGATTCAGGGGCAAGGACGTAGCCGCACAGTTGGGCATATCCCATTCCGCCGTCACCCAGCGTTGCCAGAAGATGATGCACGATGTGGTGATTCCTTATTTCAAGAGATACTTCGACGCATCGGAATACGGAAGCTATCTGTCGTTTGCAGAGGAAGACACATCTGTTTCAAGTGCTCCTAAGATGTCTATGCCGGGAATGAGTTCTATGTCAAGAATGAGTTCTACACCGGGAATGATGGCAGAATGCAAGTGCTGCGAGGAAGCGGCAGATAATGGCAATAACATATTTAATAACATATTTAATAATAAGAAGAATATGGAAGATATGAAGAAGGGAAGAATCACTCCTCGCTGGATTGATTCATTGAAGGAGAACGAGGTATTTGTGTTTGGCAGCAATCTGGCTAGCATGCATGGTGGTGGTGCTGCCCGCATTGCCCGATTACATTTCGGTGCCGTCATGGGCAAGGGTGTAGGATTGCAAGGTCAGAGTTATGCCATTCCTACGATGCAGGGCGGCGTGGAAACCATCCGTCCATACGTGGATGATTTCCTCGACTTTGCCAAGCATCATCCCGAAATGCATTTCCTGGTAACCCCAATAGGTTGCGGCATCGCCGGCTTCGAAGCCGAAGACATCGCCCCATTGTTCGAGAGGGCAAAGGAGATGAAGAACATCAGCTTGCCGGAAAGTTTCTGGGAGGTGATAGAGTAAAGGTTTAGGAAAATTATCAAACAAAGTTAGGAAAATTATCAAATTAATGTTAGGAGCAATGATAGGAGATATTGCTGGCTCAAAATATGAGTTCAACAATACGTTTGATTATGATTTCGAGATGTTCGGCGAGGGATGCGACTTCACCGATGATACCATTTGTACGGTGGCGATAGCCGATGCGATTCAGAACGGGCGAAGCTATCAGGAAAGCCTGCTGGATTGGTGCCGCCGCTATCCTTCTCCAAAAGGAGCGTATGGCGGAAGATTCGCAGGGTGGATTCGTTCTCTTGATCCGCAGCCATATAATAGTTTTGGCAATGGTTCGGCAATGCGAGTATCGCCGGTAGCTTGGCTCTTCGATGATCTGTCGCAGGTTTTGGAAGAGGCAGAGAAAACGGCTCTTCCTACTCATAACCATCCCAAAGGAATCAAGGGAGCCCAAGCCGTGGCTCATGCCATCTGGCATTTCCGCAAGAGCAAGGAAAGCCATTTGCCAGATGATGAAGCAATGAAAGCCTTCAAGAATATCGCCCGCAGCTATTATGAGGATTTCGATACACGAGATTATCCGAAAGGCAAGTTCGATGAAACCTGTATGGATGCCGTGCCATTATCTTTCGATATTCTTTCAAAAGCCTCATCCTTCGAGGATGCCATCCGCCTAGCCATATCTCATGGCGGCGATAGCGATACCATCGGAGCCATCGTTGGCTCCATCGCCGAAGCCCGATTTGGTATTCCACAAGATATAAAAGAGAAGGCTATCAGTTATCTGACGGATGATATGAAAGATGTTATTGGTAACTGAACTTTCGCAAATGGCATCCTACCGGCCCCAAAGGGGACCGGAGGTTACTTACAAAACTTAAAAACCAAAATATATTTTCCCTTAAGGCTAATTATATTTTCCCTTAAGGCTAAATATTTTTAGGCTTAAGGGAAAATAATCCCTGCCTACTTCACGGATATTCCTTTCTAAATCCAAGGCTTCGCAGGAATTGACAGAGGACGTAATCTAGCTTTTCTACTTCACACTACATGATTATGCAGAACAATTCAGTACTGGAAAAATCTTATATAAACGATTTTCACCGTCAGAGCAGCTTGGCTGCGTTAAAGGGGGAACAATACATGTTATAGCATCCTTACTTGCGGGAGCAGAAGTTGGCGCAAATCAACTCACTGCGCCAGAACACAGTTTCAAAAGAGAACAGCAACTTGGAAAGATCCAAGAAAAACGCATAGAAAGCTGGGCGAAAAAGGCAGGATGCTGGGTAGATGACACTAGCGTCTACAACGATTAATATAAAAAATAGCAAAAGCAGCACGATTTATCATGCAGCTTTTGCTATTCCCATTTTATTTAGTTTACTCGCTTGCAGGTAATTCTCTGCTTATACTGAGGTCCATCCTTTACTTCTCCTCAAAGTAACTACCCGCTTCCATCTTGCAATCCATCGCACGGCACTTGTTATAGCGCTCCCTGGCTCTGTTTTCTCTAGCAAACATCGCCTTGGTGCCAGCCTCATCTTCTGAAAACTGGAGGTGGTTGTCGATACCCATACCATGAGCTATGTTCTCCACATCAAGGTCATCGGTGCCGATGAAGGTAAAAGTCCAGTTCTGCTTCTTCAGTTTTTCTATGAGGTTCTTGATCATCTTCAGATCATACTCCTCGCTGCAGTTCTCCTCACCATCCGTAATGATGGTTACCAACACGCTGTCATCCTCGGTGGTCAGGGCGTTGATCTTGGCGATACCCATACCGATGGCATCATAAAGCGGGGTGCCGCCACATGGATTGTAATCCCTTGACTTCAATGGGTTGGCATGGCGGGCAGACACATTATCATAGAATAGCTTCTTGTGGGTGCTGTCGAAGGTGATGAGCGTTACACGCTGCTCCATGTTCAGATGCGTCTTCTGCATTTTCTGAATCGTGGTCAGGGTCTCGTTGATGCCCACCAGTGCCTGGCGCTCGATAATACTCATGCTGCCACTCTCATCTACGACCAAAAGATTGAATACTCGTTTCATAACTTGTTTCTCCTATTTATTTTAATTGTTCAACATAATTTTATAAGCAAGAAGAACTATTCCCTGCTTCTATTTATCCCTTTAAAGAAAGAATAGAGGGAAAAATTAAGAAAAGGTACATAAAAAATTTGCTTGTATCGTTATTTTTTGTAATTTTGCAGAAAATAAGGAACAAGCGTATGAATAATATGAAATATCCGATAGGCATACAGAGCTTTGAGAAAATCATCACAGAAGGATATCTTTATATAGATAAGACTCAGATGATTTATGATATGGTAGAAAATGGCAAGATTTACTTTCTGAGTCGTCCCAGACGATTTGGAAAGTCACTCCTCGTTTCTACACTTGAATGCTATTTCCAAGGAAGAAAAGAACTGTTCAAGGGCCTAGCCATTGATAATCTGGAAACCGACTGGAAGCAATATGCGGTATTCCACCTTGACTTCAATGGCAAGGATTTCACACAAGCAGGTCAGCTGGAGAAGACGCTGATTGATTTCGTTGAATCGCAGGAAGCCATCTACGGCAAGGCCCCCTTTGCTTCCACCCTCGGCGACAGATTCATTGGCGTACTGAGAAATGCCCACGAAAAAACAGGACTTCGCGCCGTTGTCCTTATTGATGAATACGACAAGCCTCTGCTAGACGTATTGGATTCTACACTGAAAACAACCGATGCAGATGGCAACGAGCGGCTGTTGGAAGATAGGCATCGGGAAATTCTGAAAGGTTTCTACAGTGTATTCAAGGCTGCCGATAAAGACCTACAATTCGTTCTGCTTACAGGAGTTACCAAATTTTCGCAAGTAAGCGTATTCAGCGGTTTCAACCAACCCGAAGATATCAGCCTTTCTGCCCACTTCGATACACTCCTCGGCATTACAGAAGACGAGTTGCGCTCTACCTTTTCACAGCAAATTGCAGAAATGGCTGAGGAATATGATGTTTCAAAGGAAGAAATACTGATAAAACTGAAACGCCAGTTTGACGGCTACCATTTCAGTCGCAGGATGCGAGGCGTATATAATCCTTTCAGCATCTTGCGTGCCTTCAAGGAAATGCTCATCGACGACTATTGGTTCCAAACGGGTTCACCCACCTATCTGGTTCGCCTGCTAGCTCATAGCGATGAAAACATCAACGAACTGGTGGGAAAATATTATCCTACCAAGGATTTCGACGACTATAAGGCAACCATAGAACGCCCTTTGCCGATGATATATCAAAGCGGATATCTGACCATCAAGGGATGGTCAAGGAATACCAATTCCTATCTGTTGGATTTTCCGAACGATGAAGTTAGAAGGGGATTCATCAGTTTGCTGGCAGCAGATTATCTGAAGCCAAAAGTTTCACCAGATTCCTGGGTTCTACAGGTAATCGAAGCATTGGGAAAGGGAGAATGCAAAAAGCTGCATCAGCTGATGGTTTCTTTCTTTGCCAGCATCCCTTATTCCCAGCGAAGAAAAGATGATGAACGTGAGAAGGAGCGTTATTTTCAATATACATTCTATCTGGTATTGAGGATGATCAGCTCCTATACCATCTTCATCGAAAAAGAGCAGAGCGAAGGAAGAGTAGATTGCATCATAGAAACCCCTCTGTACATTTATATATTTGAGTTTAAGAGGGATGGAAACGCAAGAGAAGCGCTCCAGCAAATCGAAGATATGGGATACGCCCGGGAATATTTATCAGATAAGAGAAAGATATTCAAGATAGGATGCAGTTTCTCATCAAAAACAGGAACAATAGATGATTGGGGAGAGCGTTGAATCTCTCCCCCCGATAGCATTTTATACATATATTATATAAGGAGATGAAAGAAATATTGATAGTAAGCATAGGCAGCTTCTTCGGGGGCGGCATGAGATATTGGATTTCAAAGATGGTGCAATCCTGCACGGTGATAGCCTTTCCGTTCGGAACCATGGCGGTGAATGTGGCGGGATGCCTCATCATCGGGTTTCTCTCGGGATTGAACTGGAGGGAAGGGGGATGGATGTCGCCATCTGCCAAACTGCTGCTCACCACGGGGTTCTGCGGAGGATTCACCACCTTCTCTACCTTCATGAACGAGGGGGCGGGATTGATGAAGGAGGAAAATTACCTCTATATGATGCTCTATCTCTTCGGAAGTTTGGCACTGGGACTTATCGCCGTACTCGCCGGACATTATCTGGCGAAGATTATCGCATAAAATACAAAAGATTATCGCATAAAATACAGAAGATAGGATTCCATCAGATGAAGAAATGATGAAAATTCTATCTTTTTTATTATTTTATATTTTCAAAATGCCTTAATTACGAAATTTATTCGTAAATTTGCAGAAAATAATCTGCACTCGACAATTTGAAAGCATGCTTTCATTGTACTCGTTTGCTTAATTTTTGCACCAATGAATACATTAGATACAAACAATATAAAATGGAGCGAGAATGTTATCATCGCTGATGCCGACTATATCGACCGAGTGGCTTTCGACCTGACTGTCAACTTCGAGCGAATGATCAACCGACGCATCCAGCCAGCTGACATGGCACAATGGGCAGTGTGCATCGCCCTCGACGGAGGACTCAGAGAGGGGGAGCACGAAACGCAAGTGGTGCTTATCCACGATAAGAAAGCCATTGCAATGAAGAACTTCCGCCCTTCTAACTATGAAACGGACCTCAACGCCAAGGCTTTCAAGGATGATAAGCTAGGAGAATTCATCTTCTCGTCTTATCCTACAGAGGAGAAGATGGCGGGAAAGGATGAATTCCTCGTAGAAGTGGCACGCACCGTATGCAACGCCAAGGAGGTGAAAAGGGTGATGGTGATTCCGAACTCGGAGGATGGAGACGCCTACGACCAGCTGAGAGATATGCTTCGCAAGGTAGATGACGATGACAAGCGCATCACGCTCTTCGCCATGCAACCCATGCCGGGAGGAAACTTCCGTCAGGAGATTCTGGGTTACTCGCTGATGAACGCCCTCGGAATCTCGGCAAAGGAGATAAAATAAACATTAAAATAATAAACATAATAATAAAAAATAAGATTATAAATGAGTAGAGTACTTATGATTGGCGCTGGTGGCGTGGCTACCGTGGCTGCCTTCAAGATCGTCCAGAACCAGGACGTTTTCACCGAGTTTATGATTGCTAGCCGTCGCAAGGAAAAGTGCGATAAGCTGGTTAAGGATATCCATGCCAAAGGCTACAAGATGGATATTCAGACAGCTGAGGTGGATGCCGACGACGTTGAGCAGTTGAAGGCTCTCTTCAATAGCTATAAGCCTGAGCTTGTCATCAACCTCGCTTTGCCTTACCAGGACCTCACCATCATGGATGCCTGTCTGGCTTGCGGATGCAACTACATGGATACCGCTAACTATGAGCCTAAGGACGAGGCTCACTTCGAGTACTCTTGGCAGTGGGCTTACAAGGATAAGTTTGAGCAGGCAGGTCTGTGCGCTATCCTCGGTTGCGGTTTCGACCCAGGTGTATCCGGCATCTTCACCGCATACGCTGCCAAGCATCACTTCGATGAAATCGAGGTGCTCGACATCGTGGATTGCAACGCCGGAAACCATCACAAGGCTTTCGCTACCAACTTCAACCCTGAAATCAATATCCGCGAGATTACCCAAAAGGGACTCTGGTATAAGGATGGCGAATGGATTGAAACCGATCCTTTGTCAATCCACAAGCCTCTCACCTACCCTAACATCGGCCCTCGCGAGAGCTATCTGATGCACCACGAGGAGTTGGAGAGCCTGGTGAAGAACTACCCTACCATCAAGGAGGCACGCTTCTGGATGACCTTCGGTCAGCAGTATCTCACCTACCTCGACTGCATCCAGAACCTCGGTATGAGCCGCATCGACGAAATCGAATACGAGGCTCCATTGGCAGACGGTTCCGGCAAGACAGCCAAGGTGAAGATTGTTCCATTGCAGTTCCTCAAGGCCGTATTGCCTAACCCACAGGATCTCGGCGAGAACTATGATGGCGAAACATCCATCGGTTGCCGCATCCGTGGTAAGAAGGATGGCAAGGAGCGCACCTACTACGTTTACAACAACTGCAAGCACCAGGAGGCTTACAACGAAACCGGTATGCAGGGCGTCAGCTACACCACTGGTGTGCCTGCCATGATTGGTGCTATGATGTTCCTCAAGGGCATCTGGAAGAAGCCAGGCGTTTGGAACGTAGAAGAGTTTGATCCAGACCCATTCATGGAGCAGCTCAACAAGCAGGGATTGCCATGGCACGAGGTGTTTGATGGTGACTTGGAAATTGATTAATTTTAAACTTTTAATTCAATTAAAATATGCAGGAAGGAAATTTGAATCCTAACGAGGGTAAGCTGAAGGCACTTCAGGCAGCCATGGCGAAGATTGAGAAAGACTTCGGCAAGGGCTCCATCATGAAGCTCGGTGATGAACACATTGAGAACATCGAAGTGATTCCTACAGGCAGTATCGCCCTTGACAATGCACTCGGCGTAGGCGGCTATCCTAAGGGACGCATCATCGAGATTTATGGTCCTGAGTCTTCCGGTAAGACCACTCTGGCCATTCATGCCATTGCTGAGGCGCAGAAGGCGGGCGGTATCGCTGCCTTCATCGATGCCGAGCACGCTTTCGACCGCTTCTATGCTGCCAAACTGGGCGTAGACGTGGATAACTTGTGGATTTCGCAGCCAGACAACGGCGAGCAGGCTTTGCAGATTGCTGACCAGCTGATCAGTTCTGCAGCCGTAGATATCGTGGTAATCGACTCTGTGGCTGCCCTTACTCCTAAGAAGGAGATTGAGGGCGACATGGGTGATAACGTGGTAGGTCTTCAGGCACGACTGATGAGCCAGGCTTTGCGCAAGCTCACCTCTACCATCAGCAAGACCAACACCACCTGTATCTTCATCAACCAGTTGCGCGAAAAGATTGGTGTGATGTTCGGCAATCCAGAGACCACTACCGGTGGTAACGCCCTGAAGTTCTACGCATCCGTACGCCTGGATATCCGCAAGGCCACAGCCATCAAGGATGGCGAAGAGGTGGTTGGTAACCTGGTGCGCGTAAAGGTGGTGAAGAACAAGGTGGCTCCTCCATTCCGCAAGGCGGAGTTCGACATCATGTTTGGCGAGGGTATCAGCCGTGCCGGCGAAGTATTCGGCTTGGCAGTAGCCAACGGCATCATCGACAAGAGCGGAAGCTGGTATAGCTATGCCGGCTCTAAGTTGGGTCAGGGCGCTGATGCCTGCAAGGCATTGCTCAAGGATAACCCAGAGCTTCTCGATGAACTGGAGACTAAGGTTCGCGAGGCACTCGCAGCCAAGGATCAGAAGTAGATTCAGATTCTAAAGTAGAATCAGATAAGGATTACACCTTATTATATATAAAGGAATCAAGATACGAGGGAATGCGACATTTTATCGCCCTTCTGTCTTGATTCCTTTTGTTTTGTCAGTACATATCTGACAGCTTGTCAGCTATGCCAATTTCAAAATCCCTTGGCACATGCTTTGTTATATAGGAAAGCGTGAACGCTGAGTTCAGGAAGTTCCCGACAGATGCATATCTTCGGCAGGCTTCTACCGAAGGAAGCGATTCATGAGATAAATAACAATATTAATAACGAAAAAATAAAAAAAAGATATAATCATGGGAAAAGTAATTGGA
>ENA-UEOZ01001013-UEOZ01001013.1-human-gut-metagenome-genome-assembly--contig:-NODE-1013-length-13417-cov-55.734633_pt1 | contig 13417 bp, 9 predicted proteins | sample MGYA00242898_ERZ507912 | MGnify/ENA primary metagenome ERZ507912 (study PRJEB26167, sample SAMN06115410) | human gut metagenome | host: Homo sapiens | place: China:Chongqing | collected 2016-04-27... | reverse complement strand
GTCTGGCTCAACTGCCGAGACCTGCATCTCTCCCACGATGCGCTTCTCGATTTATTCATCGACAAGGCGCACCTGGCACTGAATGATGGTGAAATGTTCGGTCCTGGCGGTGAGGGCTTCATGCGACTGAATGTTGCAACTCCTAGAAGCATTCTCAAGCAGGCTTTGCAACAGCTGGAAAAGGCTGTAGCCCAACTCTAGACCAGCCAAGAGAAGCTTTTGCCCTTACAGGGCGACAAGTTTAAATCCATTACAAAACCCAGGGCGAGTGCCCTGGGCTATGAGCTTCTGCCCTTTCAGGGCGTATGGGGCTTACCGACGAAAGTTCTATCAATCAATATAAAAAGATATAATGATTTAATGGTGAGAGGAAGACCTTTATTCCTCCTCCATTAAATCACGTACCAGTTTGATTTCGTAATAATCAATGCCGGTTCCCAATGCTTCCTTGATTTCGCTGAAATGCTCCATCTCGGGATGAGCCTCCATGAATTCACGGATTTTCTTTTCGTGGGCACTAGAAATCAACGCACGCAATCCCACCTTTCCTTCCTTTACGTATGAGGTAAGATGACCGATGATGGTGCCTTTGGTAAAACCACGTTCTGCAGCAATCTGATCCACAGTCATTCCCTGCTGATAAAGATTGAAACTCACCTCCTTGGTTGGAATCTTCGGTTCCTTCGACTCATTCGATTTCTTCTGCTTTCTGGCTTTTCTACCAGAAGCATAACCTGCACTTGAAGACGCGCCTTCGCCCATTTCATCCAGCAACATAAACTGCGCCTTCTTCTTCAGATAATCAGTCACCGTAAACACAGCGCTGCGCTCGTATTTCAAAAGACGTTCCTTCAACTTCACATCCTCAGAAAAGACAGAGAAGCGGTCCTGGAACTGTTTCTTTGCCACCTTATTATCCGTATCGAGATTCGACTTTCTGATCAAATCGCTCAGAATACCTATCTTATCAAAGAAATACTCAGCACCCTTGTGAATACGCTCCTGCAGTTCTGCCTGAAGGATATCAGGATTCTGGGAAAGCATGCGGGTATATTGCAGACGAAACTTATCCGAAACACCAATCAGACTCTTCAGCACCACCTGCAACTTCTGATACTCGCTCACCACACGAGGATATTTGCTGTTAAAGAATTCTACCAGACAGCGCATCAGGTGCTCATAACTTCCACTAATAGCATAGAAATCAAAAAGTTCGCCGATGCAGTGAAGCACGTATTGCTGCTCCAGATAACTGATCTGCTCCTGGGTAGGCGCAGCAAGTTGACTGTTGAAAGCATCCACCGTCTGACTGCTAATGATGGCTCCACGAGACAGAGGCTGACAGAGCACCATTCCCTCCAAGGTCTTGCAGCGGCTCAGAGCCACGTAGGTTTGACCATGGGTAAAGGAATGGGAAGCATCGATGATGGCGTGTTCGAAGGTAAGACCCTGACTCTTGTGGATAGTAATCGCCCAAGCCAGGCGCAAAGGATACTGTCGGAATTTTCCCTCTACCGTCTCCTCTATCTCCTTGGTCTCCTCATTGATCGTATATTTCGCATTCACCCACTCCATCTTCTCCAGCTCAAACTCCTCATCAGAATCCTTGCTGCGCACGATAATCTTATCTCCTTCCTCATCGGGTTTCACACCGATCACCTCACCAATCATACCATTATAGAAGCGGTGCTGCGGGTCGTTCTTGATAAACATCACCTGTGCTCCGGGCTTCAGGGTGAGCATGAAATCAGCCGGATAAGATGATTCCGGGAAGTTATCCTCTACCTCTGCCGTATAGGAAAAAGCCCTGGATGGCAAGGCGGCAAGCTGCTGCTCATTGATCTGCTGGGCTGGCGCATTATGAGTGGTCAGGCGGATGAAGTTACTGTTCTTCGGCGGTTCGAAATTGGGGATAAAGCGCTGGTTCAATGCCTGCAAGGTAGCATCCGAAGCCCTGTTCTCCCTAATCTGGTTGAGCAGGGAGATAAACTGCTCGTCCTGCTGGCGATAAACCTTCTTGAGCTCTACGGTAAGATAGCCTACCTGCTTCAGCGCATTGCTGCTGAAGAAGAAAGGAGTATCGTAATGCTCTTTCAGAAGCTGTTCCTCCTGTGCCGTAACCACTGGTGCCAACTGCTGCAGATCGCCTATCATCAGGAGCTGCACACCGCCGAAAGGAAGGTCGTGACGCTTGCGGTACTGACGAAGCACGGAGTCAATGGCGTCGAGCAAATCGCTGCGTACCATACTGATTTCATCGATGACCAGCAGGTCGATGCTTCGGATGATGTTTCGCTTGAGTTTGCTGAACTGATAGCGTTTCTGTTCGCCACTTCCGAAGGTTGTACCCGGAATATATGGCGAAAAAGGAAGCTGGAAGAACGAATGAATGGTCATTCCTCCGGCGTTGATGGCGGCAATACCTGTTGGGGCAAGCACAACCATTCGTTTAGGCGACTTCTCCTTGAGCTGTTTCAAGAAGGTTGTTTTACCTGTGCCTGCCTTGCCCGTAAGGAAGAGGTTAGCGCTGGTCTTTTCTATGATGTTCCATGCCAGGATGGATTCTTCGTTCATTTCCATTAGCTTCGTTTTTTAGATTTCTTCCACGATCTCGTTCATTTCCTTGCGTTTCTTCTCGGCAAGAGGACAATCCTCGGCAATATGACCGAGAGGGATGATCACTACTGCCTCGAAACCTTCGCGAGGGAAAAACTGCTGCATCTTGTCTGTATCATAATTGCAGACCCAGCAGGTGCCCAGTCCTCTTTCTGTGGCAGCCAGACAGAGGTGCTCGGCAGCTATTGCCACGTCAATATCTCCATGAGGCTTCTCATCGTATCTGCGAACCCAGTTCTCATTCACGTTCTTCATTCCCACAATATACATTGGGGCTGTCTTGAACCACTCACGGTCGTAGCACTCCTGGAGTTTCTCCTTAGCCTCATCCGAGCGAACGATGAGCCAATGCCAAGGCTGTCTGTTCACTGCCGATGGAGCCAGTCGCACACACGCCATGATGTAATCCACATCCTCCTGACTTACTGCCTCGGAGGTAAACTTGCGAGCCGAGAAACGCTCTTGGCTCAATGCCAACATATTTTTCATACCATTTCGTTTTTATCTTATTAATATAAGGCAAAATTACAAAAAATCCCCGAAAAGCCCAAGCCTTTCGGGGATTTTCCTTCTTATCCTCCTATGATTTTCAGGAATTTCCTACTTTTCATAGGATTTCATTCTTCAGCAAGCTGATTATCTCAAGAACAACATTGAGTTGGCATTAATGCCACCTGCATCAAACTTGCTCTTGTACTCGCCTGTTGCTGTGAAGTGGCAGATGGTGCTGTTGCTAGCATAGTCTGTATAGGCGAGATAGAAACTGCCATCGTATGGATTGCGCTCAATCATATATACAGTGTTACCAGCCACCTCAGCAGGAATATTCTTCAGATTCCATGTAGAAACCTGCTTGCTCTTGGCATCGTAGATGTTGTAGGTAGTGGTGTAAGTCACCCAATCAGGTGATGTAGAATTGGTGAAGTAGAGGTTGCCATCATAAGCCATCATCTTGGTAGCGTTGGCAATATAATCGCACTTCTTAGTCTGAGGATTGTAAGTATAGACAGCTGTAGAATAATCGTAGTTGGCAGGATTATAAGATGGGCTGCCAGCAAGAACGTAGATATGATCATCGCTCTCTACGATACGCTGAGGATTGTTGGCGATTTCAATAGACTCAGCCTTGTCGAAAGTCTTGGTATTGATGGTGCAGAGAGTCTTGCCAGCGCCATAACCAGAACATACTACGTAGATTACATCATCTTCCTCAACAAGCTCCTCTGGGTTAGCATCTACCTTTACAGAAGCCTCCAAAGCCAAGGTCTTTGCATCGAAACGGCTTACATAGCCACCATAGCTGGAAACATAGAGCTTACCATCGTCTTCGCAGATGTAGCGAGGCTCACCCAACTTCTCATCAAAGCTGTACTCTGCCTGCTGAACACCAGAACCATTCAGCTTCAGGAGTTTCTTGGAAACATTTACTACCACGTAGATGTTGCCATCTTCCTCAATCATATCATTGGCAGTATCACCCAATCCCTTACCATTCTGAGTCAAATAGATATCCTTCTCAAAAGGCTGATCAGTCTGAGGATCCACAAAGAAGAGATGGCTATTGTTCTTACCATAGCTACCCTCTGACAGAACGAAGGCACGATACTGAGGAAGATCTACCTTAGATCCCTCCTTCCATGAATTATCCTCCTCATCATCACTACATGATGTAAAACCAGCAGCAATCATCAATCCGCAGATGATTGCCATAAACAAACTTCTCAATTTCATTTTTTTCATTTTCATTCTCTATTTGTTATATTGAATATTATTTTTTCTCACTTTCAGTTTTCTATTCAGATTTCTATTCCGTTTTCCAACCATCCGGCTTTCTATAAGGTAAGCGAAGCTGTGGCTTGCCAACTCCTGCCCGGCATCGGATAATACTTAATTACCTCATATTGCTTGTTGAAGGCATTGAGCAGGGAGAAACTGAGTTTCAGGTCACTGCCCGACTCAGCATTCCTCTTTCTCTTTCCGAGCGAAAACTCTCTCGATAAGGTGAAAGTATGCTCCTGATACGCTTTCATCCGATATTCATCCGTGCACTGTATCATGCTCCATCGCTCGCCCACTGCCTGCATCTGCCATCCCACAGACACCCAGGGATTGCGCCATACGGCAGAAACATTGCCCGAATGGCGAGGCGTATAAGGTAACTGATGGCGGTAATAGCTCTTCTTGCTGTCCGTCTTATCCACCGCATACTGATAGGTGTAGGAAGCATCCACATCCAAAGCCATCTTCCGTCCCATCGGAACACCGAGCGAAAGCGTAGCATCTACGCCCTTGATTTCCACTCGTCCGAAATTCACCATCTTCCATACATAGGTGGTCGGAAAAGCCACAATCTTATCCGTCACCTTATTATAATAGGTGTCGAGAGTGGCTTGCAGACTGATTCCACGAGTCGGATTCCGCAGCGATTTCCCTCTAAACTGATGCGCCCAAGTTACACCGAGGTTCCATTCCGTAGCATTCTCAGGTTTGAGATTCGTATTGCCGATGTGCAGGTAATACATATCCGTGAAAGTCGGCACGCGATAGGTGCTCTTCATCATCGCCCTGAGATAGAGCGTTTCATCGGCAAGCAGACGATAGTTCATGGCGATGCTTGGCGAAATCCGCTTTCGGTCGGCAGGAATCCGGGCATTTACTGAAGAGGATGAGCCGGAAGAACCGGAAGATGAGTCGGAAGAACCTTTATCCTCTTTCGAAGCTTTTTCGGAAATGTAGGTTCCTACAAGATTCCCATCCACTTGCCATCTCTGCCATTTCCATCTCAGCGACCAGGCGGTCTGCGATGAGTAGCGGGTAGGATTAGGCTGTGAAACAACATTGGTGCGAAGATCGCCGATGGAGAAATCTTCGGCAAGTGCCGTTGTCCATCCCCACCCCAGATCATAACCTATCGTGGCAGAGGCATAATACTCATTCTGCCGGGCAATATCCGTCAGCTTTCCGCCCTGATATTTCACATTGTAATCTTCATATTTCGACCACGTATGGGCGTATTTCAACCTTGCATTCAGTGCGAGACGGGGAGCCAGCTGCGATTTCCAAACCATCTGGGCGAAGCAGCTCTCATCCCACATCCGCTCTTCAGCATCAGAATTGTAGAGAATCACCACTCCCGGCAATCCACGTTTGGAATTGTAATAGGAAACCTTGGCAGAAAGTTCGTTTTTATCCCAACGATGGAAGAGATTCACCTCTCCCTGTCCCGACAGGATATCAGAATTATAGCGTTTGTGGTGCTCCTTGTATCTTCCATTCTGAATCGTGAAAGGATAGACTCCATCTGCCCTCACCATATTGGCGTCGAAGGTAAGAGCTGTCTGACTGCTAAGCCGCTGACTATATTGAAGGGAAGGCGTGAACAAGCCCCAGGAGCCTGTCTTGGCGTTCACTTTCAGCTGCCAGGGCTGCGGAGAAGTCCAGTCTATCCCACGGCTTTCGATGCTCAGGATTCCTGCCGAAGCATAATGCCGTGCCGACTGCATCAGGTCGCTACCCTGTCCGATTGCCACCGAGAGCTGGCGGATATTGGAAAGCGAATATCTCGACACGTCAATCTGTCCTGCCTGCATATTGCTCACCACGATTCCATCGTAGCTCACCGCCGTATGGCAGGCGCCCAGACTTCTCACACTCACCGTCTGCAGTCCACCGATTCCACCATAGTCACGCACCTGCACTCCAGCCATTCGTTTGGCAGCATCTCCCACTGAGGTAATGCCCAGCAACTGAAGTTCAGAACTGGTGATGGTCTGTATAGGAGTCACGCTCGAAAGAGCACTACGGGGCTTCTTCGCCCTCACCTCCACATCATCCAGATGCTGCGTGCGAGTACGAAGGGAATCGCTTACCGAAGCCTGCATTCCTACCCGTACCGGTTCAAGATGCTGAGCCTGGAGGGTAGATAAGCCGCTCATCCACATGGCGCCTATCAGGGCAACATGCGTTATTCTTTTCTTTTTCTTCATTCTGTTGTTTCTGTTTTCTTCATCACGAACCCATCCCACGGGGTTGGATGAAATCATCTTCCTATCAGCTGCAGGGCGCAGTGATAAGAAAGGATGGCAACGGCAGGTCTTCTGACTTACATCCATCAGACAAGCGGTCTTCCCGAAAAAATGTCAGTGACCTTTTAGATGCTTGCCTGTTCTTCCCCGGTGGCATTCGTGCCCCTCATTTCGGAAGAAGATGTTTACAGCAGCGGGACTGTCCGGGCTTCTCACCCGATTCCCTTTTAATCGCAGTCCACCCCCATTCCTATAGCGGCACGTGGCGACTGCGAACCAATTGCGGGTGCAAAGGTAAGCATAAATCGCGGAATAACAAAGTTTTTCTCTAAAAAAACATAGAAAAAAATATAATCTGGGATAGAGACTAGAGTTTCGAATATTTTTTGTATTTTTGCAACACGAAAAGAATAAATAAGGAATGATAGGATTAGCCGACTGCAATAACTTCTACTGTTCGTGCGAACGAGTGTTTCGCCCCGACCTGATAGGAAAGCCCGTGGTTGTTTTGAGCAACAACGACGGGTGCGTCATTGCACGCTCTGAAGAAGCCAAGGCGCTGGGCTATAAGATGGGCGATCCGTTCTATCAGGTAAAGGAAAAATTGGAGGCTGAAGGCGTGGCTATCTTCTCCAGCAACTACACGCTCTATGGCTCTCTCTCCAATAGGGTGATGTCGATGCTATCGCACTACTCTCCCCATATCGACCAATACTCCATCGACGAAAGTTTCTTCGAAGTGGATTATTCCATGGCAAAGAGCTTTTTTGAAACAGATCATTCCATGGCAGAACGTTTCTTCAAGGAATATCCGAAAAAAACTTCTACTTCTCCAGATGATGATTCTCTCCTCCACCGATATGGTGCCAGGATTTCTGCCGATGTACTCCGAGCCGTAGGAATCCCTATCTCCATCGGCATTGCCGAAACGAAAACCTTGGCGAAAATCGGTTCTAAGTTCGCCAAGAAATACAAGGGTTACCAGGGCTGCTGCCTCATTGATACCGATGAACGGAGACACAAGGCCTTGTCGCTGTTCCCTATAGAAGATATATGGGGTATCGGACGACAGATTTCCAAAAAGCTCGATTATATGGGCATTCGCACAGCTGCCCAGTTTGCCGATAAGAAAGAGAGTTGGGTGCGCAGCCATTTCAACATCACCACCGTGAGAACCTGGAAGGAACTGAATGGCGAGAGCTGCATCAGCATCGAGGAATTGCCCCAGAAGAAGAGCATCTGCACCAGCCGGAGCTTTGCCGATGAGGGCATCAGCGATAAGAATGTGGTAGAAGAAGCCGTGGCCAATTTCGCCGTGCGCTGTACTGAGAAATTAAGAAGACAAGGTAGCGTATGCCAGGGCATTACGGTATTTGCATGGACCTCAAGATTCAATGAGAACGTACCCGAATATACCATTCACGACTCCCTCACCCTACCCATCGCCACCAATGCGCAGGATGAGATTGTGGGCGCTGCACTTGCCATCCTTCGAGCCAGATATCCCAAACCGATAGCCGACGGACGGCCTGATCGTACAGACTTGGCATTCCATTTCAAAAAAGCTGGCGTCATCCTGTGGCAAATCTCCCCCGACAATCCTCGCCAGCAGGATCTCTTCGACCCTATCGACCGCACCAGGCAGAAGGCGCTGATGGAAGCCATCGATGCCATCAACCGCAAGAACGGCTATGGCACGATAAGGCAAGCCATACAAGGCACCGATTGCCAATTCGATTTGAAACGGGAATATATGTCGAAGCGGTTTACCACGGATATTCATGAGATTCTGAAAGTGAGAACCCAATGAGATTCAGAATGAGCCTCTTTCTAAAAATGAGCTCCATAAACTAAGAAAATAAATAAGAAAACAAGATGAATAAGAATAACGATAATAAGATAAAGCTGACATTTCACCCTGCGGAATTTGGAGAGAAGATGCCGATTCCGCTGGCAGAACAAAGCGTAAAGGCAGGCTTCCCTTCGCCGGCACAAGACTATATGGAGGGAGAGATAGACCTCAACGATATTCTGGTTCGCCATCGTGAGGCCACTTTCTATGTACGTGTTTCGGGCGACAGCATGCAGGATGCAGGTATTCTCGATGGCGACCTAGCCATTGTAGATAGGCAGATTGAACCCTCCAACGGCAACTTCGTCATCGCCTTCGTGGATGGCGAATTCACCATCAAGCAATTCAAGATGGATGAGAGCGGTGCCTTCGGCTGGCTCATCCCATGGAACAAAAACTTCTCCCCAATCCGGGTAGATGAGACCAACCGATTCATGATTTGGGGCGTAGTTACCTATGTGATTCATCAAATTGCAGAATGAATCATCAAATTGCAGAATGAATCATCAAATTGCAGAATGAATCATCAAATTGCAGAATAACTCTTAAAAATAAAAAAACTCGGAATGCTTCGAAAAAGGAAACATCCCGAGTTTTTTATATTCTTATTAATTTACGTCTTACTAATGTCTTTTATGCTTCCTGCTTCTTATAACCCACAAGTCCGTACCAAAGAATAACGAACTCGCAGAAGAGAGGAACGAGCCAGGTGAACTGCCATGAACCGATATAATCAGCAAGCAATCCCTGAAGCACAGGGAAGACGGCACCACCGAAAACTCCCATCATAAACACACCCGAAGCCTTGGAAGTATATTCCTTCAAGCCATCCACTGCCAAGGTGAAGATGCAACTCCACATGACACTATGGAACAATCCCACAGCAGCCATCAGCCAGAGATTTTCGGTAAGCATGGAAATGGCCATCAATACGATTGCCGCCACCGTAACGGCGATGAGCATAGGACGAGGTGCCACGTTCTTCAAACCAGCAGAAACCATTCTACCTATCATGAATCCTCCCCAATAGAGTGTGGCAAGAAGGGCTGGAGAAAGATCGTAACCATGTCCCATCAAATCCATCGCATGAAGATTCATATTGTTGCCGATTCCCACCTCGGTTCCCACATAGAAGAAGATGGTAATCACACCATATTTCAAATGGCGGAACGACCAGATGCTGCGTTTCTTCGCATTCCTGGAATCATCAGAAGGAGTTGTCTTTCCTTCAGATTCCACATCTTGAGTTTCCTCTCTCGTACCCTCGATATCAGGAAGATTCGCCTTGGAAGTGCTCCATGTTGTAAAGGCAATGATGAGCATCATCACCAGAAAAGGAATGGTGAGCTGATCGGCAGAAACACTATCCAGGGAAACGCCGGCAAACATCACGCCCGTTACGAAGAAAGGAGCGATGGTAGTACCGAATGAATTCACCGCACAAGTGAAGTTCATGCGCTGCACCGGTTGAGTGCCCGGCAAAGGATAGGCAGCTATGTATGGATTGATAACCACCTGAAGCATTGCCGCAGACGTACCCATCAGATAGGAACCGAAAAGGAAAATGAAATATCCGAATGGTACGAAATCCTGAGAAATATGCACACCTGCCCCACCCCAATATTCAGCAATCAGCGCCGAAGCAAGATAGAAGGCAAGTCCCAGGACCATGACCAGCATCGAACGGATGAGCGTCTTCTTATAGCCCACCTTGTTGAGCAAGCGTCCCGTCTTCGCACTATTAAGCAGATAGCCCAGGAAGAAGGCGAAGGAGATAAGCGTAGCCAGGGAGTTCTTGGTAGTGGTAACCTCCGAGAGGAAGGCTATCTTCAAGGGGCCCTGACACTGACCGTTGACGGTAGTAAGGAAGCCCACTATAAAATAGATGAATGTCAGGAGCAGGAAGGGTCCTGCACTCCTGAGTGTTATCGATTGTTTCATAAATTACAAGATTTCTTCTTCCAAAACCTTCATGGCACCCTTTGCCTTGATGTCTTCCACCATCTTCAGGTAAAGCTCTACAAAATGAGAAGCTGCCTTGAGATCGGTGCTTGTAAAGGCTGAAATGCCAAGGAAATCGAGCGCATCATCGCTGTCGATGGCTTTATGGTCATCAACGGTGAGCCATGGATCTGCCACTTCGAATGCATCACCATTGTCATCTACCTGATACTTCAGATAATGACGGTAAGCAGCAAAGAGGTAAGCCACACGCTTGAACTCCACATCCTGACGCTTGCCTGAAGCATCATCAGCAATCATCTTCTCCAGGTTCGGCATCACATAAACAGGGAACTTGCTGGCACCATCGAAGCAGAGACGAGCCACCTGGTCGCTGACCATGCGATTGCCGAAGCGCTCTACCAGGCACTGCTTGTATGCCTCGAGATCAGTATCCTGTGGAGCTGGCACGTAAGGAGTGATGTCTTCGTCCATGAAGGCACGTACAAACTTACGGATTCTCTCATCGTGCATAGCTGCATCTACCTTGCGGTAACCGCCGAGGAAAGATGGATAAGAGAGCAATGTATGAGAAGCATTCAAGAGAGAAAGCTTCATATTCTCGAAGGCAGTCACATCGTCAGTCATCTGAGCACCAACGGTTTCCCAAGCAGGGCGACCGGCCGCAAAGTTATCCTCTACTACCCACTGGATGAAGTCCTCGCAATAAACAGGAGCCTCATCGCAGGTTCCGTTCTGAGCATTCAATCGCTCGATGTCGGCAGGACGGGTAGCAGGAGTAATACGGTCAACCATAGAGTTAGGGAAGGTAACGTTCTCCTCCATCCAGGCAGCGAGTTCCTTGTCCTGAGCTCCCACGAAAGTCATGAAAGCCTTGCGGGCTGTATTGCCATTATGCTGCAGATTATCGCAGGAAAGGATGGTGACAGGACCATTGCCTGCAGCCTTGCGGCGACGCAATCCCTCGGCTACATATCCGAAGGCTGTAACCGGCTTGGCAGGATTCTCGATATCGTGAGCCACCTGCGCATTGTCGAGCATGAATTCGCCACTCTGACGAGAGATGTTGTATCCGCCCTCGGTGATAGTGAGGGTGATGATCTTAATATCCTTAGACGCAATCTTGTTCAGAATCTGCTCCTGCTCCTCAATACCCCAATAGAGTTCAACGAGCGCACCCAACTGATAAACCTGGATGCTGTCGTCGCGTCCACATACGGTAAGGGTGTATTCGCCGTCCTGCTTCTTCAAGGCGTGGTAGAGGCGCTCATCACCCGGGAGAATCATTGCTCCACATATACCCCAGTTCTGCTGGGTATTGTTCTCGAGGAGCATATTGGTCATAAACTCCAGGTGAGCACGATGGAAGTTACCTACTCCGAAGTGCAGGATACCTGCCTTTACCAAACTGCGGTTATAAGCATAACCTTTCACTACTTGAGTTGCATTTGCTACGTTTGCATTTACTAAATTTGCCATAATTTTTTATTGTTAGCTGTTATTATTTAATTGTTTACTCTTTCCGAAAGCAAGCCACCTGGAAGTGTCTTTCCAGCAAGCCTATCTCTCGTTTTCGATGGCAAAGATAGTTCGTTTTTTCGAGATAAAAAGATATTTTTTTCGAAAAAAACTTGCAAACGTTCCCGCAAACGTTCCCAATTTCTGCAAACGTTTTAAATACTATTCTCCCGTAGATTCCCTACATTGCATCGTGGTCTTCAGCACCACCTGCCTGTCCTCCATCTCCGGATTGTTGATTTTCTCCATCACCAGTTCTGCCGCCTTTCTGCCCATCTCCTCCAGCGGAGGCTCCATGGTAGTAATCTGCGGAGAAACGATGGTAGATAGTTCCGTGCCCGAAAAACCAGCCACGAAGATCTCTTCCGGTACCCGCTTACCCAAAGCGCAGAGCCGATTCTGCGCACCTATCGCCAAAGTATCAGTAAAGGCGAAGACGGCATCAAATTCCACCTTATTATATATAAGGCGGTCGATAGCGTCAGCTCCATCCTTAAAGGTCATTCCCGTCTTCACGATCAGCGAAGGATCGAAGAGATGGAATTTCTCCATCGCCTCACGATAACCTAAGCCTCGCTGATAGGCATTGTAAATGTCGTCTGGTCCCTGCAGATAGACGATGCGCTTCCTGCCCAGGCGAATCAGATGCTCCACCATGAAATAAGAATCTACATTATCATCCACCACAACCTGCGGCATCTTCAATCCATACGGAATGCGGTCGTAGAAGACAATCGCCATACCATCTGCCGCCAACTGCTGATACATTTCGATGTTCTTGCGATAGCTGCATAGGCTCACAATCAGTCCATCCACCATAAACTGCTCCATCATCTTCAGGTTCTCCAGTTCACGCTCCGGCTTCTCATCGCTCTCGGCAATCATCACCTTCTGGTTCTTCTTGTAGAGCACTTCCTGTATTCCGTTAATCACCTGCGAAGCATAAGGGGTGTGCATCTCCGGCACGATGACACCAATGGTGTTCGTACGCCCCATCTTCAGGTTCATCGCCACCGGATTGCGCTTGTAGCCGAGTCGCTTTGCCTCTTCCACCACCATCTCGCGCGTCTCCTTGCGAATGTTCTTGTCATCCGTCAACGCTCTGGAAACAGTGGAGACCGAGATGCAGAGCGAACGGGCTATATCCTTGATAGTTATATGTTTCATTGTTATGTTTTTATAAGATAAACGTTCGAATATTGAAGTTGTCGATGCAAAAATACAACATTTCCTTCAAAACCAAAAACTTTTCTTGGAAAAAGACAAGAACAACTACCAAAATGCTATCTGCATATTACATTCTGCAACATCTTTTGCAAGAATATAAAATGAGAACGATTGCAACCAACTTCAATCCCATATTTCTACCCATCTTCCTTTGCCACCTCATAAAAAAGTTGTACCTTTGCAGTCGAATTTTCAGCGATGACTAGGCTATATGCCT
>ENA-UEOZ01001002-UEOZ01001002.1-human-gut-metagenome-genome-assembly--contig:-NODE-1002-length-13620-cov-175.491176_pt1 | contig 13620 bp, 9 predicted proteins | sample MGYA00242898_ERZ507912 | MGnify/ENA primary metagenome ERZ507912 (study PRJEB26167, sample SAMN06115410) | human gut metagenome | host: Homo sapiens | place: China:Chongqing | collected 2016-04-27... | reverse complement strand
GTATCATCGCCACAGAGCACTACGAGCAGATTGCTGACCATGGCAGCCTTCTTGTCGTCATCAAGCTCTACCACATCTTCATCGCTCAACTTCTGCAATGCCATCTTCACCATCGACACGGCTCCCTCAACTATCTTCTCTCTAGCAGAGATGATGGCTGAAGCCTGCTGGCGACGAAGCATCACGGCTGCTATCTCCGGAGCATAAGCCAGATAGTTGATGCGAGCCTCTACTACCTCGATACCAGCCATTGCCAATCGCTCATCGATGCGAGCCTCCAACTCCTTATTGATTTCATCACTTCCATCTCGAAGCGTAATCTGATTCGACTTTTCCCCCTCGTCATCATCGTAGGCATACTGTCCGGCTACCTGTCGGAGAGCAGCATCTGCCTGAATCTGGACAAAGCGGCCCAGCATATTCATGATCTGTGCAGCAGAAGCACCGATGCCTGCCTGACCCGTAGAACCCTCAGCCATGGTCTGGGTATCAATCTCGAAGATAGCCTTGTAGGTATCCTTCAGTTTCCATACCAGCACCATACCAATCATAATCGGATTACCCGTCTTGTCATTCACCTTGATAGGTTCCGCATCGAGGTTGCGCACACGAAGCGAAAGTTTCTTCTGACTGATAAACGGATTCAGCCAATAGTAACCAGGCTCAGTAAAAGTGCCACGATATTTACCGAAGAAAAGCAACACGCGAGCCTGACCAGGCTCCACCAGGATGAAACCGCAGACGCAGATGATGCTCAGGATGAGAAGCAGTACGCCGCAAACGCCACAGACATTTGCCAGCCAGCCTTCTTGCGAAACGCAGGCAAATATAAACAAGCCAACTCCAGCCAGAAAGCCGATGATGTTTAACACTAACATCAGGATGCCATTCAAGGTCTTTCCCTGATACGTAAATTCCTTATTCTCCATAATTTTACTTTATTTATTACGTTATTAATGTTGATATCATTTTGATATCGCAAATATACGATATTAAAATGATATCACAAGGACAGAAGATAAAGATTTCAAATACTTTAACAGAAAAAGGTCGTTGGAATGATACCCAACGACCTTTTCTCAGATTTTCACCTATTTATATATAGAAAACAGTTTCTATCTTCATATAGAGATAGATTCTATCTTCTATAGAAATATTATTCTATCACTTCCATTTCTTCCTCTTCTATTTCCTCCTTGATCTCCTTCTCCTTCTTTCCGAACTCCGGATCTATTTTCAGGAAGGCAGTAACCAGGAAGGTGATGGCGCAGCATGCCATCACGATGATGAAGAACAAGCGATAGCCTACCATATCTTTCAGATAGCCCGATACCATACCTGGCAACATTAAACCCAGATAGGAGATGCCCGTGCAGATGGAATAATGCGAGGTCTTGAACTTGCCCTGACTGTAGAACAGCATGTAGAGCGTAAGAACCGTGAAGCCCAGACCATAACCAAACTGCTCTACGAAAAGACAGCTCGATACCACGATAATATCGCTGTTCAGCGAATAACTCAGATAGATGTAAACCACATCCGGCAGGGTGATGGCGCAAACCATCGGCCAGAGCCATTTCTTCATACCGTCGCGGCTCACCAGAATACCGCCGATGATACCACCCAGCAGCAAGCCTATCAGTCCCACCGTGCCATTGGCAAAACCATATTCCTGCGGCGACAAGCCCAGTCCGCCCTGCGAATTAGGACGAAGGATAAAGGTCTTGGTCATCGTATTCAGGAGTGCTTCCGGGAAGCGATAGAGCAGCAGGAAGAGCATCACGCAGATGGTTTCCCCCACCCTGAACTTCACGAAGAAGGTACGGAACATGTTCGTCAGTTCGTGCGCCACTTCACCCACCGTTCTATCCGTCTGCACATCCTCCTTAGGACGCGGCATAAACCGGCTGTGATAGAGCCACAGTCCGATGAAGATGCCCGCCAATCCGTAGAAGATAAGCGCCCACGAGAAGCGTATCTGGTTGCGGAACATCACCTGGAGTACACCTGCCAGCATCACCAGGAAACCATTCACGAAGATGATGGCGAGGCGATAGAAGGTGTTTCGCAGTCCCACAAACTTGGTCTGTGTATGCTCATCCAATTCTATCATATAAAAGCCATCCGCCGAAATATCGTGGGTGGCACTGCAGAAGGCGATGAGGAAGAAGAAGCACATCGTTGCCTGGAACCAGAAGGCAGTAGGCAGCGAGAAGGCGATGCCGGCAAGGGCGGCTCCGATGAGCGCCTGCATGGTGAGCACCCACCAGCGCTTGGTCTTCAGCAGGTCGATGAACGGGCTCCACAGGGGCTTGATTACCCAAGGCAGGGCGAGCCATCCGGTATAGAGACCCACCTCAGCATCGGTGAGGCCCAACTGCATATACATCACCACAGAGAGGGCGGTCACAATGACGTTGGGCAGTCCTTCTGCAAAATAGAGGGTCGGAATCCAAGCCCATGGATTCCGACTATTTTTCTTTGTTACCATTTCATTTTTAATATTAGGTTCAGAACATCAGGTGTTAAAAGAAGCGTAGCCTCTTTTAACACCCAACATTCAACATTCAAATTATTGATAGAGTTTCATGTTATTGATAGAGTTTCTTGATTTCTGCTCCCTGATAGTAGTGCAGCAGGATGGCATCATAGAGATAGCCCTCCTCGCCCATCACGGCAGCACCAATCTGGCAGAGTCCTACTCCGTGTCCCCATCCGGCGCCAATCAGTTCGAAGCGCTGCGGAACACCGTTTTCATCTGCATCATATTTATCTACCACGAAGGCAGAGCTCAAAAGATGAGAATCGCTCAGGGCACGGCGGATTTCCAGTTCCTTACCGATGGTGAAGGTCTTCTCGGTTCCGATAATCTGCAGCTTGCTGATGCGGCCGCTCGTTCCTCTCTCCACCGCCTTCATGTCGAGGATGGCACCGAAGTCCATCTTCAGCTTGTCGGCGATGAGCTGCTGCAACTTCTCCTGGGTCAGGGTCACCTTCCAGCGATAGAAATCCACGGTCTCCTGGTCGTAATCGTTCAATACCTCAGAGAGGATTTTCTTATCCTGCGTGTTGCAGAAAGCAGGCGGATTGAAGCGGATCCACTTCTCTGCCTCATCCTCATTGGTAAGATTAGGAAGAGGAGCCTTTTCTGTTCCCGATATTCCCAAGGCGATGTCTCTCACTGCCGTGAGATAGTTCTTCGGCGTATTCTCCCAGCAGTATTGGAATTCCTCAGTTACTCCACCGCAGCATTTCGAGAATCTTGCATCGCAAATCTCGCCGCCATCCAGCAACACCTGGCCACGGGTCAGTCTGATAGCCTCGGCAACATGTGGCGAGGTTTCCTTCGTGATGCCCTGGTAGCGCTGGCAGTGGTCATCGGCACACACGTCAAAGAGGGTGTGGTCCTCACGGTCGTACCAGCGAATCAGCATATCCTCCTTCTTGGTGAACGAGAAGAAATTGTTGCCGCTCTCAGCCACCTCTCTGCGCTTTTGCATCTGCGCCAGCAGCCACGAACGCGAAATCACGGCATGTGCCTTCAGCAGTTCTAGGCTCGATGTGGCACTCATCTCACTACTGATTACACTCTCCAGATAGCGCTCCACCGGCAGTTCGTTGATGGCATAGATCTTATCCGATTCCACCACGAAGCGGAGGGCACCCAGGAAGGTCTGCGTCTCCTTGCGCTCCCAGTGGAAGTTCACGCCGATGGTCACGTCGCTGATAGAGAACGAGGCGTCGTCGCTCTGCGGATGGAAGGTGAGCTTACTGTAAAGATTGCCGTTCCACATGATACCTCCCTCGAAGAACTCCACCTCCTGCTCGCCAATCACGATTTCGCCCTTAGCCAGATAAGGCTTGTTCAGCGAGAAATGCACCTTCTGGGCACTCACGATGCCCACGGTAACCTCTGGTTCCTCCTCATTATTATATAGGGCAGATGTAGCCAGAATGGAATCTTCTGCCTCCTTTGCCACCTTCAGCTTGCTCACGATACTGTTCATCTTCTCCTGGCTCACACCGCATTCCTGCAGCAGTGCCTCGGCACGCTCATCGGTCAGTTTTCTGAAATCCTCCTCTCTTGGGGTGATGATGAGTCCCGACATATCCAGGGCACCCGGCGAAACCATCAGTTGGGCATCGCCGTCGGCAAAGTATGCCTCCGGACGGTGCTTCTCTCTCGGAATCACCACCGAGATGAATTCATCGCCCTTTCTCCAAGCCACGATGTTCATCATCGGTTCCGTTTCTCCCCCACGCAGCGGCATGGCTTTGTAAAGACGGTGGAAAAGCATCTCGTCGCTCTCCTCACTCTTCGAGATGATGACGAAGGCTGGAACCACGAAGTCGTGAACCACGGCTATCTTCTCTTCATCGTTCAGAGTGATGACGTCGGTAAGGTTGCGCGAAAGGCGCTGCCAGTTGGACTGCAACGGCAGGATGCCGCTCGTACCCGCCTGGAAATGAAGATGATCTGGGGCAGAGGCACCACACTTCGGACCGTTATAGAACACCATCAGTTCGCTGTGAAGCGAGAGGAAGCGATGCATCTCGCCATAGTTCTGATAGATGGCCTGATACTGATGCTTGCGGGCCGGAATGGTGAAATGCACCGGAAGGATTGGGAACGGATTCACCAGCAGATGGAAGTTTTCATCTATCTGCTGCGACATCTGCTCCTTTGGTCGGTTGCGGTCGCAGAGGAAGCAAGGGCGCTCGCCCAGGGTCTTCCTGTCTATCTTGGCTCCCGTGCTCACGATGCGGGCAGGGTTCCACTGCAGCTTGATTAACTCCGATAGCTGACGGGTTTCCACATGCTTCAGGTCGCGGAAGCGATGGCGGGCATCAGCCCATTTCTCCAACTGTCGGTTGAAGAATCTGGAGATGCTGCTGTCTTCCATGATATCCGCCTTGCCCTGCATCATCTGCTTGCGGGCCATCAGTTCCATGGTGCGCAGACGGTCTTTATAGAGATTGTTGGCATTCACCCTGTCGATGCTCAGGGCGGCATCCGAATTGCCTCCCCAGCGACGGCAGAGATACAGCTCGTCGTAGATTCTGCCGATGCGGTAGCGGCGAGAGAAAGCCAGTCCCAGGGCGTAGTCCTCGCCATAGCTGGTGTTAGGGAACTGCATCTGTCTTACCAACGGGGTAAAGAAGGCACGTGGCGCACCCAATCCGTTGATACGCAAGGCGTTGTTACAACCGTTATCCTCGGTCCATTCCTTGTGGTCGATGAGTCCAGGAGGCAGGGTATTCAGGTCGAAATCGCACATGCGGTAGGCGCCAATCATCATCGCCGCCTTCTGCTCGTAGAAGGCATCCACTATCTTCTGAAGGGTTTCAGGAGATGAATACAGGTCGTCGCTATCCAGCTGCACGGCGAATTTTCCGCAATAGTCGCTGTTGATAGCTACATTCCAGCAGCCGCCGATACCCAGGTCCTTTCTATCAGGAACTATCTGAATCAAACGGTCATCTGCTATTTCATCTAGAATCTCTCCGGTTTTATCTGTAGAATGATTGTTCACCACAATCACGTTAAACTTGAAATCCGTTTTCTGCGCCAAAGCACTCTTCACGGCATCGGCGATGGTCTTCTCACGATTAAACACCGGAATCACCACCGAAGCCTCGTATTCAAACTCCTGTTCGTCGAAATCAGGCAGACGGTAGTAGCTGGTGTCCACCAGGGCACCCACCTTGTTAAGATGCTGGGTACAAGCCTTTTCCATCTCTATCTGCACCTCACGGTTTCTAGGGTTCACATAGTCAAACTGCTTTTCGCCGCTCTTTCTGTTATCCAGTTCGTTCTCGGTATAGAGGAACTCATTCAGATGGAAGATTTCTCCCACCCTACTCAGATAGAGACGCAGGTCGTAGAGGCCGGCAAACTGATATTCCTGTCTATCCTGCTGGGCGATATAGTTGCGCAGCGCCTGCGCCTTGACGAGCCAGAGACTTCCGAAATCGAAGTCATCTCGCAAACTACCCTGCTGATAATCAATCACAGGATGCTTTTCCAGTTTACCAGATGCTTTTTCCGAATCAGATGCATCCGCTTCAGAAGATGCATTTTCTGAAGTTGCATCATCCTTCACCAGCGAATAGTGGTCGGAGTAAACCATCACCGCCGCGGTATCATCCGCCGTGCGCAGGAAACGCTCCAAGGCATAGAGGCCCCATCTGATAGGGGTGGTCTTGGTGCAGATCATCACGAAGTCGGCATCGGCATTTTCGGCGATGCTCTCCACGGTGTTGCTACTCTCCAGTCGGTCGATAACCACGAAGGTACAGCCGTCTGGCACCTGGTGATGGGCAGCGAAATCGGCGCTCACCATCAGGTTGATATGCTGAACAGTCTTGTTGTCATGAAGTTCTCCGAGTGCTTCTTGGGCCACCTCCAGGTCTTCACATGGCAAGAAAAGGTCTATTTTTTCTCTCATTTCTTTATTACTTATTTTTCTGTTTTTCGCCCCTTTTGGGGGCTCGGAACCATGATTTTTATCTTTATTTCAACTTATTATCTTAAAATATGTGGCAAAGATAACACTTTTTCGGCAAAAAACACTATCTTTGCAGTATGAATAATGAAAAAAAATATCTTTTGGGCCTTACACTTGCCGAATTGAAGCAGGTGGCTAAGGATCTCGGCATGCCTGCCTTCACCGGCGGACAGATGGCGAAGTGGCTCTATGAGCAGCATGTGAAGAGCATTGATGAGATGACCAACATCTCGAAGGCCAACCGTGCGAAACTCGCTGCCGAATACGAAATAGGATGCGCAGAATATTCTGACGCACAACATTCTGTGGATGGTACCATCAAGTATCTCTTCCCTACCCGAAGCGGAAAGTTCGTGGAAACGGTGTATATTCCTGATAAGGACCGCGCCACGCTCTGCGTCTCTTCGCAGGTGGGCTGCAAGATGAACTGCCTCTTCTGCCAGACCGGAAAGCAGGGCTTCGAGGGGAGTTTGCCTGCCGGTGACATCCTGAACCAGATTTACTCGCTGCCAGAAGTGGATAAGCTCACCAACATCGTGTTCATGGGACAGGGCGAGCCGATGGATAATCTCGACAATGTGCTTCGTGCCACCGAGATTCTCACCGCCGATTACGGTTGGGCGTGGAGTCCGAAGCGCATCACGGTAAGTTCTGTGGGCGTGAAGAACAAGCTGAAGCGATTCCTTGAAGAGAGCGAGTGCCATGTGGCGATTTCGATGCACGACCCTATTCCATCGGAGCGTGCCGAACTGATGCCTGCCGAAAGGGGCATGGGTATCGAGCAGGTAGTGGAGTTGCTGAAGAACTACGATTTCTCTCATCAGCGCCGCCTGAGTTTCGAGTACATCGTGTTCAAGGGCGTGAACGACAGCATGCAGCATGCCAAGGCCATCATCAAACTGGTGAAGGGTCTGGATTGCCGTTTCAATCTCATCCGCTTCCATCAGATTCCCGACATCCCGTTGCAGGGTGTGAACGATGAAAAGATGGAGCAGTTCCGTGATTACCTCACCCAGCATGGTGTTTTCACCACCATCCGTGCCAGCCGCGGCCAGGACATCTACGCCGCCTGCGGTTTGCTCAGCACCTCGAAGAAGATTGGAGAAATCCGACAGCACGAGGATGAGGAGCAGAAGCATAAATAAAAGGAGGGGGAGTATGGACATGTTTACATTTACAATGGTTACGAGTTGCATCATCTCATTATGCATATTGGGATGGTTATACACAAAACCTGGTCAAAAATGGCTTGATGGATTTAAATAAGATCATGAATTTGTTTACATTTACAATGACGATAAGTCTCATCATAGCTCTCAGCTTTCTGGCTTGGCTTTATACAAAACCAGGAAAGAAATGGTTAGAGAATCTTTAAAGACTCTTCTTGCTGGCTGCCTCCTGTTACTCTTCCTGGCAAGCTGCAGCACAGGAGGGCGAAATGGGAAACTGCCCAAAAGCACGGGAATGCCTTACGAGGTGGTGCTTGAGGGAGATACCGACAGCATCGTAACCAAGATGCTGACGGAGGATGTGACAGGACTGCCCCAACCCGAACCACTCTGCCGACTGATTCAGGTAAAGAAGGGCAAGACCCGGGGAAACTATCTGCTCGTAAGAACCCGAATCGTCGTGAATATCGGAGAACGGGATTTCGGAGAACAGAATATCGGAGAGCGGGATTTCTCCGTCACACTTCACCACGACGAGAATGCAGCGCCACAGAATATCATTCGCATAACCGCCCAATCGGCACAGCAGTTGCGGGAAAGGCTCAATGGCGAGAAACTCCGCCACATCGTGGATGAAGTGGAACTGAAACATCTGGCAGATATCATCTCCGGCAACCCCAGCAAACAAAACAGGGAGATGCAGGACGAAATCAAAAAGATGTTCGGAATCGACATGAAGATTCCTGCAGCGATGAACGCCAGCAAAAAGGCGAAAGACTTCATCTGGATCTCGAACAACGCCAGTTCGGGCATGCAGAACCTGCTCATAATGAAAGTGAAGAGTGAAGAACGAAGAATGAAGAATTCAAATGCTTTTCATGTAAATGACAAGGCTTTGATTGATAGCATTCTCCGAACCAATATGCCGGGTGAAACCGACAGCATGTATATGGTGATTCCTCATCTCTCAGAAAGAGGACTCTGGGAGATGAAAGGAGATGCCATGGGAGGGCCTTACGTAATGCATCGCATTCATAATAACCTCTACATCATCGCCTTTGTCTATGCACCCGAAATGAAAAAGAAAATATTAATCAAGCAGCTCGAAGCTGCGATTTCTACTATAAAATAAAATTTCATGGACAACAAAAGAATCAAAGTGGCTATCACCCACGGCGATACCAACGGTATCGGATATGAACTCATTTTTAAGGCATTCAACGAACCGGAGATGCTGGAGTATTGCACCCCTATCATCTACGGCTCGCCAAAAGTGGCAGCCTACTATCGCAAGGCGATGAACCTGCCAGCCCAGTTCTCCATCATCCAGAAAGCTGAAGATGCTGAGGATGGAAGAATCAACCTCCTCGCTGCCGTAGAAGAGGAAGTGAAGGTGGATATGGGTATGCCTACTCCGGAATCAGGAGCAGCAGCAGTCAAGGCACTCGACCGTGCCATGACCGACTATCGCGACGGTCTCTACGATGTGCTCGTCACTGCCCCGGTAAGCAGTCAGAACATCAAGATTGAAGGTTACACCTTCGTGGATCACAAAGACTACATCGAAACCTGTCTGGGCGACGGCAGCCATGCCCTGAGCCTGCTCGTAGGCGACGACCTGCGCATTGCCTCCGTCACCGGCAAGACACCACTCACCCAGGTGGCCAAGTCAATCACCCAGGAAAGCATCGTGGAGAAAACCACCCTGCTCTGGCACACCCTGAAGCGCGACTTCCTCCTCACCAACCCACGCATCGCTGTGCTCGCCCTCAACCCAAGCATCAACGAGGAACAGAGCTGCGGCACCGAGGAGCGCAACATCATCATCCCAGCCATCGATGCACTCGCCGAGAAGGGCATCCAGGCATTCGGTCCTTACCCAGCCGACGATTTCTTCGGCAACGGATACTACAACGAGTTCGATGGCGTCATGGCGATGTACCACGACCAGGCAGCCGTACCATTCCACTCCCTCTTCAACGAGGATGGCGTGCTCTATACCGCCGGCCTCCCTATCATCCATACAGCAGCCAACACCACCCCATGCTACTATATGGCAGGCTACAACGAGGCAGATGCCATCTCGTTCCGCCACGCCATCTTCCTGGCACTCGATGCCTTCCGCCATCGTGAAACCAGCGAAGAGGCTTACCAGAACCCACTGCCAAAGCTCTACCACGAGAAGCGTGATGAGAGCGAGAAGGTTCGCTTCTCCATCCCAAAGAAGCACGTTCCTTCCCCATTCCCTCCAAAGGGCGGAAACAAGCAGAACGGCACCAAGGGAAACAACGAGCAGAATGCCCCTAAGGGAAACAACGGCAACAACAATGGTGGCAACAATGGTAAAGCCAACAACAATGCCAACAACAATGCCCCTCAGCCTGCCCAGCAGACTGATAAAAAGTTGACACAGCAGCCTAATCCTGCCGAAAAACAGGCGCAGCCGGCTCCTCAGAAGCCAGCAGAACAGCCTGCTCCACAACCAGCAGAATAGGCTCGAAATACGTAGAGAATAGGCGAAATATCACATTTTCGCCTATTTTCTACCTTATTATACCCACTTTTTGGGCAAAAAAGGCAGTTAATTCAAAAAAAATGTGTAATTTTGGCAGCTAAATGGATAATTCTGAACTACAGAAAATAAAACAACGCTACAATATCGTCGGAAATAGCGACGGATTGAACCGTGCTCTCGATGTCGCCCTGCAGGTGGCACCGACCGACCTTTCCGTGCTTATCATCGGAGAGAGCGGTGTGGGTAAGGAAATCATCCCACGAGTCATTCACGATAACTCGCCGAGAAGACGCGAAAGATATTTCGCCATCAACTGCGGCAGTATCCCAGAGGGTACCATCGACAGCGAACTCTTCGGTCATGAGAAAGGTTCCTTCACCGGAGCCATCGGCGAAAGCGAAGGATATTTCGGCATCGCCAACAAGGGTACCATCTTCCTCGACGAGGTGGGTGAACTGCCGATACAGACGCAGGCCCGGCTGCTGCGTGTGCTCGAAACGGGTGAATACATCCGTGTGGGCGGCACCGAAATCAGAAAGACTGATGTGAGAATTGTGGCAGCCACCAATGTAAACATGCGCAAGGCTGTGAGCGAGGGAAAATTCCGCGAAGACCTCTACTATCGCTTGAATACCATCCCTATCCAGATGCCTCCGCTGCGTGAACGCGGCAACGACATCCTCCTGCTCTTCCGCCTCTTTGCAATGCAGATGGCTGAGAAATATCGATTGCCTAAGATTTCACTCACCGAGGATGCCAAGGCGCTCATGCTGAAATATAAGTGGCCAGGCAACGTGCGACAGCTCAAGAACATCACCGAACAGATGTCGGTGCTGAGCCGGGAAAGGGAAATCAATCTCGAAACCCTCTCGCAGTTCATCCCAAGAGATGAGGAAACTACCCAGCTCGCCACCATTCCGCAAGCCGGAAACGACCAGCATAGCTACGAAAGCGAGCGGGAGATGCTCTACAAGATTCTCTACGAACTCAGGGGCAACGTGAGCGACCTGCGAAGAGAGATGAAATCGCTGCGCGACCAGCTAGATGAAGCTCGGGGACTCAGCGGAGCCAATGGCTTCAGCCATCCGAAAAACATCTCAGGCATGCCTCCAGCCACGGTTTCAGGCGTACCATCGGTTTCAGGAATGCCAGCATCGGTTTCGGGAATCACATCCCCATCGGTTTCGGGAATGTCTGAACCCCACTACCCTTCCGAATTCGGCAATCTGCAGGAAGGCAGAATCTATGCCGAACCAAGACGGGATGCCGAGGATATCGAGGCAGAGGAAATCAAGGACATGGAGAATGAGAATGAGAGCGAGAACGAATCGCTCAACCTCAGTGAACTGAGCCGACAGATGATAGAGCGTGCCCTGGAACGCAACAACGGCAACCGCAAGAAGGCTGCCGAAGAACTGGGCATCTCCGACAGAACGCTCTACAGAAGAATTAAAAAATACAATTTATGAAGCATCTACGCGCGTACATATATATAATAGGCATCGTCCTGGTGATGGGTGTCACAGCAGCCTGCTCCGTGAGCTACAAGTTCAACGGTGCCAGCATCGACTACACCAAGACCAAGACCATCCAGTTGGCCGACTTCCCTATCCGCAGCTCCTATGTATGGGGTCCGATGGGTCCGATGTTCAACAACGAACTGAAGGATAAGTTTGCCAGCAACACCCAGCTCCGCCAGGTGAGCCGCAATGGCGACCTGAAGATAGAGGGCGAGATTACCCAATACTCACAGCGCAACAAGTCGGTGAGTGCCGAGGGATATTCAGCCCAGACCGAGCTGAGCATCACGGTGAACGTACGCTTCACCAACACCAAGAACCACAACGAGGATTTCGAGCGCCAGTTCACCTCTGCCAAGACCTACGATACCACCCAGAGCCTCGCCTCTGTGCAGGAAGAGTTGGTAACGCAGATGGTAAAAGACCTGGTTGACCAGATCTTCAACGCCACAGTGGCAAACTGGTAGTAGAATTTAGAGTTAATAGTTTATAGTTTAAAGTTAATAGTATCGTGGAACTAAACAGATTGATACAACATCCTGAGGAAATGAACCGGGAAACGCTCTATGATTTGCGCGCCCTCCTGGCCCTCTATCCGTACTATCAGACGGCTCGCCTTCTGATGTTGCAGAACCTGTACCTGCTCCACGACCCGAGCTTCGACGAGGAACTGCGGCGTGCCGCCATCTACATCTCCGACCGCAAGGTCATCTTCCAGATGGTAGAGGCAGCCCACTATCAGCTCAAGAGCCAGAACTCAAACCGCCACAAAGCTATGGAAGGCAAGCCGAAGAGCGACCGCACCAGCAGTCTCATCGACCACTTCCTCCACTCCATCCCAACCGAAGCAGAGGAAAGGGAGAAGGAACCGGAAGAGAAGCGCAAGCCAACGCCAGCCGATGCCGCCGTTGACTACGTGGCCTATCTGATGGAGACGGAGACGGAAACCGAGCACGAGCAGCCATCAAGAACCATCGCCCTCATCGACGACTTCATAGAAGAAGGCGGATTCAAACTCCACAAGGATAAGGAGGAGGAGGATCAGGAGAGCGAGGTAATGGAGAAGAAGGAAGAAAAGGAAGAGAAGAAGGAAACTGCAGAAGCAGATTCTTCCGAAGCCCAAGCTGCCTCAGAAAACGGTGGTATCTTTACGGAGACCCTTGCCCGAATCTACATCAAGCAGGGCAAGTACGAGCGAGCCTATCAGATTATCGACCGCCTGTACAAGCAGCATCCACAGAAGAGTGCGTTCTATATAGATCAGCTCCGCTTCCTCGAAAAACTGATGCTTAACGAGAAGAAAAGAAAATAAATAATAATAATAAAACTAGTTTTAAAAAAAATGATTTACACATTATTTGTAGTATTGATCGTCCTGGTATCCATCTTGATGGTACTCATCGTTCTGATCCAGGAGTCAAAGGGAGGTGGATTGGCATCTAACTTCTCTTCAACCAACTCTATCATGGGTGTTCGCAAGACCACCGATGTAGTAGAAAAGATTACATGGACCCTTGCCGGTCTGATGGTAGTAATCAGCGTAGCTTGCGCTTACGTAGCTCCACAGGCTGTGGGCGAGAGCAGCGTAATGGAGGGTGCTACCCAGGAGCAGACCGCTCTTCCTGCTATGCCAGGTGCCAGCAAGGATGCAGCAGCCGGTGCTCAGAAGGCAACTCCAGCAGCAGCCGGTGCAGAGAAAGCAGCACCTGCAGCAGAAAAGGCAGCTCCTGTAGTACCAAACAGCCCTGCAAAATAAAAAAAAATGTAAAAAAGTACGGAAATATTTGGTGGAACCAAATTTTTTCCGTACCTTTGCACTCGCTTAAAAAATGGTGGACGTAGTTCAGTTGGTTAGAGCGTCAGATTGTGGTTCTGAATGTCGTGGGTTCGAGTCCCACCTTCCACCC
>ENA-UEOZ01001000-UEOZ01001000.1-human-gut-metagenome-genome-assembly--contig:-NODE-1000-length-13647-cov-3.822771_pt1 | contig 13647 bp, 9 predicted proteins | sample MGYA00242898_ERZ507912 | MGnify/ENA primary metagenome ERZ507912 (study PRJEB26167, sample SAMN06115410) | human gut metagenome | host: Homo sapiens | place: China:Chongqing | collected 2016-04-27... | reverse complement strand
AGCTCGGGCTTGCCGTCCACGTAGGTCAGGATGGCAGTGCTCTTGACGGGGTTGTGGTGCTCGTCGAAGGTAAAGGTGCCGGTGATGCCCTCGATGGTGCCGCCGGCAATGGCATCGATGACGGCCTGCTTGTACTCGTCGGAGCCGGCCTCGAGGCCCTGCTCCTCGGCTGCCTTGATGCCGTACACGACGGTCATGGCTGCATCGTAGCCCAAGGGTGCAAAACCGTTGGGGTAGGCCTCACCGTACTCGGCCTTGTAGGCATCCTCAAACGCGGTGCTGGAGCCCTTAGCGTAGCAGGCGCAGAAGTAGGAGTCCTTCAGCTGGTCAGCGGTGGCGTAGCCCTCCAGACCATCCCAGCCGTCGCCGCCCAGGAAGGGAACGGTCAAGCCGATGCTCTCAGCCTGAGCCAGGATCTGACCCACTTCCTGATAGTAGTTGGGGCAGAACACCATCTCGGGGTTCTTGCCAAGGATGCTGGTCAGCTGGGTCTTGAAGTCCACGTCGCCCTCAGAGTAGCTCTCCTGATCCACGACGGTGCCGCCCTTTGCCTCAAACTCCTTGACAAAGTTCTCGGCCAGACCCTCGTTGTAGTCCTTGCCCTTCAGGAAGATGACGGCTGCCTTGGTGTAGCCCAGCTTCTCGTAAGCGTAATCTGCCATCTTCACGCCCTGGAAGGGGTCGGTGAAGCAGGCACGGAACACATTCCCGTTCACGGTGTCGGTCTCGGCATCGTAGGTAACAGCCTCGGCAGTAGCGGAAGCGGTGACCATAGGCATATTGTAATCGGCGCTCTCGGCGGCAACAGCCAGCGTGGGAGCGGTGGTCACATCGCCCACCAGAGCGGTGATGCCCTGATCCACCATCTTGGTAAAGCAGGTCACAGCCTGCGTTTCATCGCCCTGCTCGTCCATGGTGATGATCTCCAGCTGCTTGCCGTTGACACCGCCATCGGCATTGACCTGCTTCATGTACAGGCTGGCACCGTTTACAACAGCCTGACCGTAAACGGAAGCGTCACCGGTCAGGGGGCCCATCACGCCCACCTTGATGGTGCTGCCGGAAGCAGCAGCGGAACCGGCTGCAGAAGAAGCGGCCGTGCTTGCGGAAGAACCGCCGCAGGCAGTCAGAGCGCTTGCTGCGGCAACAACACCGGCAGCGGCCATGAACTGACGACGAGTGATCATCTTTTTCATAAAAATCTCCTCCTTCGGAGTGTTTTATAAAGTAAATTGATAAAAACGGAAGCAAGGCCCTTCCCCTCTAAAGCGGCCTTGCTTCTGTTCTTGTCTGTTATTATAGCTATCTGGGTTCAAATCCGCAATTCACAAACCGTCCATACTTTTGGGCGCATTTTCTCGGCTTTGTTGATACTTTATACAAAAATTAAAGCGCGATTTTGTGCACTATTTCAAATTGTTCATTTTGTTTATCTGTGAGATGAAACAGATTCACAGGTTGCAAAATGGTTACAGGGTCTCCATCTCGGCGTCGGCGGCAAATTCGGCCTCGGCGCGGACTTCGGCGGCCTGTCCCTCGGCCTCGGCAACAGCCACCGGCTCTGCCAGTGCCTTGCGGATGGCGGTGACGTAGAACACCATGGAAAGTGCTGTACCGATGCACCAGCCCACAGGCCATGCCATCCAGATGCCGGTGGAGCCCAGCGCGGTGGCGCTGAGCACGGCGGCAATGCCCACGCGCAAAATCAGGTCGGTGAAGGTGGCGATCATGAACCGCACCATCAGGCCGCAGCCGCGCAGGATGCCGTCTGCCACCAGCTTGACCGACACCACAAAGTAGAAGGGGGAGAGGATGCGCAAGAACAGCATACCGGTGTCAATGGCGGGCCCCTGCGGGTCGTTCATGAACAGCAGCAGCAAAAAGCGGCCAAAGAAGAAGTACAGCACCACCAGCGGCACGCACAGCAGCCACACCAGATTGCGGCCCGCGCCAAAGCCTTCCTTGACGCGGTCCATCTTGCCGGCACCCATGTTCTGGGAGGTGTAGTTGGAGATGCCGTTGCCCAGAGTGGTAAAGGAGGTGATGACCATGTTGTTCAGCTTGACGGCGGCAGAGTAGCCTGCAATGACGCTGGCACCAAAGGTGTTGATAATGCTCTGCAGGATGATGTTGCCCACCGAGACAAAGCTCTGCTGCAGGATGCTGGGCACAGCCACCACGGCCACCTTGCCCAGCATATTCCACGAGAACAGCTGCACATGACCCTCGGTGTGGAAGGCGCGGATGCGGCGGAACACCACTACCATGGCCAGCACGCAGCTGACGCCCTGACACAGGAAGGTAGCCCATGCTACACCGGCAATGCCCATCTGGAAACCTGCTACAAACAGGATGTCCACGCCGATGTTGGACAAAGAAGAGACTGCAAGGAAGTAGAAGGGGGTCTTGCTGTCGCCAAGGGCAGAGAAGATGCCGGTGGCAATGTTGTAGAAGAACATGAAGGGCAGGCCCAGAACGTAGATATCCAGATACAGCGCAGAATCTGCAAGGATCTCCTCCGGGGTGTTGATGAGCTCCAGCAGGGCGTCGCAGCCAAACAGACCGATGCACATCAGCACGGCGCACAGCACGGCAGAGCCGATGAGGGAGGTGTAGACCGAGGTCTTCATCTCGCGGTATTCCTTTGCGCCAAAGTAGCGGGACACGATGACCGAGCAGCCAATGTTGCAGCCAAAGGCAAAGGCGATGAAGATCAGGGTGATCTCGTAGCTGTTGCCCACCGCAGCCAGCGCGTTCTCACCGATGAACTTGCCCGCTACCAGACTATCCGCGATGTTGTACAGCTGCTGGAAAATGATGCTGCCAAACATGGGCAGACAGAATTGCCACAATACCTGTGACGGCTTGCCCACCGTCAGATCCTTATTCATTGCAAAAATCCTCCTCTATAACGACTATAAATGGGAAAACAGCGTAAACGCCGCAACCAGTATAGAACTGAATCGCCAAAAAGTAAAGAAAATTTTTGGCATATCTGCCATATAAAAAACACATGGTAAGCATAACGTATCCCCGCTGCCGCAAGAGGGCAGACTGTAAACGGGTTTTCCACGGCGGTTTGCGTTCCCGTTAAAAATTTAGGTCTGCAAACATACGCACCGGCTCTTGCGCCGGGGTGCAAAGCGTGGTAGGATATTGACAGTTAGTTATATATAACTATCTAAATAGAGCAGTTCCCCGTCTGCCCGCCCGGGCAGTACAGGAGAGAAAATGATATTCAGGAGGGTTTCAAGATGAATTATCTGGAAATTGAATCTGTTGTAGGCCGCGAGATCTTAGACTCCCGCGGCAACCCCACCGTAGAGGCCGAGATCACGCTGGCGGACGGCACTGTGGCGCGCGGCTGCGCCCCTTCCGGTGCATCCACCGGCGAGTTTGAGGCGCTGGAACTGCGGGACGGCGACAAGAGCCGCTATCTGGGCAAGGGCGTGACCAAGGCGGTGGAAAACATCAACACGGTCATTGCGGACGCAGTGGTGGGCATGGATGCTTCCGACATTTACGCCGTGGACGCCGCCATGATCAAGGCAGACGGCACCAAGGATAAGTCCAATCTGGGCGCAAACGCCATTCTGGCGGTGTCCATTGCAGCCTGCCGCGCAGCAGCCGCTTCGCTGGAAATGCCGCTGTACCGTTTTCTGGGCGGCATAAACGGCAACCGCCTGCCTGTGCCTATGATGAACATCCTGAACGGCGGCGCACACGCCACCAACACCGTGGACACGCAGGAGTTCATGATCATGCCGGTGGGCGCACCCTCCTTTAAGGAAGCGCTGCGCTGGTGCGCCGAGGTATTCCATGCGCTGGCTGCCATCCTGAAGTCCAAGGGGCTGGCTACCTCCGTGGGCGATGAGGGCGGCTTTGCACCCAACCTTTCCAGCGACGAGGAGACCATCGAGACCATTCTGGCTGCCATCGAAAAGGCGGGATATCTGCCGGGCAAGGACTTTATGCTGGCAATGGACGCCGCTGCCTCCGAGTGGAAGAGCCCCAAGGGCAAGGGCTTTTACAAGCTGCCCAAGGCGGGTACCGAGTTCACCTCCGCAGAGCTGATCGCACACTGGAAGAGCCTTGTGGAGAAGTACCCCATCATCTCCATCGAGGACGGTCTGGACGAAGAGGACTGGGAGGGCTGGCAGCAGATGACCCGCGAGCTGGGCGGCAAGGTGCAGCTGGTGGGCGACGACCTGTTCGTGACCAACACCGAGCGTCTGGCAAAGGGCATCCAGCTGGGTGCGGGCAACGCTATCCTGATCAAGCTGAACCAGATCGGCTCTGTCTCCGAGACCTTGGAAGCCATCAAGATGGCACACAAGGCCGGCTACAACGCCATCAGCTCCCACCGCTCCGGCGAGACCGAGGACACTACCATTGCGGACCTGGCGGTGGCGCTGAACACCTGCCAGATCAAGACCGGTGCACCCAGCCGCACCGAGCGTGTGGCAAAGTACAACCAGCTGCTGCGCATTGAGGAGCAGCTGGGCGAAAGCGCCGTCTACCCCGGCATGGAAGCGTTTTAAGTAAGACGATTTGGAATGCCCTCCGCGCTGCTATGGGCATTTTCAGCGGAAATAGTATTTTTGATTTGTTGCTCAGAAACGCCTGCGGGCGTTTCTGAGCAACTTTTTCACGGGAAGGGGTCGTAAAGGCAGACGGCAGCTGCATTACTCCCAATATTTACCACCACGGCATTTGCAATCCTGCGGCGGGCTGGTTCGTATATAAAGCAGACCGGCACCCGGCAGCAGTCGGGACGGAATGAAACGAAAGGAGCAAACCTTCCATGTTTCAAGGCCTTGGGCCGCTGCTCAGCCTTTTGGGCGGCGGCAGCTTGACTAAGCTGCTTCTGTTTTTACTGAAGGGGCTGTTCGGCTGAAACGGACGGTCTGAAAGGAGAATACCATGCTGATCATATTGGAGCATCTGCTGGGTCGGATCAACCTGCCCGGTATGTGGTGGATCATCTCTGAGCGCTGGCTGTGATGTGACACCCCGCAAAGCCGCTGCACTTTTTGTGCGGCGGCTTTTTTGCTGCGCGGAATGATTTCATTGGGCTCGCCCTTATAACTTTTTCTAATGTGCCTTACTTGCCGTTCTGTTGGTAAAAAATGCTTGCATCTAGGCGGTTTTGATGATAAAATCAAAATGTTATAGTGTGCCCAAAAGCGGGGCGTACAGGAAGGTGAAGTTTGAAATTGCGGTAACAGGGGATACTGCGTGCTGCGGTGCGCGGAGAAAAAGGCAGGAAAGGTAAAATGGAAACAGACGAGACAATAAAAAAAGGATTTCTGCGGCTGGAACGCTATGCACAGAATATACCGGGCGGCTTTCACTGCTGCGCAGAGGACCCTGAAAACGGCTATCCGTTTGCTTATGTCAGTGACCGTTTTCTGGAGATACTGGGCTGGGAGCGGGAAGAATTTGCGGCAAGGTTCGATAACCGCTATACAGCGCTGATACACCCGGATGATCTGGCGGCCGGGCTGCGCTACCGGAATGCGGAAAACAGCGCGACTTACGCCAAGAATGGTGACAGCATCTTCCGGATTCTGGGCAAAAACGGCTACCGCTGGGTCACCAACGCTGCCAATCAGGTGGAATGGTACGGCAAAGGCTATATCGTGGGCACGATCACGGATATCACCCCCTATATGGAACTGCGGGAAAAGCTGGAACAGCAGAACCGTACCCAGCGGGAGGCGCTGGAAACCGCCAACCATAATCTGCTGCGGATGATGCAGCAGATGGAGGAGCAGAAGGCGCAGTTTGCCCAGACTACTGCCCGGAGCATGGAAAAAGAAAAGCGCTACCGGCAGCGGCTGAACCACGATGCCCTGACCGGCACCTACAACCGCCGCTTTTACGAGGAAGTGGTGCGCAATAACCTCGGCCCGGCAGGCATCGCCCTGATGGATATCGACGATTTCAAGATCTGCAACGATACCTACGGCCACCACGCCGGAGATCTGGCACTGGAAACCGTTGCAAAGGCCATCCGCAGCTGCATCCGGGAAACAGATCTGCTGATCCGCTACGGCGGCGACGAGTTCTTGCTGGTGCTGCCCGGCATCCCGGCGGATTATTTCAAGGTAAAGCTGGAGCAGATCCGCACCGCCGTGCAGCAAACGGTGGTGCCGGGCTACCCCCACTTCCGGCTGTCGCTGAGCATCGGCGGCGCGCTGCAGACCCTTGCCGACCCTATGGAAAACGTGGTGCGCCGGGCAGATTTCGCTGGTGCTGCTGGATATCAACATGCCGGTCATGGACGGCTTTGAGGTGCTGCGCACCATGAACACCAACCACACCATCGAGGACGTGCCGGTGATCATGATCTCCAGTGACGACTCGGAGGAAGCCATCCGCAAGGCCTACGAGCTGGGTGCCAGCGACTATGTCAACCGTCCCTTTGACGCAAAGATCGTCTACCGCCGGGTGTCCAACACCATCAAGCTGTACGCCAAGCAGCGGCGGCTGGTGCAGATGGTGTCTGACCAGATCCGCGCGCGGGAAAAGAACACCGATGTGCTGGTGGGTGTGCTGAGCCAGATCGTGGAGTTCCGCAACGGCGAGTCCGGCTCTCATGTGCGGCACATTCGCATCATCACCGAGACGCTGCTGCACCGGCTGATGGAGCTGACCAGCCGCTACGACCTGACTCCCGAGCAGCAGGATAACATCCCGCTGGCGTCGGCGCTGCACGATATCGGCAAGATCGGCATTGACGAAGCCATCCTGAATAAGCCCGGCAAGCTGACCGCAGAAGAATTTGCGGTGATCAAGACCCACAGTATGCTGGGCGCAGAGATGCTGCAAAAGACTGAAAGCTTTGCAGACCAGCTGCTGTTGCAGACCGCCTACGAGATCGCCCGCTGGCACCACGAGCGCTGGGACGGCAAAGGCTACCCGGACGGGCTGAAGGGGGACGATATCCCCATCAGTGCCCAGCTGGTCTCCATGGCGGATGTGTATGACGCACTGACCAGCGAGCGGTGCTATAAAAAGGCTTTCCCGCACGAAACGGCTGTCCAGATGATCACGAACGGCGAGTGCGGAGCCTTCAACCCGCTGCTGCTGCAGTGCCTGCTGGACGTGCAGGGGGAACTGAAACAGGAAATTTTACAATGGTAATGTGAGGACATCTACGCGTGACAAAACAGCGATTCAACCATAAAATACCCCGCCGTACCTTTTTAAAGGTGTGCGCGGCGGCAGCGGCAGCCGGGCTGACCGCTTGCGGCAAAACACAGGCGACGGCAGCGCTGCCCGAGCTTACGGTGGGCAGCGATAACTACCCGCCTTTTATCTACCTGAACAATGACAGCACGCCCACCGGCATTGATGTGGACATTGCCACCGAGGCCTTTGCCCGCATAGGGTATGCGGTACGGTTTGAAATCATTGACTGGGAGCAGAAAACAAACCTTGTGGAAAGCGGTGCCATCGACTGCATCTGGAGCTGCTTTTCCATGGATGGGCGGGAGCAGCTGTACCGCTGGGCAGGGCCGTATATGGTCAGCCGTCAGGTGGTAGCGGTCAATGCCGACAGCGGCATTGAAACGCTTGCCGACCTTGCGGGCAAGACCATGATGGTGCAAAGCACCACCAAGCCGGAGGAAATCTTCCTCGCCGGCACCGACCCCCGCATCCCGCAGTTTGGTGAACTGCTGAGCGCCGAGGACCGCAGCGTGCAGTACGCCATGCTGAACTGCGGCTATGTGGACGCCATTGCCGCCCACGAGGCCGCCATTTTGCGGTATATGCAGGATTGCAATGCCAATTTCCGCATTCTGGAGGAGCCGCTGCTGGTCACCGGCATCGGCGTGGCTTTTGCGCTGAACGACACCCGCGGGCTGGACGAAAAGCTGACCGAGACCTTTGCCGCCATGCGCGCCGACGGCACGATGAAGCAGATCGTAGGCAAATATCTGCCGGACCCGGAAAAATATCTGGAGGTGGACGCACTTGAACCGTAACAAGAAAACGTTCACGCCCGGTATGCGGGTGACGGCGCTCTATCTGCTGATGGGCGTGCTGCTTTTGCTGGCAGTGACCCTCTTCTCCGGGCGGGAGTCCATGCGCGCTACCGAGGAATACTTTGACCGCACCATCAACTTTGTAAAGGTGCAGTCCACCAGCTACGAAAAATATAACGATACCATCACCGCAAAGGCGCTGCGCCGGATGGCGGTGTCGGTGCGGCAGTTGGCCGAAAACGACGCCTTGGATCTCTACGACCCCGAAGCCCTCCGGGCAGAAACGGAATCCCTCTGGCTTACCGGCATTGCCGTACTGGACGAAAATGGGAAATCACTGTGCGAATATACGGATGGTAATATCGGCTATGCGCAGTTTGCGGAATCTCTGCGAGAGCAAGCCGCGCTGAACGTGCTGCAAAACCCGCAAAAGACCTACCTCAAGCGCATTCTGTTACAGGACGGTACAGCGGTGGATGTTGCCACCCGCCGCGCCGCAGCAGGGGACGCCGTGCTGCTGGCTTACCGGGTGACCCCGCCGGAGTTTGTGGAGGGCGCAGCCCTGTCCATCCAAAGCGTGCTGGACGGCTACCCGAAGAACATCAGCGGCACTATCTTTATCGTGCAGGACGACAAGGTGATCGCCGCAAACGACCCGAGCCTCATCGGACTGTACACCACGAACAGCCCGCTGGTGCAGGGCATCCGCAAAGCAGGTGCGCCCGACATTCTGACCCACACCCGCGACTGGGCAAATTCCGGCTGCTATTTCGGGATGTACAGCAACGGACAGAATTTTGATCTGTATCTCTATATCGACGAAAAATCGGTGTTCCGCAATTTCAGCAGCGCACTGCTGACGGCGCTGATCTTCTATCTGATCTGCGTGGCAGTGCTGCAAACACTGCGCCGCCGCTCCATGAAGCTTGCGGAGCAGCAAAAAAGGGAGCAGGAGCAGAAGTATCACGCCCAGCTGGAAGAGCAGAACCGCAAGCTGGAGCTTGCCGTCCGGCACGAGGCAGCGGCAAACCGCGCCAAGCGGGAGTTCTTGTTCAACATGAGCCACGACATCCGCACCCCGATGAACGCCATTATCGGCTTCACCTCGCTGGCGGCGACCCATGTTGATAATAAGGAACAGGTGCTGGACTACCTGAAAAAAATCTCCACTTCCAGCCAGCACCTGCTCTCCCTCATCAACGATGTGCTGGACATGAGCCGCATCGAGAGCGGCAAGGTAAAGATCGAGGAAAAGGCGGTGCACCTGCCGGATCTCGTGCACGATATACGCTCCATCATCCAGCCCAATATCAGTTCCAAACGGTTGTCGTTGTTCATCGACACCATGGATGTGGTGGACGAGGACATCATCACCGACCCGCTGCGGCTGAATCAGGTACTGCTGAACATCCTTTCCAATGCTATCAAGTTTACCCCCACCGGCGGCATGGTGAGCATCCGCATTGCTCAGAAGCCCGGCGCGCCCAAGGGCTGCGGCAACTACGAGTTCCGCATTAAAGATAACGGCATCGGCATCAATAAGGAGTTCCAGAAGCACATCTTTGAGGAGTTCACCCGGGAGGAAAGCTCCACCGTCAGCGGCATTCAGGGCACGGGTCTCGGCCTTTCCATCACCAAGAACATTGTAGACCTGATGGGCGGCACCATCGCCCTTGAAAGCGAGCCGGGCAAGGGCAGCGAGTTCATCGTGAACCTCTGCTTCCCCCTCAGCGGGCAGAAAGCGGAGATCAAGCAGCTGCCCCAGCTGGAAGGGCTGCGGGCGCTGGTGGCGGACGACGACACCAACACCTGTCTGAGCGTCAGCACCATGCTTTCCAAGATCGGCATGCGCCCGGAGTGGACCATCTCCGGCAAGGAAGCAGTCATCCGCACGAAGTACGCCGTGGAGCAGGGCGATGCTTTCAGCGTGTATATCATCGACTGGCTCATCCCGGATATGAACGGCATCGAGATCGTGCGGCAGATCCGCAAGGTCATCGGGGACAGCTGCCCCATCATCATCCTGACCGCCTACGACTGGGCGGATATCGAGGAGGAGGCGCGCGCCGCCGGTGTGACCGCCTTCTGCGAAAAGCCGCTGTTCCTCTCGGAGCTGCGCAAGGTGCTGGCAGAGCCCTTCCGGGTGCAGCCGGCGCAGACGCCCGCGCTGCCGCCCAAGGCAGACTTCAGCGGTAAGCACCTGCTGCTGGTGGAGGACAATGCCCTGAACCGGGAGATCGCCATAGAGATCTTAAAGGAAGCGGGCTTCCTTGTGGATACCGCCGGAGACGGCGTTGAAGCAGTGGAAAAGATGGAGCAGTCCGTGCCCGGGCAGTATGACCTGATTTTGATGGACATCCAGATGCCCCGGATGGACGGCTACGAAGCCACCCGGCGTATCCGCGCCCTGCCCGACCCCCGCAAGGCGGGCATCCCCATTTTTGCCATGACCGCCAACGCCTTTGAGGAGGACAAGCAGAACGCCCTGAATGCGGGCATGAACGGCCACATCGCAAAGCCGCTGGATATCCCGCACCTGCTGAAAGTACTGGAAGAAGCGCTGAAATAAGAATCCTCTCAGTCATCGCTGCGCGATGACGGCTCCCCCGAAAGGGGGAGCTTTTTTGTTTCTGCCGGTCAGCATCTTTCCGCTCACGCAGTTTCATCTTCCTGCATAGGATAGTGCACAGCGGAAAAGGGGAGATGACGACATGAGGCAGACAAAGCGGTTTGCGGTGGTGGGCAGCGATGCCCGGCAGGCGGCGGCAGGCCGGGTGCTGGAACGGGCAGGTTATGCGGTGGGCGGAGCCGAGCAGGTTGCACTGGCAGATTATATCCTGCTGCCTCTGCCGCTGGATGCGGCCCGCACCCCGCTGGCAGAGCTGCTGCGGGCCGCAAAGCCCGGTGCGGTGGCACTGGGCGGCAGGCTCTCAGTTCAGGCAAAGGCCATCGCACAGGAAGCTGGCGTGGAGCTGGTGGATTACTTTGCCCGACCGGAGCTGACGGTGTACAATGCCATCCATACGGCGGAGGGCTGCATTGGCATCCTGCTGGCCGAGCGCACCCGTACCCTGTGGGGCACAAACCTTCTGCTGCTGGGCTTTGGCCCGGTGGGGCAGGCGTTGGGGGCGCGGCTGGCGGCACTGGGGGCAAATGTGACTGTCTGTGCCCGGCGCGCCGAACAGCGTGCGCTGGCCGAGAGCCTTGGTCTGCGGGGTGCAGAGCTTGCCCGGCTGGCCGCGCTGGCTCCGGCCTTTGATACGGTGGTGAACACCATCCCGGCCCCGGTGCTGACCGAGCTGGTGCTGGCGGCTCTGCGGCCCGGCAGCCTGATCGTGGATCTGGCATCGAAGCCCGGCGGCACCGACTTTGCTGCGGCGCAGCGGCTGGGCTGCAAGGCCATCCATGCGCTCAGCCTGCCCGCCGCCTGTGCGCCGGACACGGCCGGGGAAGCGGTGGCACGCACCGTGCTGACCATTTTGCGGGAGCGGGAGGAACACACATGAGAACGCAGAAAAAAGGACGCATTGCATTTGCGGTGTGCGGCAGCTTCTGCACACTGGAAGCGGCGCTTGCGGCAGCGCAGAAGCTGACAGAACAGGGCTGGGAGCTGCTGCCCATCATGAGCTTTGCCGCAAAGCAGGATACCCGCTTTGGCACCGGGCAGTTTTGGCAGGAACGGCTGGAAGCCCTTACCGGCCATGCAGCGCTGGACACATTGCAGGCCGTGGAGCCGCTTGGCCCTAAAAAGCTGGTCAGTGCACTGGTGATCGCGCCCTGCACCGGGGCCACGCTGGCACGGCTTGCGGCAGGCATTTCCGATACGCCGGTGACGCTGGCGGCAAAAAGCCTTTTGCGGGTGGGATGCCCGGTGGTGGTGGGCGTTTCCACAAACGACGGGCTGGGCGCATCGGGGGAGAACATGGCCCGGCTCTACCAGCGCAAGCACTACTATTTTGTGCCCTACGGGCAGGATGACCCCACCCACAAACCCAACAGCCTGAAAGCGGACTTTGCCCGTCTGCCCGCTGCACTGGACGCTGCGCTGGCCGGGCGGCAGATACAGCCGGTGCTGCTGGGAAATCACGACGCGTGAATGTCTTTTCAGCCGGGGCAAAGTGTGGTATACTATTATCTGATGCTTTGCCGGTGCAGTACGACGGGCAGAAAAACGCTCAATGGAGAAAAACCAGATGAAAAAACTGACAGCGGCGCTGTGCGTTGTGCTGCTTATGATCTGCGTGTTCGTGCCGGGGGCAGCGGCGGCTGGCCCTGCCCTTGGTGACACCCGCGCTTACTGCATCATCGATGCAGACACCGGCCTTGTGCTGGCACAGCAGAATATGAACGAAGAGCTGCACCCGGCATCCATCACCAAGGTGATGACGCTGGGCCTTGCCTGCGAAAAGGCGCAGGGAAACTGGGATGATATAAAGCTCACCGTGACCCACGAGGATGTTTACTCGCTGGCGGGCACCGATTCCAGTCACATTGCCCTGCGCGAGGGCGAAGAAGTGCCCCTGACCGATGCGCTGTACGCCACCATGATGGCCAGTGCCAACGACGGCGCGAACCTGCTGGCCGAATATGTGGGAGAGGGCACCATCGCGGACGGCGTGGCAAAGATGAATGCGCGGGTAGAAGAGCTGGGCCTTGCGCACACCCACTTTGCAAACCCTCACGGCATCAGTGACGACGATCACTACACCAGCTGCTACGATATGGCGCAGATCCTGCGCTGGGCACTGGAGCAGCCGGGCTTTGAGCAGGTGTTCACCCGCAATGAGATGTACACCATGGACCCCACCAACATCCAGCCCGTGACCCGCTACTTTTCCCAGCAGGACAAGATGCGCATTGGCTCCAGCCGGTACCATATCACGTCGGTCAAGGGCTCCAAGCTCGGCTATACCAACACGGCCCGCTACAGCTACGCCTGTCTGGCGGAGCAGAACGGCGTCCGGCTCATCTGCGTGACCATGCAGAGCGAGCTGAGCACCGATAAATACAACGATGTCCGCACTCTGCTGGACTACGCCTTCAGCACCTTTACCGGCTACACCGACCTGCCCGCGCAGGGCATCACAGCACCGCTGAGCGTGGTGGGCGGCGGCGGGAGCCTTGGCACCGTGACCGTCTCCGACCCCGGCGTGCGGCTGCTGCTGGCCAACGGCCTGACTGCCGACGATGTGGAGGTGACGCTGGAACTGCCGGAAAGCTATGTCCTTGGCTCCGACCCGGAGGTGTACGCTGTGTACACCGTCCACGGCGGCGAAAAGCAGGAGAGCACCAGCGTGCGAGTGGATGCGGAAATTTCCGGCCTGCCTGAACTGTTGGAGAACAGCACCGGTCAGGAGTTGGAAGCGGCCAAGGCGGTAAAGCCCCAAAGCCATGCATTCTGGCTGCTGGGCATCTCGCTGGGGTCCACCGCAGCGGCAGCGCTGGTGACCTTTCTGGTGGTGCGGTTCATCACTTGGCGGAAGAAACGCCGCAGAACGCGCACGGAACAGGGACAGACCCGCCGCGGCAAATAAGCGCAAAAGCCTGCGTCGAACAGACTTTTCCAGATAAAACAAACATGCTTCACAAAAAGAGAGGTACAAAATATGGGCAAGTTTACGTTTACTCAGACCGAGATCCCCGGTGTTGTGGT
>ENA-UEOZ01000990-UEOZ01000990.1-human-gut-metagenome-genome-assembly--contig:-NODE-990-length-13796-cov-112.749472_pt1 | contig 13796 bp, 11 predicted proteins | sample MGYA00242898_ERZ507912 | MGnify/ENA primary metagenome ERZ507912 (study PRJEB26167, sample SAMN06115410) | human gut metagenome | host: Homo sapiens | place: China:Chongqing | collected 2016-04-27... | reverse complement strand
ATTGCAAAATACTGCATAAAAGACTATAATTCAACTGTTTCAAAGATCGAATTGCCCTTTTTTATTGGACAGTAGTGTTACTATTATTATAATCTTAATCCATATCTCATTACGGGCTTGACTTCCAATATCCTTCAGGTGGGCTCTGACTTGTATATTAGTGATAGAAAAAGCCTCTATTGTTTGGGAGCGGACAGTTTGCAAACACGCTGGAAGTATGATTTCCAGGACAAGGAGGCTTCTACGGCTCATCTTCTGCTTAGAGATGGTAAGATATTGATGCTCAATTACGGTTATGGCAAGAGTCTTATGAGAGGTACGGTGAAGTGTGGCAAGCCTTTCTTGGCTTCTTTTGATGCACAGACGGGAGATAGGGAGAAGATGTTTCCTTTATACGACAAGAAGCATGTCATGAACGACGGAATGCTCACGGAGAGTGGTGTCTTCCTTGCTGGTTCCGACAAGGCTGTATATCTGTCATTTGCTGATTCTGCTGTCATCAGCAAAGATTGGGATCGCAGTGCCAATGGGGCTTTGACTATGGTGTTGAGAAAACCATTCTATGCGTTTCATGGACTTGCACCAAAGCTGACTTTAGTGGAGGCATTCGACAAGGTGTGCCCGATGCTGACCAGTACCAACAAGCTTTTTGTCTTCAATGACAAGTTGGACATTCTTGAATCTTATGATCTCTACGAGACCTTCTCCGTTTGTTTCCGTTTGGATGATGTGCTTTGCATACAAAACAGGGATGACAAATCCAACTTTAGGCTGATTCATCCCGATGGTTCCTCTATCGGAAAATTGAAAGGCAAGCCTGTAGCCGCCCTGCTCAGAGGCAGAAATGTGCTAGCTGTATATGATGATCACCTTACAGTCTTTAGGCTGTAAGGTGCCTAGTGCCCTCTTATTACTGAAATCATGTGGATATATTAAAAAGAAAAAATCCGATTCTCATAACGAAAATCGGACTCTTAATTTTTTTGAGTTATTTTTGGGAAAAGTGGGTAGTGATGGATTCGAACCACCGAAGGCATAGCCAGCAGATTTACAGTCTGCCCCATTTGGCCACTCTGGTAACTACCCGAAAGCTTTTGAATTACGAACAATCTTTATTTGGTAAAAGCTTTGTTCTTAAAAGCGAGTGCAAAGGTAGTGCTTTTTTTTCATTCCACCAAATTTTTCACTAACTTTTTTCACTTTTTCTTCAAAAAACTTCATTTTTCCCTAAAAAAGGGGTGTTTTTGCCCTTTGGGAGCTTAATTTCTAACTTTTATCACATGATGTCTGCGATGTTTCCTCGACAATCTTCTGTGCTTGTAATGCTCAAATTTCTTAAATGCCACGAAAATTGTTATGTGCTGTGCAGTCTTATTCATTTTTGTTGTAAATTTGGGCGTAAAGTTACTCATTTTTTAATAAATATGTATGTGTTTCCCGAAAAAAATGTATCTTTGCAGTCGTTTTGTAATACAACAGACGTAAGTCTGAATAGAAATTGAATAATTATACAGAATGATAGTAACAATCGACTGGATGGAGGAATGGTTCAAGCGTTTCGACCAGGAATATTTCGGTGGCAAACTGCCACTGCCGGAGTTGTCGCTCACCCGAGCCAAGACCCGGTTGGGACAGCTTGCCTTTAAGCGCGCTTCCCGCTGGGGGCGCACCAAGCTTTACGACTTTAAGCTCTCGATGAGCACCTATTATGATATGACCGAGCAGCAGGCTAAGAGTGTACTGCTGCATGAGATGATTCATTACATCATCGGCTATACCGGACTGAAAGATACTTCGCCTCATGGTGTCGTGTTCCGGGGGATGATGGACAATCTGAACCGCAAATACGGTTGGGATATCCGGGTGATGACCTCCACCAAGGGATGGAAGGTGAGTGAGAGGGTAGCGGAGAAGAAGAAGGCGAAGGGACCGCAAACCTATCTGATGCTTGCCATCGAACTGAAGGATGGCAAGTTCTATCTCTCCAGGGTGAACCCTGGCTTTGCCCGCCGCATAGAGAAGCAGCTTCCGATGGTTCGCGAACTTCGTTCCCATCGCTGGTACACCACGCAGGAGTCTTATTTCGAGGATTATCCGCAAGTGCGCAGTCTTCGTGGGCGCCGCATTACGAAGAATGATTTCGAAAAACTTCAGAATGTACTGGTGCCTTTTGAATTGTAGAATTGTAATAGGGAATTGACAGAATATAAATTCGGATAATAAAAAAAAGAATATTTATGAGAAGAATGATTACTTTTGCCTTCATGATGACCATGGTTGTGATGATGGCGCATGCTCAGGGTGGATTGAAAAAAGTGTATAATGAAAGCATCGACCCGATGGGGCAGATTGATGCCGGCTTGCAGAAGGCGAAGACCGAGGGCAAGTTTGTGGTTTGTCAGCTGGGGGGCAACTGGTGTCCTTGGTGCCTGAAGTTTGCCGATTTCGTAGAGAAGGATACGGCTGTGAACCAGATGATGAATGATAACTTTGTTTATCTTCATGTCAACTATAACCCTCGCCAGTCGGCAGGTGGTGATGCCGTGAAGAAGGCTGAGGCATTGATGAAGCGCCTGAATAATCCTAGGCGTTTCGGCTTCCCTGTCTTCGTGATTCTGGATGCAGATGGCAAGGTGCTTCATATTCAGGATTCCGGTTTCTTGGAAGAAGGCAAGGGCTATGATGAGAAAAAGGTGCTCCGCTTCCTGAAGAACTGGACTCCAAAGGCTGTCAATCAATAATAGCTTGAAAGGTAATTTGATAGTAGATTATCATAAACTTGAAAGATAATTCGATTGTAAATCAATATTAACTTAAATGATAATTTGTATGAAGAAAGTATTATTCTTTTTGCTCCTGATGACGGCAGTCATCGGTAGAGCACAGACTTCGCTCGACTTGTTGCCAGTAGGCACAGTGGCTCCTGATTTCACGGTTACCAATAGCAAGACGGGAGAGAAAATCTTCCAACTCTCTGATTGCAAGAACAAGACTTCGAAAAATGGACAGGCTGTAGCTGGAGTTTGGACCGTGCTTGATTTCTGGGCATCGTGGTGTCCTGACTGCAGAAGAGACATGCCGATGGTGAAGGAGATTTTTGATAAGTACAACACCAAGGTTCAGCTGGTGGGTGTTTCTTTCGATACCGATGAGGCGAGAATGAAGAAATACCTGGCAGATAACAATTATACCTGGTTGCAATATTGTGAGTTTAAGAAATGGAAAGAAACAAAGATTTCCAAGGATTACCACATTTCATGGATTCCAACTTCTTATCTCATCGACCCGGATGGCAAGGTTTATTTCTCTACCGTAAAGGCTGAGGAGATGATGCAGAAACTGGATTCGCTTGACAAGGAGGGTAAGTTGACAGTGAATACCATCAAGAAATAGATTGTAATATATATATAGGTGTTCCTATCTGGAATTATCTGGAATAAAAAGAGGGTGTGTCATGAAATAATGGCACACCCTCTAATCATATATTATGTCTTCTCTTACAAACCTCTAGCTTTCAACAGTCCCGAAGCATCTGGCTGCTTCATGCCTGTAAAGTCGGTGAACATTTCCATCTGGTCCTTGGTGTTACCCCGGCTCAGAACCTTATCACGGAATGCCTGACCCACAGCTGGATCCAAAGCACCATGCTTGGCAAAGTAATCAGCCACGTTCACGGCGAGCACCTCTGTCCAGAGATAGCTGTAGTAACCTGCTGCATAACCGCCGCCCCATACATGGTTGAAATAGGTGGTGCTGTAGCGAGGAGGTATCTGCGAATTGAGCAAACCTACATTGTTCAGGGCTTCCTTCTCGAAGGCGCCTGCCATGTATGGAGAAGGAATCTCATCTGGTGTCAACTCGTGCCAAGCCAGGTCGAGGCAGGTAGCTGCCAGGTTCTCACCCAGTGAATAGGCTGTCTGGAAGTTGATGCTCTTCAGCATGCGCTCCTTCAGGTCGGCTGGCATGGCTGCTCCGGTCTGTGTATGACGGGCATAGTGGTCAAAGATTTCAGGGATGCTGGCGAACGACTCGTTAAACTGAGAAGGCATCTCCACGAAGTCGCGAGCCACAGCTGTGCCCGAAAGTGTATTGTAGCCGCACTTTGACAACATGCCGTGGAGGGCGTGACCGAACTCATGGAAAAGGGTACAAACCTCATCCCAGGTAATCAGCGTAGGCTGACCTTCTGGAGCCTTGGCGTTGTTGCATACATTATATATAATAGGCAACTGTCCCCACTTGTCGCTCTGCTTGGCAAAAGCACTCATCCAGGCACCGCCACGCTTGGTAGGACGGCGGAAGTAGTCGCTATAGAAAAGGGCGATAGGCTTGCCGTTCTTGTCGCTCACCTCGAATACCTTCATATCTGGGTGGTAGGTAGGGATATCCTTGCGCTGCTTGAAGTTCAGTCCGTAAACACGATGGGCGGCATAGAACACACCATTCACCTGTACGCTGTCGATGTTGAAGTATGGCTTAATCTCATCATCAGTGATGTTGAGCATCTCCTTCTTCATCTTGGCAGAATAATAGAAGCGGTCGTATGGCTGCAGCTTGAAGTCCTTGCCCTCAGTCTTCTGGGCATAAGCTTCGATATCGCGGGTTTCGGCATCAGCTTTAGGCGCATACTCCTTGATGAGCTGCTGCAGGAAATCGTTTACATTCTTGGTGTTCTTCGCCATCGTCTTCTCCAGAGAGTACTCGGCGTAGTTGTTGTAACCCATCAGCTGTCCCTTCTCGGCACGCAACTTGGCAATCTCGGTAACGATAGGGAAGGTGTTGAACGCAGGGTTAGTGCCATCCGCACGATGGATGCTGGCCATATAAACCTTGCGGCGAAGCTCACGGTTCTGAAGATTGGTGAGGATAGCCTGCTGGGTGGTGTTCACGATGACGATGCAGTAAGGCGCCTTGCCGCCACGGCTCTCAGCATCCTTCTTGCACTGTGCGATGTCGGCATCGCTCAAACCGGCGAGTTCCTCCTTGCTGTTCACCCAAACCACGGCGTTGTTGGTGGCTGCAGGAAGAAGATTGCCAAACTGCTCCTGAAGATCAGAGATGCGTGAGTTAATCTGCTTCATGCGCTCCATCTTCTCAGGAGAAAGCAAGGCACCTGAACGGACAAAGCTCTTGTAGATTACCTCTGTGAGTCGCTTGTCCTCGCCCTTGAGTTTCTTGTATTCGTTGTCGTAAACATATTTAATGCGCTCGAAGAGTTTCTGGTTGAATGAAATCTCATTGTCCAGGTCGGTGAGCAGCGGCATTACCTTCTTCTGGGTATCAGCAATGCCTGGAGTTTTGTGGGCGCTGGTAAGACCGAAGAACACACAGGAAACACGCTCCAGCAACATACCGCTGTTTTCGTAAGCGAGGATGGTGTTCTGGAAGGTTGGCTTCTTCTTGTTGTTGACTATCTTCTGGATGTTGGCACGCTGCTCCTTGATGGCAGTTTCAATGGCAGGAAGGTAATCGTTTTCCTGAATCTTACTGAAGTCAGGAGCACCGAAAGGCAGGCTGCTCTTCACCAGAAGAGGGTTCTGACGGTTGCCGCCCGCATTTTGGGCGAACGATGAGGCAGGCATCTGCAGGAGTGCTGCAGCCAGTCCGAGAGTTAAAAATGTCTTGTTTAAATTCATTATGTTTCTTTGTTTATTTGAAATTTTCCGCAAATATTTTATTTTTTTTGATAGCGGTTGACTTTTTTATATCCTCTTCCATAGCTTCTGCCAGAGAAACCTATCAGGCTTCCATTAAAATAGGAAATTGCTCCTTCCCTATGCATCTTGGTAATCATTGCACGAAAGCTATCCTCATTTGTGGATGGTCTGAGTTCCTGAATATCAGAAAAAAGCTGATCTCTTTCTATAGGGACAGAACACCCTGTGAGGACTATCTCTACGGCTTTTACAATGGACAACTTCGTGGTTGTTCCTATTTTTTCTGTGAAGAGTGCTTGCTTTGGCTTATCAGCTATGCGCTCTTCCTTCTTGGCATGCTGTGAGAAAGAGTCCATATCAACATTGAGCGTGAGTCCAAGAATGTCTGAAATGATGTTTTTCAGAACATAGACAAACAGTTCGCTGTCTTTTCCCTTCAGACAGGTTCCCTGTTTCCAATAGCGACTCTTGAAGGCAAGGTTTGTCAGTTCTTCAATATCCTGTTGTGAAATCTCCTCTTTGCTTGAGAGGCGATTATTGGCAACATTGAGGAATGAGATAAATGCGAATGTTGAAAACTGGCTTGGAATTAAAAATGTATATATATTGCGGTCTGCACCATCTGGTGAAGGATGCTTCAGGTTGAGTATGCTCATTCCCTTGACAAGTGCAATGAGAAATACCATGCTTGTATAGGAGAGTGAAGTCTGTTCATCCATGCAGATTCCTTTAAAATCAAGATTCTTTTCAGAGATAAAATTCATTGAAAACAAACCGTAGCCCGTCCATTGGGTGGAACGAAGAAGCGACATAAGGGTGGTGTCCTCCGGTAATCCCAGTCCACGGTTCACACTGTCCACATAGCGGCGCATGGCTTCCACCTTGTCCCATGTGGTAGGTGTTTCCTCTGTGGATACGCTATTTCTGATACCAGCGATGATGCCCATTCTAATCACATCAGGAGAGGTTGATTCCTGCAAGAAGGATGTGAGTTTGGCAAATAAATTGGGGCTCCAATTGTAGTTGTCAATTGGAGGATAATACATATCATCCTGATATATGTCATTGTCATCTTGATATATATCATTATTTAACTGATATATGTCATTGTCTAAATTTTCTTGATACATTATATTTTGTTTTTATTATCTGAATTAACTGAGTCGTAAATTCATGCTTATTTCTTTTGTAGGATGCAAAAGTACAAAAAAAAAGCGAAATCTCCAAATTTTATGATAAGTATTTGGCATTCAAAGCATTATTTTATATTAAATATAATTTGTTTTGACATTATTGGCACTTTTATAATACTTAAAATGTCTGCATGCCCAACATTCTTTTTTCAATATGTCATAGTATTTAAATCTTTGGTTGTTATATACCATAATTATGGTATAATGTGGTATCAAAAAGTTATGTAATATGGTATATTTGAATCAAAAGTTAACTAAATATTTTGTAATATTATGAAAAAGTTATATCTTTGCACTCGATTTTAGACATAGTGTAATATTGAATTTAAAGATGTTAGTATGGTAAAGAAGATTATTTTCGCATTATCTCTGTTGACTGCTGGCGCTCCTTATGCCGCAGCACAGAGTCAGGGGATAACTATTAATGTTACTTCTGCCGATGATGGCGAGCCAGTAGTTGGTGCAGCCGTCCTTATACAAGACAGCAAGGTGGGAGGTGTAACGGATGTAGATGGTAAACTGACCATTTCAAAGCTTCCTGTGGCAGCTAAAAAACTCACGGTTTCATATCTCGGTATGCAGACACAGACCGTGACTATCAAGGGTAATATCATCAATGTGGTGCTTGCCCCAAATGCAACCGACCTTAACGAGGTGGTGGTAACAGCCATGGGTATTTCCCGACAAAAGAAGGCTCTGGGTTATGCCACACAGGAAGTATCTTCTGCCCAATTGACCACAGGTAAGGATAACAATATTCTTAATTCACTTTCAGGTAAGTTGGCAGGTGTCCGCATTACCAACAGTCAGGGTGATGTGGGTTCCAGCCGTATTGTGATACGTGGTGAGACCTCCATAGCAGGAGAGAATCAGCCTCTTTTCATTGTGGATGGCATCCCGGTAGACAATTCGCAGCTCAATACCAAGGGTGTGGGGCGCGATTTCAAGAATGCCATTGCCGACCTTAATCCTGAGGATATCCTTTCTATGTCTGTATTGAAGGGTCCTAATGCTGCTGCCCTCTATGGTGCCCGTGCGGCACATGGAGCCATCATCATTACCACCAAGACCGGTAAGGGACAGAAGGGACTGGGAGTTACCGGTCATCTTTCGGCACAGGTTTCATCAGCCACCAACTTGCCAGAGTTCCAGAATCTCTTCGGACAGGGTGCAGGTGGTCGCTTCAGTTATGTTGATGGAAAGGGTGCTGGTATCAACGATGGCGTGGATGAGAGTTGGGGACCTAGACTCGATGTGGGCCTTAATATCCCTCAGTTTGACAGTCCGTTGGATGCCAACGGCAACCGTACCGCCACTCCTTGGGTGTCCAATCCAGATAATGTGAAGGACTTCTTCCGAACAGGTACAACCTTGAATTATGGTGTAGCCATAGCCAAGGCGGACGACAAGTATCAGTTCCGCATCAGCTATAACAATGAGCATCAGCGCAGTATCGTACCGGGTGCTTCTACCAACAAGTCGAATTTCACTCTCAATACCGATTATAAGTTAGCTCCTTGGGTATCTGTAGGTGCCACAGCCAACTATATTCTCTATTCAGCGCCCAGCCTTCCTGGTTCAGCCATGGCATCCGGCAGCAATGCCCGAAGCAGCAGCACCATGTTGCAGTTTCTCTGGTTTGGCCGTCAGGTGAACACCCAGTCTTTGAAGGATGATTATTCTCGCAACTGGAACAGCAGCTACTACAGCAATCCTTATTGGAGTGCCTATTACAATACCCAGAGCCAGGATCGTCATCGTCTGATTGGTGATTTCCATCTGGCCTTCCATCTTCTCGATGGGTTGGATTTGCGTCTCCGTACCAGCACCGACTGGTATAATGACAAGCGTAAGTCGAAGGTGAAGTGGGGTACCAGCGGAACCCCTTACGGTACCTATAATGAGGAAAACTATACTGTTCAGGAGAACAACTCCGAGGCAGTGCTCACTTATCAGAAGCAGCTGAGTGATGATTGGAATGTAGATGCCCTGGTGGGTTTCAATGTGCGCAACAAAAAATATGAGTATAATTATCAGGCTGCCCCTCGTCTGGCTGTGCCTGATCTCTATACCCTTACCAATTCCCGTGACCAGCTCACCTCATCCAATGATTTCTATCGCCTCCGTCAGTATGGTGTGTATGGTTCTGTCACCGTCAACTACAAGAACTGGGCTTATCTCAGTCTCACTGGTCGCAACGACTGGTCTTCTACGTTGCCAGTGGATAACAATTCCTACTTCTATCCATCCGTTACGGCGAGTGTACTGCTTAACGAAGCACTGGGCTTTACCAGCCGGCAGGTGAATTATCTGAAACTCAGAGGCGGATGGTCTCAGGTAGGTGCTGATGCCAATCCATATTTGCTTGCCAATGTGTACAACATTCAGACAGCCTTCAATGGCAACCCTATGTTGACAGCCTCTACTGAGGGTAAGAATCCAAACTTGAAGCCAGAGCAGACCAACTCTACCGAGGTGGGCTTGGAAGGTGCATTCTTCGACAGCAGAGTACGTCTTGATTTCTCCTACTATCAGACCGATAGTAAGAATCAGATATTGAGTCTTGCCACTTCTGCAGCCAGCCGATACACCTCTCAGGTAGTGAATGCCGGTCATATCCGCAACCGTGGTTATGAGATTCAATTGGGGCTGGTACCTGTTCGCATTAAGGATTTTGAGTGGAGTACTGATATCAACTACAGCAGCAACAGAAGCAAGGTGGTAAAGTTGGATGATGCCGGCCAGATAACCAGTTACCAGCTCTATTCATCCGGCATCCAGATTCTGGCAAAGGTAGGTGATGCGTATGGTACACTCTTCGGAAGTGCCTATACCCGTGATGATCAAGGTCGCATCGTGGTGGATGACAACGGATTGCCAAAGATTTCTTCCACATCTAAGACCCTGGGTCACTTTACTCCAAACTGGCAGGGTGGTATCACGAATACCTTCCGCTACAAGAATCTGACTTTCTCGTTCCTGATTGATGCCAGCTTTGGTGGAAAGATATTTTCAAATACCAACAAGACGGGTCTCTATACCGGTGTGCTGGCAGCCACCTTGCCTGGTCGTGATGCCGATCATGGAGGATTGTGGTATTATAAGAATGGTGATGTGAATCAGCAGATTGATGCTCCACAATACACCATGAGCAGCGATGGCTTGTATTATGCCACCATCAATGGTGAGCAGACCAGAGTTTACCAGGATGGTATCATTGTGGATGGCGTTACTGCCAGTGGTGAGAAAAATACTAAGGTGGTTTCTGCTGAAAACTATTATCACCGTTTGTACAGCATTGCCGAGGCGAACGTTTTTGATGCAGACTATGTGAAGTTGCGTGAGGTATCATTGACCTATCAGTTGCCAGTGAAGTTTGTCCGCAAGTTCCATCTGCAGGATGCCAGCGTGGCGCTTACAGCCCGCAACCTCTGGACCATCCACAAGGATGCAAAGGATATAGATCCAGAGGCAGCCATCTCTTCGGGCAATGCACAGGGCGTGGAGGCATATACCTTGCCAACTACCCGCCAGATTGGTATTAACTTGAATGTGAAATTTTAATTGAGGGAGATTACGACATGAAAAGAAACAAGATAATATTGATAGGAACATTGGCGCTTGGGCTTGCAGCAAGTTTCACTTCTTGCGATGATACCTTGAGCGATATCAACCGCAATCCAAATGCCACAGAGGTTCCAGACCCGGCATATTTGCTCACTTCCACCGAGTATCAGAGTGCCCAGGCCTACTGGGGTAGTACAGCCAATTACAACAGCACGCTTCTCTGGGTTCAGCATTGGGCAAAGATTCAATACACTGAGCCAGATTGCTATGATGTAGACAATGCGGATTTCACCAGCACCTGGAACACCTTCTATTCTACCATCATCTCTAATCTTCAGGCTATTGATGAGCAGTCGTCAAGTTCTCAGAACGAGAAGGCGGTGGCAAAGATCTGGCGTTCATGGGCCTATCTGCAGCTTACCAACTTCTATGGAGCCATTCCTTATAAAGAGTATGGCAAGAGTACCACACCTGTCTACGACTCTCAGGAAATAGTGCTCCGTGGTTTGCTCACCGATTTGGCTGATGCCGATGCAGCCTTGTCTGCAGGTGGTGGTAGCCTTGAAGGAGACCTGATTTATGATAACGATATCAATAAGTGGAAAAAGCTTGCCAAGAGTCTTCGTCTGCGCATCGCCCTTGAGATAGCTGACCGTGACGAGACCACCGCCAAGGGAATCATCTCTTCGCTCTATGCTGATCGCGGCAACCTGATCAGCAGCAATGCCGACAATGCCAAGTTCGTCTTTGCAGCATCACCACAGTGGAACCCGTGGGCATCGGCATTTTCCAGCCGTGATGACCAGCGAGTATCCAAGACGCTCATCGACAAGTTGAAGTCCTTGAACGATCCTCGTCTTGCCATCTATGCCCAGAAACCGCAGGATGAGACAGTCACAACCTACGAAGGTGCTGCCAACGGACTTTCTGCCGACCTTGCCAACAACCAGGGTTTCTATAAGGTATCCCGTCCGGGCACTGCATTCTTGCAGGATGAATCGCCGGCAGTGTTTGTAACCTATGCCGAGGTACTCTTCATCTATGCCGAGGCAGCAGCTAGAGGATGGATAACAGCAGATGCAGAATCACTCTACCAGCAGGCAGTCACTGCTTCTCTTCAGCAGCAGGGTGTAACAGATGCCTCCGCTATTTCTGCTTATCTTGCTCAGGATGGTGTGAAGTATGATGCAGCCCGATGGTACGAGAGCATAGGATGGCAAAAATGGATAGCTTTCTACGGACAGGGTCCTGATGCCTTTACCGATTGGCGTCGCTTGGGTTATCCTGATTTGAAACCAGGTCCTAAGTCTGTATTGTCTCATGGCGACCATCCGCATCGTTTCTTCTATCCATCCACAGAACAGTCTTTGAACGGTGAGAGTTTCAAGCAGGCAGTAAGTGAACAGGGTGAAGATGAAATCACTACCCGTTTGTGGTTTGATGTGGCTGATAAGAAGAGATAGGAAAATTGGTTAAACTGCAAAAAAAGGCAGCTGCAAGCATTTCTTCTTGCAAAGTTGATAGTTCAAGAAAGTTTTTATTATCTTTACAAGTGAGGTGCTTTGAGAAAATTCCTTAAGGAGAAATTTTCATATCCTTAAGGAAAAATATATTTTCCCTTAAGGTTATTTATTTTTAGCCTTAAGGGAAAATATTGAAACTCTTCTTCCCCCATTTTAAGGGTATTTGAGAAGTGTTATATTTAAATAGAATAATATTTACATAGCTTCTTTGCTATAACGGAAAGTAGTTGGAAAGTATAAGAAATGTTGTGCGGTAAATTTGCCTTCATTTCTTATTTTTTTGCTTTTTCCTTTTCTGTTTCAAAATTTTGCAGTACTTTTGTACTGAAATTGTGGAATAGGAAAGAAAAATCAATAAGATGAATAGACGGAAAATAAAAACAGACTCAATGATAACGTTGAAAGCGTCTTTTCTTGTAGTGGTATTTTTGATGGGGGTGCTGGCTCCTGCCATCGCCCAGACCTGACAGAACAAGAAGCCTCGCAAAAAACTGAAGGAATTACTGATGATGGCTGATAGCCTGCGACTCCAGTTGCGGCAATCTGCCGATAGGGGCCGTATGCTCCAATGGAGCGACTCTCTTCTTATGGCAGAATTAGGCAAAAGTAAGATGAGTGAGAAGAAAAAGCAAAGGTTCATGAAGCATTATGTCAAGATTCAAAGACGATTGAGCCTCTACGACCGCCAATTGTTCAGAGGAGATTCCCTGCTGGCAGCCAATTATTACAAGATAAAATATGATACTGCCTACATCTCCCGTCCCAATGCCCGATGGACTATCAAACTGAGAGGCAATCTTTCTGGAGCCGATTTGGAAACTACGGCGAAGACGGATGGAACGGAAACCCATACCAAGGTGATGGCCGACTGCCGTGGAACCCTCTCCATGGCTGTAGCTTATCGGGGATTGGGACTTGGATTGGCTGTAAATCCTGCCAAGCTGGCTGGCAAGAATCAGGACTTTGAGTTCAACCTCAATTCCTATAGCAACCGCTATGACTTCGACGTAGTCTATCTCTCGTCCAAGACATTCCATGGTCATCAGGAAATGGGAGGTAGCGAGATAGATATCCATAAGGGAGAAATCTCGCAGAAGGCATTGAATCTCAATTTCTATTATGCTTTCAACTATCGCAAGTTCTCCTTCCCGGCAGCCTTCAGCCAGAGCTACATTCAGAAGCAAAGTGCCGGAAGTTGGATGGTTGGCGCCAGTTTCGACGGTTCCAAGACGAAGGTGAAGGGGATGACCATCCGTCTTAACGAGTTGACGCTCGGTGCAGGCTATGGATATAACCTTGTTCCATCCTCCCATCTGCTGTTCCATCTGTCAGCCTTGCCAACCATCACGGTATATTCTCATGATTATACCAAGATGAGGGCTGAAGCAGAAGAGGGGAGTAGTGATACAGAAATCCCAACCGTTAAAAACAGCATGAAGTATCATTTCCCGTCTGCCATCATCACTGGCAGAGGTGCGGCCGTGTATTCCTGGCGCAACAAGTTTGCCGGTGCCACTGCTGTTTATAATTTCTCAGTAGCCGGAGACGAGGAACATCTGCAAGTGAAGAGAAACAAATGGCGAGTAAGAATGTTTTTCGGATTCAGGTTCTAGGAACATACTTCTTTACATTAGCTTGCCTGAGATTCTCGTATTTTCAGACGCTTATTATTTCTTTGAGAATATCGTAAATATGAAGAAAATAGGAAAGATGTTGGTAATCAGACGCTTGTGATTTCCTAACAAGATGGTGGCGTTGAGGAAAATCTATAGTTGTACAACTATAACCCCTATAGTTGTACAACCATAACTCTATAGTCGTACAACCATAGCATGTATAGTCGTACAACTGTAACT
>ENA-UEOZ01000983-UEOZ01000983.1-human-gut-metagenome-genome-assembly--contig:-NODE-983-length-13913-cov-5.041414_pt1 | contig 13913 bp, 8 predicted proteins | sample MGYA00242898_ERZ507912 | MGnify/ENA primary metagenome ERZ507912 (study PRJEB26167, sample SAMN06115410) | human gut metagenome | host: Homo sapiens | place: China:Chongqing | collected 2016-04-27... | reverse complement strand
GTCATTACAAAATTATGCAAAATTATTTTAGCATCCAATTTTTATGGGTGGTAAAGTCACTTTGGCTAACCTCAAAAAAAATCCCATTATCTATGAGACTATTGGTTTTGTTCTTAGTATGTTCTATTGGCCTAAACTATGAAGGCGATAGTTACGCTAAAAAGGCTTTAATAAGTATTGATGTACGTAATCAGCGGGTGGAGGACATTCTAAAAGAAATTGAAGAGCAGTCTGATTTTGATTTCTTCTTCAATAATAAGCATGTCGATTTGAATCGTCGCGTATCAGTTTCTGCTGATAAAAGCAACATTTTTAGTGTGTTGAAAGAAATCTTTTCCGGTACTAATGTAAAATATTCGGTACTAGACAAGAAGATTATATTATCCATTGAGGCACAGTCTCCTGAACAAGAAAAGAAAATAACCGTATCCGGTACTATATCAGATGCACAGGGGGAGCCGATTATCGGAGCCAGTGTATTAGAAAAAGGAGTACAGGGTAACGGTACGATAACAGATATTGACGGGAACTTCAAAATCTCCGTCTCTTCATCGAAGGCACAGCTCGATATCTCCTATATCGGCTATCAGTCTCAAACGGTTGCCGTGCAACCCGGAAAAAATATGAAAATCATTTTGCAGGAAGATTCCAAACAACTCGATGAAGTGGTAGTGGTGGGTTATGGTACACAGAGCAAGAAGACATTGACCGGTGCCGTTTCTATGGTAAACATGGGAGATGTGGAGATGAATACCGTACCGAATGTATCTCGTGCGTTGGCGGGTAAAGCAGCGGGGTTCCGTGTGAACCAGGTTTCTGCACAACCGGGTGGTGAGGCGAAGTTTCGTATTCGTGGAGAAGCGTCTACCGGTGCTGGTAATGAACCTTTATTTGTAATCGACGGCTTCCCGGTGTCTTCTACTTCCAATTTAAGTTCTGGTAATGGTTTCTATGAATCGGGTAATATTGATAATGTACTGGAATCATTGAATCCGGATGATATTGAATCCATTTCTGTGTTGAAAGATGCTGCTTCCACAGCTATTTATGGTGCGCGTGCCGGACATGGAGTTGTTTTGATTACCACTAAACGTGGTAAAAGTCAAAAGCCCAGAGTGACTTATTCCGGTATGGGGTCGGTGCAGGTAGCTCGTTCCAACTACAAGATGCTTGATACTCGTATGTATATGGATATGTATAATAAACAGATGCATGAAGAGTGGTTAAAGTTGAACGGAATGGGTATTTATGAAGGATATGTTGAGAAGCAGGACACTCCGCCTACTCAATATAAACCCACTTTCAATAATGATGAAATATTGACTGCTAGCGGTACCGATTGGTTGGATGCGGTGATGCGCAATGGATATACGCAACAGCACAATCTTTCTGTGAATGGTGGTACGGAGAAAACTCGTTATCTGGCTTCTGTCAACTATATGAACCAAGAAGGAATTGTCAAGAATAATGGTGTCAGTCGTTTTTCTGCCCGTTTGAATCTGGATCAAGAATTGAGTGAATATGTTTCTTTCGGACTGACTGCTACTTACTCGCAGAATAAGTATGACAATGTTCCTCTGGGAGACAATGCCAATGAATATTCCGGCGTATTGACCGGTGCTATCCAATCCAATCCTACAATTCCTATCTATGACTCTGAAGGAAATTATTTCATTGATCCGAAACGTCCCTTCGTTGCGAATCCGGTGTCTTTGTTGGATATTAAGGATAATACGGTAAAAGACCGGATCATAGGATCTGCATTCGTATCCGTGAAACCGTTGAAAGACTTGGAAGTGAAGTTGCAGTTAGGTGTCGACCGTAGTTTCCAGAAACGTTCCAGCTATTTGCCTAAGACAACTTTGCAGGGAAAGACCAAAAACGGAAGAGCGGATATTTCGCAGGAAACAAGTACTGCCTATCTGATGGAGCTGACAGCTCAATACTCCAAGAGCTTTGGCGATCATAACGTGAAAGCTATTGGTGGTTATTCGTTCCAAAAATTTAAAAATGATGGATTGAGTGCCGGAAATGAAGATTTTCTTGTAGATGGCTTTGGATATAATAGTTTGGGTTCAGGAAATTACAAGAAACCATCTGTAGGTTCATGGGCTTCTATTAACAGTATTGCTTCTTTGTTTGCCCGTGCCAATTACTCGTATAAAGGCAGATATTTACTGGAAGCTACAGTTCGTGCTGATGCTGCTTCCAATTTCGCCCCGGAAAATCGTTGGGGTTATTTCCCGTCCGTATCAGCCGGTTGGATGATAAGTGAAGAAAATTTCATGAAAGGGGCTTCAAACTGGTTGTCTATGTTGAAGTTAAGAACTTCTTATGGACAGACGGGTAACTCTAATGTCGGTTATCGCATTTACGACTATTATGAAGTGGGAAGAAGTGCCATTATCGGAGGTGCAGAATCAACAGGAGTATATGCTTCGGATTTGGGCAACAGGAGCCTGACTTGGGAAACGACTACGGAATTTAATGTAGGTGTGGATCTAGGTATACTCAACAACCGGTTTAAGTTGACAGCCGAATATTTCAAACGTAAGATTACAGACTTGTTGGTGACAAATAAACCATTGCCTTTTTATAATGAAATAAATAAAATAGCGGGTAATATAGGATCAACACAAAGTCAGGGTGTGGAAATCACTGTGAATACGGTGAATATCGTTACTAAAGATTTTGAATGGGATACGACATTAACCTTGTCACATTACAATGACCGTTGGCTGACACGTGACCCGAACTGGAAACCCAAACCTTATGAAAAAGAAAATGATCCGATTCGTGCATGGTGGGAATATGAAGCGCTTGGCATCCTGCAACCGGGAGAAAAAGTTCCAGACGCTCAAAAAGACTTGGTTCCGGGTATGATGAAGTTGAAAGACCGCGATGGAAACGGAGTATTGGGAGATGAGGATAAAGTATATATGGGTAATGGTGATCCTAAAATTATCTACGGTCTGAACAACTCGTTCAGATATAAGAACTTCGACTTGAATATCTATTTCTATGGAGAAGCCGGCAGAAAGAGAGGAGCCAGTTATTATGAGGGCTGGACACGTATGGACAATGGTATCAATGTTTCTACTTATGCCCTGAAAGCTTTTAATAGCAATAACCTGACAGCCACAGATCCGACATTTGTCAGAGGTGGAAGCGGATGGGGGGATTACTATGTGAAATCTATCTATTACGTTCGTTGTGGAAGCATTACATTAGGATATAAAGTGCCTATCAGCCAGAAGATTGCCAAGAATCTCCGTGTATATGTAGACGTGAATAATCCATTTGTGATTACTAACTGGACAGGTCTGGACCCGGAAACGGACAATGGAACCTATGCATATCCGAATGTAACCTCATATAATTTTGGTGTATCAATATCTTTCTAATAAGTGATGAATATGAAAAAGACAATTTATACTGCAATAGCAACTCTCTTGTTCCTCATTTCGTCTTGTACGCTGGAGCAGGAAGTATATAATAAAATTAATCCGGGAATGTTTCCCCAAAATGCTGAAGATGTAAATGCTTTGGTCAATTCGAGTGCTTATTATGTGTTTTCTCCGTGGGGAATTTTTGAAGTAGCGGCAGGCTATGTGACGACTTCGGAAATGGTAACCGATTATGTGGAAAACACTTGGGGATGGACTACCGTATACAATTCGTATGAAGCTAATGACTGGCATATCGACGGTGACTATCGTCGTGTGTATGACTATTCCCAGTATTTGGCTTCCATGACTTTGACAATGGATCGCATCAAGGACGTGAATATGGATGAAACCTTGAAAGCTCGCTATATGGCGGAATTGAAATGCGGACGTGGTTTCCTGGCTTTTCTGATGTATGATATGTATGGTCCGATACCTATCGCCGATCTGGAGACTTTGCAAAAACCGGAAGCAGAGATTGTTATTCCACGTTTGTCGGAAGAAGCTATGCGTGAATACATTGTTTCCAACTTGAAAGATGCAGCTAATGTGTTGCCCTATAAGTATGAAGATACAAATTACGGACGCTTCACCAAAGGATTGGCCAATACATTATTGCTGAAATTCTACATGATGACCAAGCAATGGGATGAGGCGGAGAAAATAGGACGTGAATTGACAAAACCGGAATACGGTTATAAATTGGTAGACGATTATAACTCTCTGTTCTCTTTATCTGGTGAAAAGAATTCGGAAGTCATATTCTCATGTGTGGCCGAGGCCGGTGTGATGGAACAGAAATGGTTCGCTCACGTACTGACTTCTGACTATCCGCTTCCTGCCGGAATGTCGGTGACTGCCTGGGGAGGATTTAAAATATCCTGGCCTGCATACGAATCTTATGATCCTAAAGACAAGAGACGTGAAAGAATTATTGGTGAATATACAGGTACAGAGGGCGTACACCATAGCCGGGCGCTTGACCGTGACGGTGGTACGACAGGTATACTCTTCTACGGTGCAATTCCGGTGAAATATAAAATTGAGGGGGTAGTAGGTGAGAAGTGCGAAATAGATATGCCCATCTATCGTTATGCGGATGTATTGACTTTACTTTCGGAAGCTATCGTTCGCAATGGAAACAGTATCACTCAAGAGGCGATTGGCCTGTTGAATCAGGTGCGGGTTACTCATGGTGGACTAAAAGCTTATCAATTGAGTGATTTTTCATCTGTAGAAGATTTTCTGGATAAATTGTTGGAAGAACGTGGACATGAATTTTATTTTGAAGGAGTGCGTCGTCAGGATTTGATCCGCCACGGAAAATTTATTGAAGCAGCACTTGCCAAAGCAAGATTTGCTGGACAGCCGACAGGTAAAATAGAAACGAAAGTGGATGGACAATATAAATATGAGAAATTCCCGTTGCCTACTCATCTGATTACTGAAGGACAAGGCATTATAATTCAAAATCCCGGTTACTAAAAAATAGATAGCATTATGAAACATTTATTATATAGTCTATTAGGAATCTTGTTGCTTGCCGGATGTAAGGAAGACAAGTACAATGTAATCATTCCGATGTCGGATATTTACTTGAGCGCGCCTCAAGATGGAGCGATCATTGATTTGAATGATTTATCGATTGAGAAATATAGTTTCTCTTGGGAGAAACCTCTGGAAAATGGAGCAAAGCTACTTATTTGTACTGACAGGAAATTCAAAGAACCGGTGATAATTGATGCAGGAAAATCGACTTCTGTTGCGATATCTGCACTGACTGCCGATCAGAGTTTTTCTCAATTGGGAATTAAAGCGGGGCAGGAAGCGGTACTGTATTGGACAGTCAAAGAAACCGGTAATATAACCGCAGCAGCTTCGGAAGCACGCACCATTCGGGTGAAACGTATGACTAGCAAATTAGTGCAGCCGGAAGATTTGACTAAGATTTCTTTGGCTGAAAATGCCCCGGAGACTGCTGTGCAGTTTGAATGGGATACCCAGGAATGGCCTGAATCTACCTCGTACTCGCTTTGTTTCTCACTGGATCCTGAAATGAAACAGACGGTTGCCGAACATAGTGTGGGAGTTGTGAATGGTAAATCATCATTGACTCATGAAGAACTTCAGGCACTGCTCGATAAACTTTCTATCAAACGTTGGACTTCCAATTCTGTGTATTGGAATGTGAAGACTGATGATGGGCAATGGGTGTCACGTTCTTCCGGAGTACTGAATATGACAGAAATGATGCGCTTCATAGATGTTCGTGGAGATGAAAAGATTACTTATCGTGTTGTTCGTATATTTTATAGTGACAAAACATCATTGGTTTGGTTGGCAGATAACCTGCGCGCAACTAAATATGCTGATGGTACAGATATTGAAGCGAATAATTTCAAAAAGACACCTGCATCGCTCGGAGAAGGTAGAGTGAAAGCCTATGGAGTGCATTATCATTACGATATTCGTGATAAGATAGCACCTAAGGGATGGCGTTTGCCGACCATACAGGAATATAAGAATTTGTTTGCAGAAGCCGGAACTGCCGAAGGTCAATGGAATGTATTGAAAGATCCTGAATATTATGAATCAGTAAAAGGACAGGCGCATTTGAACGACTGGAAATTCAATTTGTGTGCTTCCGGTCAATGGAGCGGTGATGCAATCACTAATCATACCGGACCGTACTGTTATCTGTTGGTCACTGATGATATGTCTCATCAATGTATTCTTCATGATGGAGGGGCAACATTGTGGAGTCCTTGGACAACCGGTGCTCCTGCACGTTTTATCTACAATGAAAATTAATCGGGTGAAAATTAAAAGTATATCAATCATGTTAATCAATATAAAGAAAACTATGACCATATTATCTACCTTATTATTAGGTATTATGTGTAGCTTTTGTTCTGATACAATAGATGTATATGCGGGACAATATGGAGAAGAAGACGGAACGAGTGAACCGGAAACTCCGGAGGTAACAGGAAATATTGTACCGATCGAGTCGCTAAGGAATCCCGATAGGGGATTCCACTTGGAATGTAATTTGCTTGCCGACCAAATGAAAAGTCCATATAATGATTATGAGGTTTATGGCAATGATTTGTATACGAAGAAAGTAGAGCAATTTGATGCAAAGGACGACAACCTGACTCTTGTACAGCAATATATCTACTTAACTAACTGGGTGAGTAAAGACCTGGATGCTGAAGCTCTGTCGAATATCCGCAAGATATTCGAGTTGATGAAAGCGCAGGGGTATAAAGCCATTCTTCGTTTTGCATACAATCACGCCGGACTGAATACTTCCGGTGGCGAATCCAAACAATGGATTCTTCGGCACATCGAGCAACTTACTCCTCTTTTGAATGAATACATTGGACAAATTGCTACCATGCAGGTTGGTTTTATCGGTGCTTGGGGAGAGTGGCATACTTCTCCGTTGATGAATGACCAGAGTGCGAAGAATGCAATCGTCAGTGCTTTATTGAGAGCCTTGCCTGCACCTTATTGTGTAGAAATGCGTTATCCGAATCATAAGAAAGCGTTGACACTGGAACAGGAAGGATCTCGTGGACGCATCGGATATGCGAATGATTATTTTACAGCCGGCGAACATCCGCTTGCACCGGGCAATGACTTTGTTCCTAATACGGATGATTACAAGCAGATAACGGAAGAGGTGAAAGTGAACAATTTCTATATGAGTGGTGAGATCCCTTATAATGAGGATACAGAATGGGGATTGGCAGAGTTGATTAGTCCGATAAAATCACTGCGTATTTTGCGCGAACACCGTTACTCGGCATTTGATGTGACGCAAAACTATGATTTGAATATCATGAGTTGGAAACGGGTAAAGGTAAATCCCGCTTTATTAAATGATAATCACATTCTGTTTGATGAGAGTTACTTCAAAGATGAGGAGGGCAATGAAGTTGTCCGTTCATTCTATGATTTTGTACGCGACCATTTGGGCTATCGTCTGAATCTTCAAAGTGAATCGAAAGTAGAAGCAAAAGGTGGAAACTTGGAATACGATCTGACGATTACAAATACCGGTTTTGCTACGGTGATTAATCCGAAAGAGGTATATCTCGTATTGGTTTCCGAAAGCGGCCAGGTAGTGAAAGAATTCAAACTGGATGTGGATCCTAAAACCTGGATTCCGGCTACCGAACAGGAACCGAATCAGGCTGCGAAATACACTATCAAAGGAAGTGTGGCAGCCGGTGTGAGCGGAACCTATAAAGTGGGAATCTGGATGCCCGAAAAAGTAGCCGATTGGAAATACAATTCGGTATATGCCATTAAGTTTGCTAAAACAGAGAATGTGACTCATTGGTATGATGATGCAGACAAATATGCCGTGAACCTGTTCGGAACAGTTACATTCTAAAAATAAATTGATGAATACTTCCGACCGTATAGAACAGATCTCATGTTGCGGTCGGAGTATTTGAAACTCACATCTTATTTGAATGAAGATGAACAAAAATCATAAAACCGTACTTGTTATACTTAACATCATAGTATCATTTCTAATTTCATCCTGTTCCTCCCCCAAGGAACAGGTTAGAATAGGAAATGGTACTTTTACTATCGAGGGAAAGGATATTCAGTTGATTTGTGGAGAAATGCACTATCCCCGCATTCCGCACGAGTATTGGCGCGACCGCCTGAAGAGAGCGCGTGCGATGGGTCTGAATACGGTGTCTGCCTACGTCTTCTGGAACTTCCATGAACGTCAGCCGGGAGAGTTTGACTTCAGTGGACAGGCTGATATTGCGGAATTTATCCGTACGGCACAGGAAGAGGGACTGTATGTGATTCTTCGTCCCGGTCCGTATGTATGTGCAGAATGGGATTTCGGAGGTTACCTGTCGTGGCTGCTGAAAGAAAAGGATATGACTTATCGCAGTAAAGATCCGCGTTTTCTGTCCTATTGTGAACGATATATCAAAGAGCTTGGCAAACAACTGTCTCCTTTGACCATCAATAATGGAGGTAATATTATTATGGTGCAGGTGGAGAATGAATATGGATCGTATGCAGCGGATAAAGGGTATCTTGCCGCTATCCGCGATATGATTAAAGAAGCAGGGTTCAATGTTCCGCTATTTACCTGCGACGGTGGTGGACAAGTGGAAGCCGGACATACTGAGGGCGCACTGCCTACATTGAACGGAGTGTTTGGTGAAGATATATTCAAAGTGATAGATAAGTATCAAAAGGGCGGTCCCTATTTTGTAGCGGAGTTTTATCCGGCCTGGTTTGATGAGTGGGGCAGACGACATTCCTCTGTTGCTTATGAACGTCCCGCCGAACAGCTGGACTGGATGTTGAGCCACGGTGTTTCTGTCAGCATGTATATGTTTCATGGTGGTACAAACTTTGAGTATACCAATGGAGCCAATACCGGAGGCGGTTATCAGCCCCAGCCCACAAGCTATGATTATGACGCTCCCTTGGGTGAATGGGGAAATTGTTATCCCAAATATCATGCATTCAGGGAAGTGATTCAGAAATACCTGCCTGCGGGAACAGTACTGCCGGAAGTTCCAGAAGATAATCCGACTACCACTTTTGCAACAGTCGAATTAAAGGAGAGTGCTTCATTGAGAACTGCATTTCATCAGACTACCCAGTCCGAAAATGTGCTGTCGATGGAAGATTTGGGAGTTGATTTCGGATATATTCATTATCAGACCACACTTCAAAAAGCGGGAAAACAGAAACTTGTCATACAGGATTTGCGTGACTATGCTGTGATCCTGATAGATGGTAAGCAGGTAGCCAGCCTGGATCGTCGTTACAATCAGAACAGTATGACCTTGAATGTGTCGAAGACACCTGCCACACTGGAGATTCTGGTAGAAAATACCGGACGTGTCAACTATGGCCCCGATATACTGTTTAACCGGAAAGGTATCACCAGCCAAGTTTTGTGGGGAAATGAAAAGTTGACCGGATGGTCTATTACTCCATTGCCTCTGTATAAAGAAAAAGTTTCGGAAATGGAGTTTGGCGAAACCATCAAAGGCGTTCCTGCTTTCCATAAAGGAACGTTTACAGTAGAGAAGAAAGGTGATTGCTTTGTGGATATGAGTCAATGGGGCAAAGGTGCTGTCTGGGTAAATGGCAAATCTCTGGGACGTTTCTGGAATATCGGCCCTCAACAAACACTCTATCTGCCCGCTCCATGGCTGAAAGAGGGAGAAAATGAAATTGTAGTGTTTGAAATGGAAGATACGGGTAAGCGTGTTTTGCAAGGATTGAATCAACCCATTCTGGATAGTTTGGGTATTGATAAGAATTATCAGAAAGGCCAGCGTCGTGCAGTGGTAGGCACTCCGATTCTGGAAGACGGTGATCTTGCATTAAAAACTACTTTGCAGGAGACTAATGAGTGGCAGTCATTCGATTTACCGGTTGCGACTACTCTTCGCCACTTCTGTATAGAGACTCTGTCTTCCTACACAGAGGATAATCAGGCCTGCATTTCGGAAGTGGAACTGATAGATGATAAGGGACAGCCGATTGACAAAACTAAATGGGAAGTCGTTTATGTAAGCAGCGAACAAGCTGATAAGAACTTGGGAATAGCAGAAAACCTGTTTGATGGAGATATCTCTTCTTTCTGGCATACGAATGCGGCTGTGGAGTCTAACCATCCTCACCGGGTTATTATAGACCTGAAAGAAATTTATAAGGTTTCGGCTTTTCGCGTGAAAGTTCGTAAAGGTTCATTCTTATCAGGAAAGGTGAAAGATATAAATATATATGGTCGTCCACAATTCTTCTTATTTCATTGAATAAAACGTAGTAAATAGATAAAATACGACTCTTAATTATTATATTTGACAAACTGTAAATAAAACTATGTATACACGTCTTTTATTCATTCTATTATTGGGGGCTACATGGATGTGTAGCTGCCAAACCGAACAGTCTCCTGTCAATACATTGGCAGATCGTGTGACGGAAGGTACTTCGAAAGATCGAATTCTTTTTCGGATGATTGCTGATGAAAACAATCCGTTAAAAGATTTTTTTGAAATATCTTCTGAAGACGGTAAAGTGCTGATAACCGGAAACTCTGATTTGTCTCTGGCTACGGGGTTGAACTGGTATCTGAAATATGTAGCCGGTATTCATCTTTCCTGGAATAATCTTTCGCAGAAGTTACCGGAAATACTACCGCTTCCACAAGAAAAGATACGTAAGGAGACATCCATGCAGAACAGATATTATCTGAACTATTGCACTTATTCTTATTCCATGGTTTTCTGGGATTGGGAGCGTTGGGAAAAAGAAATAGACTGGATGGCAATGCATGGCATCAATATGCCTTTGAGCATCACCGGAATGGAGGTGGTCTGGTACAATTTGCTGAAACGTTTGGGATACACAACAGAAGAAGTCAATGAATTTATTTCCGGCCCGGCCTTTATGGCTTGGTGGCAAATGAATAATCTGGAGGGTTGGGGTGGACCGAATCCCGATAGCTGGTATCAGCAACAAGAAGCGCTTCAGAAGAAGATCGTAGCCCGTATGCGGGAGTTGGGTATTGAGCCTGTATTCCCCGGATATGCTGGAATGGTTCCCCGTAACATCGGTGAAAAACTCGGTTATCAGATTGCTGATCCCGGTAAGTGGTGCGGATTCCCTCGTCCGGCTTTCCTTTCTACGGAAGATGAACACTTCGATTCTTTTGCCGCTATGTATTATGAGGAATTGGAGAAACTCTATGGAAAAGCCAACTATTACAGCATGGATCCATTTCATGAGGGAGGTAACACGGAAGGAGTAGACTTGGCGAAAACCGGTGCTTCCATTATGGCAGCTATGAAGAAAGCCAATCCGGAGGCTGTTTGGATTATTCAGGCCTGGCAGGCAAATCCTCGGGAAGAAATGATTGCTTCTCTTAATCAGGGAGATTTGCTCGTTTTAGATTTATATAGTGAGAAACGTCCCCAATGGGGAGATCCGGATTCCATGTGGTATCGGGAAAAGGGCTTTGGCAAACACGACTGGCTTTATTGTATGTTGCTGAATTTTGGAGGTAATGTTGGTTTGCACGGCCGGATGAATCAGCTGGTGAACGGGTATTATGATGCTTGTGCACACACTAATGGGAAAATGTTGCATGGAGTAGGAGCAACCCCGGAGGGCATAGAGAATAATCCGGTGATGTTCGAACTCCTTTATGAACTTCCTTGGCGTGAAGAACGCTTTTCTTCCGATGAATGGTTGCAGACTTACTTGAAAGCTCGTTATGGCAGAGAAGTTTCACCGGAAATAATGGAGGCTTGGCGTGCATTGGAATACACCGTTTACAATGCTCCGAAAGATTATCAGGGTGAAGGAACCATTGAGTCTTTGTTATGTGCCCGTCCGGGTTTCCATCTGGATAGAACTTCCACTTGGGGATATTCCAAACTATTTTATGCTCCCGATTCTACTGCAAAGGCAGCCCGGCTATTTACTTCCGTTGCCGACCAGTATAAAGGAAACAACAATTTTGAGTATGACTTGGTAGACATCGTACGTCAGAGTAATGCCGATAAAGGAAATGTGTTACTTGAAGAAATATCACAGAGCTATGACCGAAAGGACAAAGAGGATTTCCGCAAACAAACACAGCAATTCCTGGACTTGATATTGGCACAGGATCGTTTGTTATCTACCCGGAAAGAATTTTCCGTTTCCTCTTGGTTGAATGCAGCTCGTTCTCTGGGAACTACAGAAGAAGAAAAGCGATTGTACGAATGGAATGCTTCCGCATTAATCACAGTCTGGGGAGATAGCATTGCTGCCAATCAAGGCGGACTACATGATTATTCGCATCGGGAATGGAGTGGACTTTTGAAAGACTTGTATTATCAGTGTTGGAAAGCCTTCTTTGAGCAGAAACAGGCGGAGCTGGATGGGAAGCCTGCAGGACAGGAAATAAACTTCTATGGGATGGAGAAAGCCTGGGCAGAGAAGAGTAAGGCACAGACATTGAAGAACTAAATAAAAGCAAGTGATATATAAGTAATATGCACGTAATATATAGCCGGGTATGAAATATTATCCGGCTATATTTGTCTTAGAACCCTTTCATAAAGAATTTCTAATTTCATTGCTAATAGGAAAATTCTTATATTTGCTGCAACTAATACTTAAACACAATAGTTGCAAATGGAATTTACAGAAGAGCAAATACTGTTGAGAGCTTTGTCACGAGGAGATGAGAAAGCTTTTGAGGTTTTGTTTATGCGTTATTTCCCGAGAGTGAAACGTTTTATATCCGGTTTGCTTCAGGATGATATAACGGCCGAGGACTTTGCAAAAATCGAAAATCTGAATGCCTACCTTTATCGGACTTCCCGGAATGCTGTGTACCAGCATTTACGACATATACTTTTGGTGAATGAATATGGAGAAAAGCAACAGGAGAATCTTTCCCGTCAGCAGAATGAGGGTGCGGGAAACATCGAAGAAAATATGTTTGCTGAAGAATTACTGTTGTTGATACAGCATACGGTAGAGCAAATGCCCGCCCAACGAAAAAGAATTTATGAGATGAGCCGTAAAGAAGGCAAAAACAATGATGAGATAGCGCAACTGCTTGCAATAAACAAACGGACTGTAGAAAACCATCTCACACAAGCATTGGCTGATATCCGCAAGATGCTGAAGCACTTTTATCTTTTCTAAATAAAACCACTTCCTATTGACAAAAACTCTTCTTTTATTCTCCTTTCTCAAAAAAAGTAGAAAAAATAGCTTTTAGACTGTGTGTGTATTCTATCTCGTGCATCTTATTAATAAACGGATAAAATCATGAAGAAGAAAAGCATATCAGAACTAATACATTTTTTTGTTCGCCATCCCCTGCAAAACTCCTTGCAGATGAAGTTTTGGCGTTGGCTGGTTTCTCCTGCTGATGCAGAAGATAAAGAAGAAGCTATACAGGAAGAGTGGATGAATATCATCGCTGAACCTGATGAGGCTACCCGGCGTTCATGGTATGAGGTCCGGCGTAAAGCGGGACTTGCAAATCCGATAATAAAACCGCATTGGGAAATCAAACCACTTCTTCGCATTGCTTCTATGATATTAATCCCCTTATTTTCAGTGCTATTATCGTGGTATTATATAAATGATTATACTGATTCTTGCAAATTGGTAGAATATATTGTTCCCATGGGTGAACGGGGAGAATTGACTTTGCCGGATGGGACAAAGGTACAGATCAATTCGGAGAGCAGTATCATTTACCCGAAAAGCTTTCGAGGCGATACACGTACTGTTTATCTTTCCGGAGAGGCGAATTTTGATGTCCATAAGGATAAGAAACATCCGTTTATTGTCAAGACATCTTTGTTATCAGTTCGTGCTTTAGGTACGAAGTTTAATATACAGGCATATTCGGAAGACAGGAAAACGATTACAACTCTTGAAAATGGAAAA
>ENA-UEOZ01000981-UEOZ01000981.1-human-gut-metagenome-genome-assembly--contig:-NODE-981-length-13920-cov-59.892798_pt1 | contig 13920 bp, 10 predicted proteins | sample MGYA00242898_ERZ507912 | MGnify/ENA primary metagenome ERZ507912 (study PRJEB26167, sample SAMN06115410) | human gut metagenome | host: Homo sapiens | place: China:Chongqing | collected 2016-04-27... | reverse complement strand
CGGCGTCAGCCTTATGTTACTTATGTAGCTTATGTACTTATGTATCCCGCGGTAAGCGGCACAAGGGCGAACAGCCCGTAAAGCAAAGAACAAGACTCGTTGCTCCCAATGTAGGATAAGACATATTCTACCTTGTCTGCCCGCTATAATTGATTTGGGTGACGCATTGACGAAGTCAGGAGCCTTTTCTTTAATGCCCGACGCGGGACGCGTCGCCATTAGTGCTTGCGCTTGGTGGTTGCGTTTGGTGTTTGCGTTTAGTGGTAGCGGTACCTTTTACCATACTACAACAACTTACACATCGAGTATCTTACATCTTACACTAACACGCTGTAACTCACTGATTATCAGTATTTTATACAGTGTAAGATACCACCGATTTTACCTACACGCATCCTACACAACCCACACGCTGCCACGCGGCACACGCATGGGAGGATAACATCATGGCATAGGGGAACAGAAAAGTCTGTTGCTCCGACAGATTGTTCTACGTCCCTATGGTGTAAAACCCACCGCATACGACAAAAATGACTGCAAGACGGCAGGGTGTGATGTGTAAGATGTGTGCAAGGGTGTGTAAGATACTTTGAAATCATCTTACACACTTGAAACATCTGTATATCAACTTGTTACGCACAAAAAGTGTAAGATGGCAGTAAAAGCACAAGCACTCTTTTACAAGAGGACTGACGGCGAGGGCGCAATTATTTGTGTACAAATTGTACACTTTTTTTGTTGGGTGCAATGCCTTGGTGTTACCTTTGCAGCACTTTAATTTTATATCAAACCAAATTGTATGACTACCATGAAACAAATGCTTAACAGAATGCTGCGCTATGCCGATGCCATTGTGAAACGTGGCGTGGACAAACTGATAGACGCCATCGCGCATAGTGCTGAATCACAAAGTAAAAACACTGTAACGCCCCAGCGAAAAAAACGCATGCGCAACGACACGGATTGCGCACCGCAAACAACTGGCAGCACGACGAACTGCGGTCTGACCGAACAGGCCATCAGTCTTATGGACGAATTGTACGACATTCGCTATAATGTGCTTGACCGCACGCCCGAAGTGCAACGGCGCGACCAGGCGGACAAGGGGTTTGTGCCCGTGAACAGACTGGTGCGCAACACGATGGTGATTGACTTGCACAAACGGGGCTGCATGGTGTGGAACAATGACGTGGACCGCATTGTGGAGTCGGCCTACATGCCGCAGTATCACCCCTTCAGCGCTTATTTGCAGGCCCTGCCCCAGTGGGACGGCACCGACCGCGTGGGTCCACTGGCCGAACGGGTGAGCACCGACGCGCTGTGGCGCATGGTGTTCGGGCGCTGGCTGCGCTGCATGGTGGCTGGTTGGGTGCAGGCCACAGCGGGCGGCGCAAGCACCTGCGGCAATGCCATGATACCGCTGTTGGTGAGCGAGGAGCAGGGTGTGCGCAAAAGTACGTTTTGCCGCATGTTGCTGCCTCCCGAACTGCGCAATTACTACACCGACAAGTTTGAGCTGGCCGGTGACGAGCGTCTTGAACTGGCGCTGTCGCGCTTTGCACTTGTCAACCTTGACGAGTTTGACCGCTACAACAAGCTGCACAACGCCAAACTTAAGAATTTGGTGCAGCTTGACACCATGCAGGCGCGCCGCCCCTATGCTGCCGGGTTCAGTAAAATGGCCCGTGTGGCCTCGTTTATAGGCACCAGCAACAGGTTCGACCTGCTGACCGACCCTACGGGCAGCCGCCGTTTTTACTGTCAGGAGGTGAAGCGCGTCATAGACTGTGACACGCCGCTCGACTATGCGCAACTTTATGCACAGTTGCTGCACGAGGTTAAAAGTGGTAAGATTACGTATTTTACGCATACCGAGGAGGAGCAGATACAGCAGCACAACCGCTTGTATTACCAGGCGTCGCCCCTGCGCGAGTGTTTTGCAAGATTGTTTGAGTTTGCGCCCGTTGGCAACGGGCATGAGGTGTCGGACATAGAAGGTGGTGAATGGTTGACGGCCACTGCCATTTTGCTCGAAATAAAGCGTGCCATGCGCGGTATGGGACAGAAGTTCACGGCCGTGGCATTAGGGCGTGAACTGGTGCAGCTGCAAGTGCCGCGCCGACGCAGCAGCAAGGCTACATTGTACTGCGTGAGGCGCAAGCATGACGAGAAGTGCTGAACATTCAATACGCGCCATTCAATGGCGCAGAAAGCGATGAGGTCAGAGTACACTTACTTCCATCGCATAAAGTTCTCCGCGTAACATCACACTACAAGTTTGCACCCACGAATATAAGAAAAGCACCGTATACGCTCTCCATCTCTATCTTTTCTGCAATTACTTTTTGAGGAGCCACGCCTTTCTTCCGTCCTCGTTTGATTGCTCAATTTTGTGTTATAATCCTTGTTCTGTTGGAATATGGTCTGTGACTTTGCTGATGGAACACCATTTGGTATTAAAGAATAAAAGTCTTAATCCTTATTCTATTGGAATATGGTCTGCGACACAAAATTAGAAGCAATAGAACTGGCAAAGCTTAAGTCTTAATCCTTATTCTATTGGAATATGGTCTGCGACAACAACATCACAACCCCCGAAGAACTTAAAAAGCAGGTCTTAATCCTTATTCTATTGGAATATGGTCTGCGCGAAGAAATCGAGGCCGAAGAAACTAATACAATAAATGTCTTAATCCTTATTCTATTGGAATATGGTCTGCGACCTAAAATCGCAAATCATTGACTTTCAGACACTTAAGACTTGAAAAGGAGTTCTTTTGGAGCTAATCAGTCCAAAGTATGTACCTTTTCCACCTGCAAATATAGGAATTTTGTTTATAGCAGATTGCATTTTGGCCATATAAAATTCGGACATGGGATAGCGCGCACGCGTTTTAAGACGCATACGTATTCACTTTACACAGGGCAGAGCTTATAGTTTGTAAAGAAAAGGGCACAAAGCCTATCGGCAACAGGTTGTAAAGTGGAAATATTCAGAAAAACAGTGTGGTACGAGAATGCGTGATCAAATCAATAGCAAGATTCTTTCCTATAACCTTCATCGAACGCATAATGTCGGTAGAGACTGGCACCACCATGATACTGTCTTGATTTTCATAACACGCCTGCACTTCTGTCAAATCCTTGCGAATGGCCTCATAGGTGGCTATAGGCAAGTCTGCAAGAAAAATGGACTTCTGCACACGCGTACACCCTTTCTCCTCCAAATACTTGGCCACCAAACGACGGACTTTATTGCTCTCTATATCATACATTACGAAGAAAAGCATATTGCCAGGATTACGTGTGGGACTTTCTATCATACCCAATATCTTTTGAATTCTACATTTCAAGTCGGGAAGTTCGCTGTCATCAATTGGAGTCTCCCGAGGTATAACACCCTTGCTGCGTTCCGGCTCCATACCGCTTGCTTTTAGTTGCTGAAGTTTTTGCAGCAACGTAATGGGGGGTCGTTTCTTGCGAGGCATAGTTATTCCCTTATATTTACATGTTGGCGGAATTAGTAAACAAGCTGACAAGTTGACTGGTTAACAGGTAAGTTTGCCAGTCAGCTTGTAAACCCGTTAACCGGAAATTCCGCCAACGGGTTTATATTTGTGAGATTTTACAATGGTTTCTGCCACAGGACAAAGCCCTCATAACGTCTGCACGCCGTTCAACAGTCAACGCTCCGTGAGCATCTTTTACATTGTCCCGAGCTGAGCTACTGCATTCCAATTCCACGTATCTTTTTTCTTGTTATAGACGAGGGCGGCTATAAAGCCGGCTTGGCTACCATTCTTCAGATTATACTTTTCTACCAAAACAGGACTTATATAGCATGAGATGGAGCCTTGATTGATAAAAGCGAAGCTGGCATCAGTCTTGCGATTGACGGTTCCTTTTAGCTCTTTGATGTAAGAACTTGTCTCTGGGTTGTGAATGTCGAGAGCATCAGCGCGCTCAACACTGACTATCCTTACAAATCCGCTGCTCTTCTCATACAGATACAACCTCAAGAGCATGCCTTCGCTAATAGGGCCATCTAAAAATTTATCTTTTAGCATCAAGTGCTTGTGTACGCCATAGACCACATGCGCACCTCCCACTTTGATATTGACATAAGTCACTATGGCTATGTGCTCTTGCGCTCCCGACTTCAAGATAGCATTTGTCAGCCTTTGAAATGGCACTGTAGGCTTTCCCCTCGGACAGGCCTCTTTCACCTCTGGCCAGCGCATTAAATCCTCCAGTTCATGAGGTATGTGCCACCCCTGCTGCTGATAGCAAGTTGCTACCTTATCTATCTGATAACGGGCATGACCATATTCACCACGGGCCATGTAGAGTTGAGCCAAGCGCATACGCACTTTGCCAAGAAAAGTTTCTTGCGTATTACAAACGGTGGCACGGATAAGGCAAGCTAACTGTGTATCAGGCTCATCTTTGTAGATTTCAGAAAGGAGTTGCCACACCCAAAACTCCGACATTTTTTTGTAGACAAATGGCATTACGCGCTTCAAAGCCTCATCACGATTGGCACCATCAGCAAGAAGAAGTTTGCCACAAAAATAGCCAGGGTACGTCATATCGGGATATTGGTCGGCAAGTGCTTCAATCTTGGGAATGAAGGCACGTATTTGCTCTCTGTCATGACCCTGGAGCAGCACCTTGGCATAAGCTATGTAAGCTTGCTCAGCCAACGACATAAGTGTGTGGCCATTGTCAAGTTTGAAGGACGCATAGTCTTCCGGCATAAGATTGTCAAGATTCCACCACTCCAAGCATGCTTGCATTTTATCCCAACCCTTAAAGGCCAAGAAGCATTTCAAGAGGAAGGAGTAAGCCTTGGAAGGACGGAAGCAATGTGTATGGGTGATGTTGAACACACTGTCAGCGAGAGCCGTATTATCCTTGGGAGACGACTTTAAGAACTCTGCCAATTTCCATAGTAAATTGTCTATAATCATCGCGTCCTGTTCTGGAGTGAGCAGACTGAGGCTGAGCAGTAGCTCAGCGTGATTCAGAAGCTGCTCTGACTGACCATGTTCTAAGTCGGAGCGAACTTGATAATAGAGAACCCAGCCCATGGCACGTTGCACCCACACATCATTGGGAGTGATTTCGTATTCATCTGAGGCCTTCTTTATGGCTTCATCTATCTGGCCATTTTTACACAGTGTGATAATATCTTTTATGTTGGTCATAGATTAGGAGAAGATTAGAGGATTATTCGAAGTGATTTTGAATTTCTACGATGAGATTTTTCAGTTCATGATCGGCAACACCTATCAGCGACATGGGTTTGGCATAGGTCACGAAGCCTGAAGAATTAACATATATCTTGATGTAGGACATTGTATCAGAAGTATAGAAATAGTATATTACGCTGTAATCTTCAGGATGTTCCACCACATTGGTTATGCGGATATTGAGTCCGTCACAGGCTGAGCGAATAAGGTCATAAAGTCGTTGCATAAGAGAAGATGAAGGCTCGTAATGGAACACTATCGGCATAGCGCGCTCATTGTTGAGAGCCATGAGCACTAAAGGCGTATGCTTCGATGGCACTTGAGCCACGGCTTTCAGAAAAAGTCCCCCTTTCTTATAGCGAACGTCATAGCGCTCTACAGAGTCGGGTGTCTCGATAAAATAAATTTCTTGATAAGGCTTGCTCAATACATGGTGCACTCTATAAGGCGTAAAGGCCAAATTTTGACTGATACACATCCACTTGGCACACAAAAAATCTGGAGCATCGGCTGCATGAAATGGTGAGCGCTGCACCTTGCCCAACAGGCGGCATTCTGCATTGACCTTTGAGCATTGCTGCACAGGTTCTATTCTGAACTTGCTGAAAGGCGTAATGTGCGGAAGATTGACCACATAGAGCCTCTCTGCCGCTCGCGTTGTGGCGGTATAAGTCCAACGCAGACAATCGGGCTTTAATCCCGTGCGACCTGAATAATCCACAAAAGCATTCTTCCATTCTCCACCCTGGCATTTATGGCCGGTTATGGCATAGCCGTATTTCACCCTTAAGCAGTTGTAGTATGCATCTTGCATCAAAACATTTATAAATTCCTCACTTCCCTGGTTCAATTTGGGGTGACGCATGCAAAAGTTTATATAGAGCGCTTTCTGCTCATCAACGCTTATGCTCGGGCGATCATTGTTGAGGAGGTCGAGTAGGAGCATACATGGTTGAGGATTTCCTTTATGGTCAGCTATTGTGACTGAGGCGAAATGCAAATTCATAATCACTCGCTCACGCTTACCTGCCTTTTCCACATAGATTGGAGCAGACTGTTCTTCAGTGCCGTCAATGCTGAGCAGGTGAGTGAACTCCCCATTCATCATATCAAGTGCATAATTGTTTTGTACTACCATGAGTGGATCTTGCGTACAAAGCGGCATGCCCGAAGCACCATACAAATGCTTCCTAATCTCAGCATTGTAGCCACTGGCTTCCCTGTTGGAGAAACATATAAGCACACAGTTCTCCCGACCATGCTCCTTGGCAGCAGCCAGATAAGTGGGCAGAAGCGACTCTGGAGCAAGTGTTTCCACTTCACCCTTTCGCTCGTCAAAGACCAATCTGTTCGGACGTTTCTCCTGAAGCAACTGACGTATCTGCATAGCATTCTTGAGTATTAAGCTTTCACCCTTTTGACGAAGCACTTCGGTGAGTTCTGCCGTCTCTACCTTCAATCCTAACTCCTCAAAGTATGCAACACTAAGCGCCATTAAATCTTTATCGCCCACTGGCGGAAGTTGTGCAGGATCACCTACAAAGAGGATCTTTCCTCCCTCAAGGGGACGGGCAAAGGTTAGCAAATCGTTCATGAGATTATCTGTGCCAAACTCGTATATTTCCTGCCTGTTTGTCTTCGAGCTTAACATAGAAGCCTCATCTACGATCACCAGCGATTGGCGGGGAGCACGTGCCACGTCGAAATGAACGCGCAACTCTGTCGCTTGCAAATCGCCTACACGTTTGCTTTCGATACGGCCCTTTTCATAGATTGCCCTATGAATGGTAGAAGCACTGTATCCAGTCTTTTCTTGCAGTACGCGCGCGGCCCTTCCTGTAGGAGCCATTAACAACGTATTTCTCTGACTTGCATCTTGCACTTTCTCCACTATCTCCTTTACCATCGTAGTCTTGCCCGTACCTGCATATCCCTTGAGTACAAACACTGAGGCATCACTTTCCAAAAATGAAAGTATGCGATCCATTACCGATTGTTGCTGCTTGGTGAGTTTCATTCTTCTTGATCTTTTACCCGTTGACGGAATTGATTTATGCTAACAAGTATGAGTAGAAGGTTGCACCTGTCGTTGATTGTTAGTAAATTCATGATACTAAAATCGTTAAGTTAAAGCCAACTTATGTACATACCTTTATACAAAATTCGTCAAAGTACTTGACATATGCAAGCAATACTCAGAAAACATTGTCAAATATTGTTGTCCGGTAAAACTCCAAAGCACAACTCTTCTCGTATTAGCCCCTTTATAAATTATTGCAACAAGCAGAAAAGTCCCGAACAATTTCTGAAACGCTTGTCCGTGACCTTTTTTCAAGAGCAGACCAATATTTCTCAAGAGATGATTTTGCAGCGTTAGCAATCAGCAACGCAAACCCGCCACCTATATATTGTCAAACAAGTAGGAGTTACACATATTTATTCGTCTATTCTGTCTTTTTCGTCCATTCTTTCTATTTCATCTAATAATTGACCTGTTATTGCACCTTCTAACTTTCTTAATTGTAGAAGTTCTTCTTTATTAAAATACGCTTGTAATTCAGAAATAATTCCTATACATTTAGCGTCTCTTAAACTGCATATTTTATTGTTTTCATCTATTCCAAATATCATTGACATAATTCTGATTTTTTATTGGACTTAGCGCCCAAGCTTTCAAGATTAGTAATGTATAAATTCTTACTCTTTTGAAATATGGTCTGCTACTGTGTGCGCGAGGACGAAACGCACAAAGGCAGTGAGTCTTAATCCTTATTCTACTGGAATATGGTCTGCAACTCGGTATCAATTAGAATATGAATATGAAGAGAAAGAGTCTTAATCCTTATTCTACTGGAATATGGTCTGCAACAGCAGTATGAGGAGCTAAAGAAGCAGGGTGTACAAGTCTTAATCCTTATTCTACTGGAATATGGTCTGCAACTGGGTGAAGTTGTAGACTTACAGAAGGCTGAGATAATGTCTTAATCCTTATTCTACTGGAATATGGTCTGCAACCACCTTGGTTTATCGGGCTGCCTTTTATCTTCTGTCTTAATCCTTATTCTACTGGAATATGGTCTGCAACTTGATGACCCATTAAATGGTACAGCTTGCTTTCAGGGTCTTAATCCTTATTCTACTGGAATATGGTCTGCAACGCGTGAAAACGTTAACAAGATAGAATTTATTTTGCTGGTCTTAATCCTTATTCTACTGGAATATGGTCTGCAACACCACAAAAGCGTACATATTACGCCTATGTCGTAGAGTCTTAATCCTTATTCTACTGGAATATGGTCTGCAACAACGCTGAAATAGTTTGCGAATCAATTAAACGCAGTCTTAATCCTTATTCTACTGGAATATGGTCTGCAACGTAGAGTTTAATGGCTATGCTGTACCTAAAGAGGGAGTCTTAATCCTTATTCTACTGGAATATGGTCTGCAACATGCACAGAAGAGACTCTTTGGAGCTTCCTTTGAATGTCTTAATCCTTATTCTACTGGAATATGGTCTGCAACAACACATTGTGACTCATTGTTACTGCACAGATAAGTCTTAATCCTTATTCTACTGGAATATGGTCTGCAACCTACGGAAATAAGGAAGACTTGGAAAACCACGAACACGTCTTAATCCTTATTCTACTGGAATATGGTCTGCAACGTACTAAATTAAGTACCACAAACAACAAAACAACTAGTCTTAATCCTTATTCTACTGGAATATGGTCTGCAACCAGATCTGTGCTTACTCTCGAACTGTAAGTACACCGTCTTAATCCTTATTCTACTGGAATATGGTCTGCAACCCTAAAATCGCAAACCATTGACTTACAGACACTTAAGACTTGGAATGGACATTTTTTAGACCAAACTAATCCAAAGTATGTACCTTTTTCATCTGCAAATATAGGAATTTTGTCTATAGCAGATTACATTTTGGACATATAAATTTCGGACACAAGACAGCGCACGCATTCTTCAAGACACACGCATTCGCTTCATATAGGGCAAAGCTTATTGTTCATAAAGCAAGGGGAAGGGCGAAGCGCAACATAGCGCAGGTTGTGTGACTGAGAACGAGGGAAACAGATACGCCCGAGAACGTGCTTTCAATATAGGAGGAGGTACTATCAATTCAATAGACAAGTTATTCTGATGTGCGATTTGCATGTTCTTGGAAGCGTCTTTTTGATAGTAAATCCGGCCACATAGCCCGCTATGGGCTCCACCATTCAGGGGGAGGGGGAGCAACATTTACTATCCCAAAAAACACTTCCAATAACATACAAATCTCAACACAGGATTAATGAAACGTCCCTAAAACAAATTGTACACCTACATACACTCGTCCAAGAACGTCTCTATCAAATTGGCCGTAAGCTGATTAAGCTCGGGCGAAGTGCCACCACGTGGAGATTGCACGACCTTGAAACCATGATGCCCGTAAAACACATTTATCTCAGCTTGCTTCAGTCCAAGCTTAAAGCGAAGTTTCTTAGCATATTGTATATTGATAACCTCCGTAAGTTGTATGCCGCTTTTGGCTACATAGGGCTTAAAGGCTTCCACAAATTCGTCCAATATGGGCGGCACATTGGGTTGAGGCTTGCTCTCAGGACGACGGTGCTTGCCCGCTGCAAGCATTTCGCGGATATGTTTCATCGCCGCATCGTCGGGGTCTCCTCCGAACAATTCTTCAGGCTGCGCAGAGGATTCCAAAGTCTGCTCCTGCTTATGTTTCAGGTCAAAAAGATCTGACGGATTGTTTTCGGGAAGGCAGGCATGCCAATCTATCGGAATGGACTGTGGACGATAGAACGCTTGAGGATCAATGCTCAAAAAGCAAGCACGACTCACATCACACGTACGATCGTCAATAACTTGTTCCAACCCATTCTCAAATGAAAATTGAGCTACAAAATTCTTATAAAACAATGTGTACAACCCGGCATCGGTACACCTCTCGGCCATGCGAAAGAACACTTTCAGTCCGTCACCACTTGGCGAAACGAAAGTGAGCGCCACCCGGGGATCCTTTTCTACGCGGCGACGTACGTCCAACAAGTTGAGCCCTTTCTCCATGAGATGATCGATGTCGAGACAGAAACTGTCTGTACTGACAAAGTTCTCAATACGACGAAAAGACGGTTCAAACTTTGCACAGACCACATAGGGCAACGTGCGCTTTACACGAGCATACTGCTTTGCATCTATCGTGCGAATGATACGAAGCTGGCGCAAGGTGTTCTCCACTGCTGTTTCGGGGTGGAGAAGCATCTGGTGCAGTTGTTCGAGTGTGATACAAGTCAGCCTGTCTGCTTGGCTTGTAATGTTGGTTCCGTAAGACAACATAGGCTATATGTATTTCTTTAGATTTTGAGCAAGGTCTTGTGTATAGAGCATCATATGCGTGATGCGAGAACGCGAAAGATTGTTGATTGTAACGACTTCGTTCAGATAATCGTTAACTGACTGTATGAGGACACGCCTCCCAAAATCCTCGAGCCAGCAAGCGCCATCTGTTTGAACAGTGCAGAAATCATCGGTTACGACTTGCTGATTGACCAAACTGTACACCACATAGTCTGCCCATATACGATAACGCTCTATCACATCATACACAAGAACTGGCCTATTATAGTTATCGCGGTGAAGCACCCCTATATAGGGGTCTATACCCGCTTTGATGAGCAAGCCTTCGAGTTTTCCATAGAGCATGCCATAGGCATAATTAAGTAAAGCATTCACCACATCGCGTGCCGGGTGCTGACTGCGCGTTTCAAACCGGTATTGTTCGGGAATAAAAAGATTGAGTGTAGAGAAATATATCTTCGAAGCCATACCCTCCCACCCACGGAGTTGCGCAGCACAATCGGGCACAAATGCGCCTTTTGCTCCCATCACCTTGGTACGATAGTCCTCCAATCGGTTGAGGTTCCGCTCGCGCACTCTTAAAAGCGCCAAGTCATCAGCATTCATCAAAAGCAGCAAAGCCTGCTGATTAGCTATTTTCTCGGCTATAATTTGCTGTATCCATAGCAGAGCGTCAGGCGTTTGCACAAAGTTGAGTTGCCCCTTACGGATTGTAGAAATCGACCCATAACGCGAACTCCACACTCGCCCCATAGGCATTCCCGTACGTTCCACAAAGAGTATGTCTATCTCGTTTTCGATGGCAAGCATCACCGCATCGCTCGTTATCTGCACCCCTTTACCTATCTGTATAGCCGTTATGCCATTCAAGGGGACGCGTTGCACGCGTCCTTTGCTGCGTATCACGAAACCCTCGTTGTCGCGATTGATTGATGTACCAAAAGTGTTCAATACAAGTTCCATTTATTCTTGGTATTAGTAGGTGCTGCAAATATATTGATTTCAACGTTATTAGCAAGGATTTAATAGATTTATTCAACCCGCTGGCAGATTTTTGGGTTAACGAATTGGCAAATTGACAGGATTGCAAATTGACAGGATTGCAAGTTGACAGATTAACAAGCTGACGAGCCGACCCGTAAATTTGCACTTGATACTTGACCCTGCCCCTGCTCAAAGTCTTTCACTTTTATCGACACTTAATAAGAAAAATCCACACGTTATTACTACCTTCGCATACGCTAAGACGAACTAACTGTAAATTACTTAAACATTTCAACGGGCAAATCTGTGTAAGACCGCCCCTACAAAATGATGACTATGAACACAAACACACTACACCCCCACCCCTTGATTAGCCTGCTTCCGCTGGCTGTGTTGATTGCACTGATTGCTCTGGTACTCCGGATTTTTCCCGACGATGCGCTGAGCGGAGCCTCACAGGTGGCACTGATGGTGGCCTCGTCGGTGTGCGTGGCCCTGTCGATGCTGGTGTACAAAACAAAGTGGACCGTGTTTGAGGAGATGATTAAAAAGACTGTGGGCGACGCTGGCGTGTCGATACTCATTCTGCTGCTCATCGGCATGATGTCGGCCACATGGATGGTGAGCGGCGTGGTGCCCACCATGATTTACTATGGCGTGCAACTGATGTCGCCATGGCTCTTTCTGCCCTGCGCTTGCATTATTTCCTCGTTTATATCGGTCATCACAGGCACTTCGTGGACTACTATTGCCACCATCGGCATTGCCCTTATGGGCATTGGCGACGCCTTAGGCATTCCACAACCCTACACGGCGGGGGCCATCATATCGGGTGCTTACTTTGGCGACAAAATGTCACCCATGAGCGACACCACCGTGTTGGCCTCATCAATGGCGGGCGCCGACTTGTTTAGCCACATTCGCTATATGCTCTACACCACTGTGCCGAGCATTGTCATATCCTTAGTGCTCTACTTGGTAATCGGATTGTTCTACAACGGACAGGAAGTGGAGGTTAATCAGTACCTTACAGGACTGAACAATGGTTTCAACATATCGCTATGGACCATGGTCGTACCGCTCTTTACGGCCTTGCTTATTTATAAAAAGATGCCCTCGCTCATCACGCTGTTGCTCTCGTCATTGGCGGCATGCTTGTGCGCCGTAGTGCTCCAGCCCGAAGCCTTGATGCACATTGCGGGCGAAAAGCAGGTCAATGCACTGAGCCTGTTTGAGGGGCTGATGCTCACATGCTATACCAAGACCAACATCGACACGGGATTTGAGGCCATCAACTCTCTGGTGGCCACACGGGGCATGGTGGGCATGCTCAGCACGGTATGGCTCATTCTTTGTGCCATGTGCTTTGGTTCGTGCATGGTGGCGAGCGGCATGTTGAGGAGCATTACACGCATCATACTGAAAGGCATCAAGGGCACGGCCTCGCTGGTGTGCTCCACCGTGGCATCGGGCGTGTTGCTCAACCTTGTGATGGGCGACCAGTTCCTTTCTATCATCATGAACGTGTCTATCTATCACGACGAGTATGCCGAACGTGGTTACCGTCCAGAGTTGCTCAGCCGTTCCACAGAAGACTCGGCCACGGTCACTTCCGTATTGGTGCCTTGGACAGCCTGCGGCATGACGCAGAGCACGGTGTTGGGCATTCCCACACTGGTATATCTGCCTTTCTGTTTCTTCAATATTATCAGCCCTATCATGAGCTGCCTGGTAGCTATTTTGGGGTTCGTGCCCAAGCCTCAACCTAAGAAAACTGCTGAAGCGGCATAAACCGGACAATGCTAAGTAGGTGTTCAAAATTATTTTATACTCAGCCCAAGTTTCACACCCCTAAAAGACTTTCATTTTTTCTATTGAGAATGCTATACTATACATATCAGAATTAGCCTTGAACATTGAAAAAATGGTTCTTCATGTTTCGTGTCAGTCGTATCTTCGGTTAGGCTGCGCCACGAACATTTTCCACTGCGCTATTCTGTTTTTTATCCCAACTGGCTTATAATTCGGAAATTGTATCAAAATCAAATAAGCATAACAATGGAACCATCTATATACAGTTTTTCACTTTGTACCGCACTGCCGTTAATGTTATTCTTCGGCTTTTATTTTTTGTTTGCAAAGACTCCTGAAAAGGCAATTTTCAAGAATTATCTCCGCTCCCGACAGATTATGGGTATAGCTATGCTGCTGCTTTCGGCAAACTATATGGTACATTTCTTCTTTGGTATCCGATTCAAAAATGCGGATTCTGCCATATTGATGAACATGTCCACATACTTCCTGT
>ENA-UEOZ01000979-UEOZ01000979.1-human-gut-metagenome-genome-assembly--contig:-NODE-979-length-13934-cov-3.526160_pt1 | contig 13934 bp, 6 predicted proteins | sample MGYA00242898_ERZ507912 | MGnify/ENA primary metagenome ERZ507912 (study PRJEB26167, sample SAMN06115410) | human gut metagenome | host: Homo sapiens | place: China:Chongqing | collected 2016-04-27... | reverse complement strand
AACCTTGTTAAAATACATGGGCGAAAAGCTGGCTAAGTATGCTAAGGATAACCATAACTACCAAGACCAAACGGGCAATTTAACCAACTCTATAGGCTATGCCGTGGTGCAAAATAAGGAAATCGTTTACTATGGTGGGACAGACCAGCCCGGAGAGGGTGCGGAAGCCATGTTGGAGGTTGCAATGAAGTATGCCGCCACGCTGCCAAACACTTTTTCCCTCATTATAGTAGCCGGAATGAATTATGCTGCCTACGTGGAAGCCAAAGGGTACAATGTGATTCTACCTGCCGAACTGAAAGCCAAAAGCGAATTACCTGCTGAGATTAACAAGTTGGTGATGAAAGCCAATAAGAAAGCAATCGAATTATTCGGAAATGCAGCATGATAACGACTGAGGAAATAGCAACAAGGGTTTACGCCATGCTTCAAGCAAGCGAGGTGAAAAACTTTATTTCGGGTGTGATTGATTACGAGCGTAACGACTACACCAAAGAGGATGTGATAATTGTCCCTCATACGATAGACGGTGAAGCATCCGTGCGCTACGGTCAGATAAACGTGAATATTCATGTGCCGGATAAGGTGATAGCCAAAGGCAAGGGAAAAGCCGTTTACAGGGTACACTTTAAGAGGCTCATAGAGATAAGGGCAAAGGTGGTTGAGGTGTTGAAAAATCATTATGAAAGTGGAAAGGGCTATAACTGGAATATAGGTAGGTTTAATCCACCGATTAAGGAGAAAGACCAAAACGAGCATTTTGTTTCCCTTGCTTTGGAGCTTACAGTAAGAGAAAAGAGTATAAACCAATAAAAAATTAAGATTATGCCGATTTTAGCAACAATGGGGTTGAAAAAGATTTTTATTGCCCCCGCCATGACAGATGGAAGTATGCCCGCCAATGGTAATCAGTGGCTTGATTTGGGCGATGTATATCAGGACACGTGTTCGCTGAAAGACGATGACCCTGAAATTACGGAACACAAGTCGGAAACGTCAAGCAAACGTATCACGTTGGTAGGTGAAACACCGACTAACGTAGAATTGTCTTTGATGGACCCGGATTTGACACTTCTTGCCCGTTATTTTGGTGGTACTATTGCTGGTTCAGAAGGTAAGCGTAAATGGATAAGACCGAGAAAGTTGGAATACAAGGAATGGGGCTTGTGGATTCAGCCGGAAGAGGGTCTGTTCATCGGTTGCGCTAACGTGCGTGTTATCCCCAAATTCGAGATTACCTATTCTTCTAAGGGTATCTGCCTTGTTCCTATGACTATCAAATTCCAAAGTGAATTGGAAGCCGATGAGGGAATGGAAGACCCGACAAAGGCTTCGTAAAGATGTGTGTAGAACAAGTATGAGAAATAAGCCTCCTATCCCCGGATGGGGGGCTTTTTAACTTTTAAGATAAATGGAACAACTGATGAACGTGAATTGACCCGTGAGGAACGCTTGGAAATCGAAGAAAAGGCGATACAGGCACTTGTGAACATGGGAGTGAAATTCAATGTACCGCTTAAAATTAACCCGGTAAAACCGCCCCGTTTCATCCGTTGGTGGAATAAGCATTTTCCGAACCATGTAAAGATGTGGCGTGACAAACGTATTCCCAAAGGCTGGGATGTGTCCGAAACAGAAGTACCCAATGCCGCTTTGCAAACTATGGAGCGTGTATATATGCGTCACTTCCATTTGAAGCCTCTTTATTTGGGTACGATGGATTGTTTGAGGCGGTTGTATCTGAATATAGAATACGATGAGGAAAAGGTACAAGCCGAACCCATACAGGAAAGCAAACGCCTTTTCAAGTATATTCCTCTGATGGCAGAGATTGCAGCCGTAGCCGTGCTTAACAATCCCGAGGTAGCTGACCCCTCTAAAGACAAGGAGGTGAAAGCCTTGAAAACGTTTTTCATGGAACACCTTACATCTACCCGGCTTGAAAAGCTGGCAGACGTGATAAGCCAAATGATGAATCCCGGGGGTTTTACGTCCTCTATTCGGTCAATACGGGAGATAGGAACGACCAATCCGAAGAAACTCAAAGCAAACCGAGTAGAGTAATCGGGCTAAATAGCCCGTGGGGTAATCGTGGGGAAATTATCAAGTCCTTTGGTTGGACTTACGATTATCTGCTTTGGGGAATCAGTTGGCTAAACGTACAAATCATGCTGACAGATGCGGCACGTGTGGAACAAGAGCCGGAGCAAACGGACGGAAACAAGGATGGAGGGAAGCCACCTGTACAGCTAAAGACAAAGGATGATATTAAGAATTATCTGAAAGGAATAATGTAATGGATAATATAAACGGAGCGTTGGCGTTCAAAGCCACCCTTGATATAAACGATTTCAACGTGTCGGCACAAGCGATGGAAAGGAGTATCAAACAAGTTTCATCCACAGCCGTATCGGAATCGTCTGTGATGGATAATTCCATTCAGAGCTTTGCGCAAAATGGGGCGAAATACATTGTTTCCTACCTCGTTGGGCAGGGTATGGGGACATTGCTTCAAAGTATCGTGCAAACACGTGGGCAGTTTCAACAGTTGGAAATTGCCTTTACAACCATGCTCAAAAGTGGTACGCAAGCAAAGGGCTTGATGGATAGGCTTATTGATACAGCCGCCAAAACTCCGTTTGACCTTTCGGGCATTGCGAGTAGTGCCAAACAGATGCTTGCTTACGGCTCAACCGTGGATAACGTGGTGGATGAGCTGATAATGCTTGGTAACGTGGCTTCGGGTGTGGGTGCGCCACTACAGGATATTGCTTACCTATATGGAACGCTACGGACACAAGGCAGGGCGTTTACCGTGGATATTAGGCAGTTTGCTGGGCGCGGTATTCCCATCTATGAGGAACTGGCTAAAGTGCTTGGTGTAACCAAAGATGAGGTTTCTAACCTTGTAACGGAGGGTAAGGTGGGCTTTGAGGAAGTAGAAAAGGCTTTCCAAAACATGACGGGTAAAGCCGGGACTTATTACAACCTCATGCAAGAACAAAGCAAGTCCCTAACGGGTATGATTTCCAATATGGGTGATGCGTGGGAACAATCGTTAAACAAGTTGGGTGCGGACAATCAAGATGTTTTTGCCGGAGCTATTGAAAGTGCTACCTATATGGCAGAGCATTTGGATGATATTTTGCGTATTCTGAAAGCCGTTGCTATAGGCTATGGAAGCGTGAAAGCCGCTATTGTGCTGAATACATTAGCCACAAAGGGATATACGGGCGTTGCCCTTTTGGATAACACAGCACGGCAAGCTAAGATTTCCTTAATGAAGCTGGAAGCCGTTGCTACCGGGCAGGTGGTAACTCAGACAAAAGCGATGATTGCAGCCCAAAACAGCCATGTCGCAGCATTGCAAGCACAACTGACGGTAGAGGAACACGCCAACATGGTAAAGCAGTTACGCATTGCTACCATTCAACAAATGCTAACCGTCCAACAAGCGGAATATCTTTCAAATTTGAACCTAACGGTTTCTTCTGCCAATTATGAGGCGGTGGCTCTGAGTGTTCTTACCGTTGAACAAAAGCAAGCCCTAAGCAAGTTGGATTTGTCGGCTAAAAGTGCCGTGTATCGTGCCGCTTTGGAAAATGAGGTTGCCGTTAAGACACAAAACAGTGCGGCTACCTTAAATGCCATGCGAACCGATGTAAAGGCAGCAGCCGTAAAAATGGAATCGGCACGGGCTGATGCACTGGCGGCAAAGGCGGCTGTAGAACGTGCCTATTTGGAAGTGTACAGGGCACAACAGACCGGAAACGCTGAAAAGATAGCCATTGCCACTAAGAAGATGGAGGCAGCGGAGGATAACGCAGCTATCGCACGGAAGACGGCTTTAGCCACCCAATCCGATTTTTACGCAAAGAAAAAATTACTTGAAGCTACAGCCACCAAGCAATCCACAGCCGCTTCCGTGGCAGATACTACGGCAAAGACAACACAAGGAGCAGTAACTTCCGTACTGACTGCAATCACGACAAAAGCAACGGTAGCGGTGAAAGCTCTTTGGGCTTCCATGATGAGCAATCCTATCGGCTGGGTACTGGGATTGATAGGCGCATTAGTCAGTGTTATTACTCTTTTTACGGGCAAACAAAAAGAAGCTACCACGGCAACGGGTGAATTTCAAGACACCACGAAAAAAGAAATTGATAATTTGAATTTACTTTTTTCCGTATTGCAAAATACGGAGAAAGGAACTCAAACACATAAAAATACGATTGAAAAAATCAATACCGTATGTAAACAATATAATAAAACATTGCTTGATGAAAACGCTACACTTGATTTACAGCGTCTTAAATATGAGGAATTGACTACAGCCATTCAGCAAACTACAGCCGAAAAAATCAAGGCTAAATATACCGAACAAGCTATGCAAGAACTGGTACAAAGCCAAACGGATGCACTTGATAAGCTGAAAGAAAGTGCCGAAGATGCAACCTACAAAGAAATTCAAGAAGTTATGGAAACCACCCCGGAGGGCGTAACCGTGATGATGAATAAGGTTATTGATGTGGCTTCAAGTTCTATTCGTGGAGCTTCGGGGGCTGTATGGGATGCAGTAGAATCTATGGCGGTAGAATCCGCAAACCAATTGAAAGGGCTAACAGGTCAAGCCTATACCGATGCGTTCAACAACTCATTGGATAGCATTGTTTCTGCCGTACAAAAGTCCACCGGGGCTACAGGCAAAGAAATGGATGCTTTCAAGGAGAATATAAAAACATATCTTGAAAGTGTCGCACAATCAGCAAAAAAGGCAGATGAAACTATAGGCAAGGTAGATAAGCAACTTGAAAAATTCTATGGCAAAAAAGATACGACTTCTGTAACAGAGAGTACCGACTATGTGGCAATGTCGTTTAACGAGCTGGATAAGAAAATAGGTGAAACTCAGAAAAGCATTGATACCCTCAATGCTAAAAAGGTAAAGGTGGAAGCCGATAATACCCAACTGAAAGAGTTGAAAGACTTGTTGGATAAATTGAATGGTGCTGTAAACACCAAGGCTATAAACTTTAACACGGAAAAGGGAATATCAGACCGTATCAAGCAGCTTAAAGAATTGCGTGAAGCTGCCATTATCGGTAGCTCTGACTATAAGAGTTATGATACGCAAATAAAGAAGTTAGAAGCCCGGTTGCCCAAGCATACCACGGGGGATAAAGCGGATAGTGCCGCCAAGCAACTACGTGAAAGGCAACTTGAAGCTGACCGCAAATTGGAGGCTGACCGTATTGCAGTCTTGGAAGAGGGCTACGAAAAACGCAAACGCACCCTTGCGCTCCAACACAAGGAGGCATTGGATAATATAGACAAAGAGGAAAAGGCTTTGGCTAAAGCCCGTAAGGATGCCGGAAAAGGTGGCTTATCCAAGTCTGAAAAGGACGGCTTCGATGAAAGGCGAACACTTGAAAACAAGAAATATGACCAAGCCCAAAACAAACTCTTTGACGGTGAAATAGAGTACAAGAAACAGCAATATGCCTTGTATTTCCGTTGGGTACGCAACATGGGCGAAGATGTAGCCAATACCCAATTTGCCACGCTCCTAAAAGGCGGTAAATCGTACAAGGAGTATGTGGAAAATGAAATCAAGGCTCTAAAGGATAAACAACAAGCCAGAACACTCACAGAGGGAGAAAGCAACCAACTTATTTCCCTTAATATGCAATACAATGAAATCACGGGGGCAAAGTCCGCTATGGATTCTTTCAAGGAGTCCGTATCTAAGACCATTCAGCAAGCCCAAACACTTGCCGAGAAGTTGGAAGCCATAGCCGATGCAAAAGAGAAGCTGGCTAATGGAAGTTCCGGGCTTGTGGGTGCTGACGAAAAAGCGGAAGCCACTTTGTTTGTTTCAGAAGAAGATAAGAAGTTACAGGAAGAAGTACAGCAAAAGATACTTTCCTCTTACAGAACCTTTGAGGAACAAAGAAATGACATCCAAAAGGAATACGCCTTGCTTCGTGCTGCCGCTCAAAAGACGGGCGACCAAGAACGGATTAACCAAGTAAACAAGTCGGAGGCAGAAGCGTTAAGCACCCTTACCGCCAATATGCTAAAGCAATCGGATAGTTGGAAGAAGTTATTTGGCGATTTGGATAGCCTTTCTGTAGCCGAAATAGATAAGTTGGTGGCTGATATTGAAACAAAGCTAAAAGATGCGGATTTGAAACTGAATCCCGTAGATTACCGTGCTTTGATTGATAGTTTGAACCAAGCAAAGGAAACGCTTATTTCAAAGAATCCCTTTAAGGCTTTAGGCACATTCTATGATGATTACATTGAAGCCAAAAAGAAGCTGGCAGAAGCCAAAGCGAAAGTTGCTGCCGGAAAGGGTACGGATGAGGATGTGAAAAACGCAGAGGCAGACATGAAGAAAGCCGCCAAAGGCGTAACCAAGTCCATTGAAACGATTACTGATACGGCTACCACGTGCGGCAATGCCATTGCATCCATGTTTTCCGATTTGGGACAGGATGATTTGGCAAGTGGCTTAGGCACTGCAATGGAGTTGTTCGGGCAGTTGGGCAATGCTGCCGCCTCTGTAGGTAAAATGATGAGCGGTGACATATTGGGAGGCATTACGGGTATGGTGAGTGCTGTTACTTCGGTAGTGGGCATATTCGCCAAATTGCACGATTCCAAGTATGAGAAGAAAATCCAAAATCTGCAAAAGGAAATAGATGCGCTGGAACAATCATACAGCCGTTTGGAACGAGCTTACAATAATACTTATTGGGTATTCAATGATAGCCAACGTGAAGCCTACGAAAAGAATATCCAACTGATTAACGACCAAATACGGGCTTTGGAACAAGAAGCCAATGTAGCAAAGAAGAATTGGGATTTTGCCCGTTACGCTCAACTTAATAAGGAGATTAAGGAACTCAACAAGCAGTTGAAGAATGCGGAAGAAAACGGGGATATGTTTTCTATCTATGAGGCTCAGAAAAAGAACCTCAAACAGCAACAAGAGGATTTGAGAAAGCAAATTCAAGCTGAAAATGATAAGAAGAAAACCGATAACGGAAAAATCCAACAGTGGAACGAGCAAATAGAATCCATTACCCAACAGATAGAGGATTTGGATAGGTCAATGATGGAAACGCTTGCCGGAACGGATGTGAAAACCGCCATTGATGAATTTGCCGATGCGTTGGTAGATGCTTATTGCAAAGGTGAGGATGCAGCGGAAGCATTGGGCGAAAAGACAAAAGAAGTCCTTAAAAAAGCGGTTGTGGAAGCGTTGAAACGTGAGTTTTTGGCAAAGGGAATCAATGATGCCGTTCTCTATTTGGGAGAATCCATGAAAGACGGGAAACTGACCGATGTAGAGAAGCGAGAATTTGAAAGGATGGTGAACGCTGCCGGGGATTTGTTCAATTCCGCATTGGAGGGTATTGGTGATTGGATTAAGGATGTGGAGGAAGAAACCGTACAGCAAGACCCCCTTACGGGTGCGGCTACTTCCATGAGTGAGGAAACGGGCGGTGTGATAGCCGGGCGGTTGAATGCCTTTGTCATAAACCAAAGCGACCAAACCTCTATTATGAGGCAGGCACTTGTTTACCAAGCCGAAATAGCCGCCAACACGAAGTTGAGTGCATCAGAGTTGACGGAGATTAAAAGCACTTTGAAGCGCATTGAAAATAAAGATAGTTCACTTTTATCACAAGGAATAGCATAGTTATGGAACTGGTACAACAACTTAAAGAGGATGGCAAGGCAAAGGGGCTTTGCCGGATGTGGCAAATGAAGCTAAGAACGGGGCTTGACTATGAGCAACTGATACAGCTTTACATTAAGGGCATAGATTTCTGTATATCGGAGAATTACCCCACGCTTGACTTTATACGGGAACACTTCAAAGGCAAATGCGAGGTTTACGGGGTGTTTGTGGATGATGAGGTTACGGATAAGGTGAATTTACCCGATGTGGTGCTGAATGGTGACTGCAAAGCTATGTTGGAGTATGACGGATATTCCGTTTCACGGGTATATGCACGGCATGATTCCCATAGTGCCGTAAACGTGTCGGACAATGCGATTGTTACCATAGACGCTTTCGATAGCTCATATCTGTATGTGGCGGTAGCTGGAACGGATGCAAAGGTGCTTGTGAATCTGTATGGCAATGCCAAAGCGGATATAAAGGGAGTGGGAATAGAAGTTAGACAAATGAATAAAAATACTTACTGATATGGATAAGAACATGATTTTACACCTGCCTTTCGATGACCCGGACGGTAGTATAGCTTACGACTTTTCACAGTACCGCAACGATGCCACCTTATCGGAGGGTGCGAATTTTTCCAAGAAATCCAAAGTGGGTAAATCTCTTGCTTTGAATGGTACGGGCGAATGTGAAACGGCTCGTTCCATACCCTTTAGCGGTAATTTCACACTTTGTTTTTGGGTGCTGCCTGTTTCTCAAAAGTTAGGCTGGGTGCTGAATATGCCCGGCATAGACAACTATAAAGAGCAATGGCTGGATGTAATGCCTGATGTCTGGATTTTCTTTGCTTTCGTTAAGTCCGGCAATATGTTTACCGTCTATGAGAACACGACCCGGATATTCAGTGAAATGTTGCCAAAGACACCAACGGGGCTTTCCATCAACGACCAATCACTCTTTGGGACGAAAGCCTTGCTGGACGAAGTGAAACTGTTTGACGTGGCGAAAGAACCCCGTGAAATATTTGAGTTGCAGAAAGATGCGGATGTGGAATATTTCATAGACGGAAAGAACTTCAAGGAGTTTGGGGTATTCGTTTCCAAAAGTGCCGGATTGGTTGGACGGTTGGAGCGTAAAGAAGCCTTGCAAGTGAACTGGGATAACTACCACGGCATTGTAAGGGATAAGAAGCGACCACGCTACAAGGAGCGCAACATTACGCTGGATTGCTTTATTGAGGCTTCGGGACGTGCCGCCTATGTGGAATGGGTAAACCTTTTCTTTTCCCAATTTGATGCAGAGGGAAACCATCGTTTGCGTGTGGACTATGACGGAAAGGCAAAGCCTTTGGTATATGAAGTGGAATTGCTGGATGAGGCAGACCCGGAAAAGAGCTGGGGACAATATAGCAATGATTTGATGGTGGGCACATTCCGCTTAAAACTGGTGGAAGATGAACCTGTGAAAAAGGTGCTTAGGTATATAGGTGCGACTGCAAACGGCAAGGCTACGATTACCGTTACTTCGTCCAAGTTGCTTAATATCTATTGGGGCGATGGTACGCACACTTACGATGTGTCCGGCAACGAACAAACGATAGAACACACTTACGTTACACCCGGTGAATACGAGATAATCGTTTCGGGCGTGATTGAAGACATTGAAAAATTTGAAACCAACGCTATTGTGATATGGGAACTCTTGAAATAATCAGGCGCAACGGTGAAAAGGTACGCTTGTTTTCCAAAGAGCCGTTTTGCACGCTGAAATCAGCCGCTCAAAACAGTTCCTTAATGGGGGATGATAACGTACAGCTTTCCATTGTTTCCTCTGAGTTGCTTAATTTAGGAAAAGGAGATAAAATCATAGTGGAGGGTGAAGAATACACCATCCGTACTAAGGTGAACCGTGAAATGCTTTCGGACAACCATTATGTGCATGATGCCACTTTCTACGGGGTGATGTATGAGCTTATGAAAAGCCTGTACCGAAACACCGATGCAAACGGGAAATCCAGCAAAAGCACGTTTGACCTCACTTATAATATCCGGGACTTTGTAAAGGTGCTTATCTACAACGTGAGCCGTGACTATCCGGGCTTATGGGCTTTCGATGAAGCTAATTGCCCGGACACAGAACCCCGTACCATTTCCTTTGCCCGTAACAACTGCCTACAAGTTTTGCAAATGCTTTGCAGTGACCGTGAATTTGATTTGGAATTTCTCATTACTCAAAAAGACGGGGTGCGTACCATCCACATAGGGAAGTTCGGTTCAAAGGTTGTGCCCCCGGGTGGCAACGCTTTCTTTGAGTGGGGCAAAGGCAACGGCTTGTACAAGCTCAAAGAGCAAAAGGTAGATGATAAAACCATTATTACGAGGCTTTGGGTGGAGGGTGGCACGACCAACATTCGGAGTGATTACAGGGACTATTCAGAACGCCTACAGCTTCCGTTTCCAGTGCGTTTAAACAAAAAGGAACACAAACTATGGGACGGCACAATAGTACCGCCTCAGAGCGAATATATAGGCATATCCGATGATAACAAGCGTTATTTGGAGGATGGCGATTTGAGGGATGCACTGGGCAGTGATGAGGATGCTGTGACGTATGATAATATTTTCCCGAAACGGACGGGTACGGTTACTGCTTTGGTGGCTGATGATATAAACAGCTTCATTGATGATACAATGGACTTTGACCTGAACGAGAAAGACGATAAGGGTACAAAGTATCTGATTAACGAGGTATCGGCAAAGATTACTTTCATTTCGGGTAAATTAGCCGGGCAACAATTTGAATTGGCGCAAAAGGGAGGGTACGACCATGCAACAAAAAGGTTTACGCTCATTCCATTTACGGACAACAGGGGGCTAACTATTCCTACCACTGAAAGCGAGGCTTACCGTATAACGGAGGGTGACACGTATAAGATTACGGATATTCACCTGCCTAAATCTTATGAAGATGATGCAGAGGAAGATTTATGGTATGCCGGATATAACGAGTTCAAGCCACGCACACAGGCACGGGCGCAATATCAGCTTACCTTTGAACGCTCCTATTTTTTGAACGCTTTGCCAAGCGATAGCGAAACAACCGTCTTTCATGTGGGTAACTATGTACCCGTGAAAGATGAGCGTTTCGGTATTGAAAAGAATATCCGCATCCAAAAGGTGACAAAGAACCTGCTTGTGGAGCATGACTATACACTGACCCTTTCGGACATTACAGCCATTTCCCCAATCACTCAAACGGTGGTGGATGTGGGACGGCACGAAACAATCATAGAAAACAATCGGCTTCGGGACTTGACTAAGGCACGGAGGGGCTGGCGCACAACAGAGGAATTGCGTACAATGGTATATGATACGGACGGTTATTTTGACCCCGAAAACATCAAACCTAATTCCATTGACACCAATATGCTTACGGTAGGGTCTAAGAGCCAACAGTTTGTTTTGATTGATGTGATACTGCAAGCCAACGTAAACGGAATATCCAATCGCTTTGATGCTTCTGCCGGGGTATTGGCTCACTTGACTATTGATGATGAGATAATCAAGCATTGGAACATGGCGGCTGGCTCATTCACTCTATCAAGCCCAAAGGGGTACTATGTGTTTGCCAAATGCTCCAAGAAAAGCACGGATGGAATTTGGTATGTGACACAGGAACAACTAAAGGTTGAGCCAACCGAAGACCCGAACAACTACTATTTCCAAGTGGGCATATTAGGGTCAGTGCATTCGGATGATGATTTTAGGGACTTTACCACTACCTACGGATTTACCCGAATCAACGGTAATACCATTACCACGGGTAAAATCATTACAAGCGATAAGGAGTGCTATTTGGATTTGGATGGCAACAAGTTCCGTATAGGTGATTCTTCAAGTTCTATTGATTGGAATGTAACGGCAAAACACCAATTAACCTTACACAACGTCCGTCTGCTTTCTGATAGTGGGGACACATCACATATTGGGGTGTTTCGTGGTACGTATAATCCAAAGTACGTGTACTATGCCGGGGATGAGGTGTCTTATACGGTGAATGGGGAAATGTGTACCTATAGATACACTAACCCCATGCCAAGCATGGGCAACCCGCCTACCAATTCCGTATATTGGTCAGTAGTGGCGAAAGGTTCTACTGGGGATAAGGGAGAAAGCGGTTTGTCTGTATTCTACACTTATAATGACAGCGAAACCAAGCCTGCCACCCCTACGGGGGACGGCTCTACGGGAGGTTGGCATAGAACTTCGTCCGAAAACGTGGTTTGGATGAGTATAAAGAACGCCAAGACCGATACGGAGGGTGCGTGGGGTATTCCTTTTCGTGTGCGTGGTGCTGATGGTACTTCAATCAATATCAAAGGTTCTAAGGACAATGTTTCACAACTGCCTACCGTTGGAAATTCAGAGGGCGATGCTTATCTAATCGGGGGCAACCTCTATATTTGGGATGGCACGAACTGGAAAGATGTTGGAGCTATCAAGGGAGAAGATGGAAAGAGTAGCTATCTTCACAAGAAGTATTCCGATGATGGCGGCAAAACGTTTACTGCTGGGAACGGTGAAACACCCGGAAGATGGTTGGGCTTGTACGTGGATATGATACCTACCGATAGCGACAAACCAAGTGCTTACAAGTGGAGTGACACGAAAGGACAAGACGGAACACCCGGTTTACCCGGTGAAGATGGGCGTACTCCTTACTTCCATATCAAGTATTCGGACAACGGGGGGATGTCGTTTACTGCAAACAATGGCGAAGAACCGGGCTACTACATAGGACAATACACCGACTATGTGCAGAAAGACAGTGACAACCCGATGGATTACACTTGGGCTTTGATTAAAGGAGAATCGGGTACGGGTGGAACGGATGCCGGAGCTGGCGAATACTACGAATACCGTTACGCTAAAAACGGCTCGACTTTAGTACCGCCCGATTTGGACGTTAATTCTTCCAACCCTGCCGGGTGGAGTACGGAAATGCCGAAAGTAGGAGCGTTGGAATATATTTGGTGTACAATGGCTAAGAAGTCCGGGCTTGCAGACCGTACCAAATTTCATTTGCCCATTGAAGCTAACGACACTTCAAGCATTGCCGATATTTCGGGTAACGGTTATAATGGCGTGCTGGGAGGTGGAACGGTTGTAAAAGACGGAACGAGATATGCCCTCAACCTGAGTGGTGGAATGGAGAGCCGTATTCCTTATGATTTACCCTTTGGGGAAAGTTTTACACTCTGTTTTTGGATGAAGTCAGACCAAAAACAAGTCAAGTGGATGTTGAACGGATATAACGGTAGGCACTATGTGGAAAAGAGTATTGCAATCACGCCTAATACGTGGTTTCACCTTGCATTCCGTTTTAATGACCGTACCGTTACGGCATTCAAAAACGGGGAGCAATTACATAGTGGCAGCGTTAATATCATGGCTGTTGGTTTTGCTATTTACGATGATGATGTATTCGGCTCTGCCGTGTATTTCGATGATATACGTTTGTTAATGGGGGCTTTACCCGTGAATGACATTACTTCCGTAATGAATGGCAAAGCGGACTTGATGATACAGAAATGGAGTACCCCTATCCGTGTAAATCCTTATGATGGTGAAGATGGAAAGCCGGGAACAAGTGTAACATTGGCTGATGTTGAATATGCACAAAGCACTTCTAACACTACAGCACCGACTACTGGATGGCAGACTACAGCACCGACATGGATTGACGGGCGGTATATTTGGAGTAGGACGAAAGTTTCTTATTCCGACAACACGACTACCTACACTAAGGCGGTTTGTATTACAGGCGGTAAAGGCTCTACAGGTAATAGTGGTATCGGTGTAAAGTCTATCATTGAACAATACTACCTATCCAGTTCGGCAACCTCATTACTTAATGGCTCATGGAGTACGACACGCCCAACGTGGAAAGACAAATGGTATATATGGACACGCTCGGTTATCACTTATACAAATGGAACGAGTGATACTACGGCTGCAATCTGTGTGACGGGAAGTAAAGGGGATAAAGGTGAAGATGGAAAGCCGGGTGATAAAGGGGAGAAAGGAGATAGTCCCGTACTTGTTTATAGGGGTATTTATGATTCTTCCAAGACTTATTACGGAAATAGCAAGCGGTTGGATGCTGTAAAATACAACAATCAATACTATATAGCCCGTATAGATGCTGGAACTTTCACCGGGTTAGTACCGACTAACAC
>ENA-UEOZ01000973-UEOZ01000973.1-human-gut-metagenome-genome-assembly--contig:-NODE-973-length-14045-cov-86.676188_pt1 | contig 14045 bp, 11 predicted proteins | sample MGYA00242898_ERZ507912 | MGnify/ENA primary metagenome ERZ507912 (study PRJEB26167, sample SAMN06115410) | human gut metagenome | host: Homo sapiens | place: China:Chongqing | collected 2016-04-27... | reverse complement strand
GTCTCTGCATACAAACAGAGGCTTAGAAAAGCTTGAGCCGTATGAGGGGAAACTCTCATGTACGGTTCTTAGGGGGGAAGAGGGCAGCAATGCCCTTGACCTACCCGATCGACCGTCAGACTTGGCACAGCGTGACGGTCGAGGTGTGCGTGCCGGCAACGAGATTGCCAAGCTGTATGCCGACAACAAGGTGGATGTCATCATCTATGCGGTGGAAAAGTCGCTTGACTCTTACAAGTTCAACCTCCTGCACTGCAAGCAGACTTTTATCTCGCAGTTGAAAAGCGGAGCCTTGGGAGCGAGAACCATTGACGAGGGAGCGATGGACGAGAAATCGGGCATGAATTTTTCAGAGTATATGGCTATTCTCTCCGGAAATACCGACTTGCTTGACAAGGCGAAGCTGGAGAAGAAGATTGCTTCTCTGGAGGGTGAGCGCAAATCGTTCAACAGGGGCAAACGTGATTCGGAACTGAAACTGAAGTCAAAGTCAGAAGAGCTGGATGGTAATCGGGCTATACTCAAAGGCATGACAGCGGATTACGACAAGTTTATGAGTCAGGCAAAGAAAGACAAGGACGGGAATATACTCAATCTCATCACCCTTAACGGTCTCGAGTCCAATAATCTGGAAGTGATAGGCAAACATCTTCAAAGGATGGCAAAAACGGAAAGGACAGATGGGGAATACAAGGAAATAGGTGCAATTTATGGTTTCCCTATCAAGGTCGTGAGCGAGACAAGCTTTGAGAGTGGTCTGCCCTTCGTTGATAACCGCTTTGTTGTTGAGAACCATTACAAGTATCAGTACAACAACGGACATCTCGCCAAGTCGGACCCGATAGCTGCGGCAAACAACTTTCTGAATGCTTTGCGGAAGATACCGAGCTACATTGAGCAGTATGATTCAAGATGCAAGGCGTTGGAGAAAGAGATACCGCAACTCCAAGAGATTGCAGGCAAGACTTGGAAGAAAGAGGATGAACTGAAAGGACTGAAAGCGGAATTGGTGGCATTGGAAAGGAAGATACAGTTTGTTTTGACTCCAAAAATGAAACGAAAAAGTGATTACAAAGCAATACAAAATTCCGTAAGGAAATCGTTTGTAAAAAATGGGATAATATAAAATGGGGGCAATCTTATCATCTTGCCTAAGTTTGATTTCCACTTCTCACTGTAGATGATTTTATTGCCCCCTATAAAAGAATAATCGGTATTTTTTCGACAAAGTTACAAAAAAAATTGGAGAAACGTTTTTTTTTTTGTATTTTTGCAACAAAAAATAGAAATCATGCGTAAAAGTAAAAAAGATATATTATATTCTGCTGCTTTTAAGTTATTTTTATCAAAGCAGTATGATGGTGTTTCATTATCAGATATAGAGCAAGCTTCTGGTATGACAAAGGGTGCTGTGTATTATTACGCAGCAAGTAAAATGGAACTTTTTAAGAAAGTAATTGAATATTATATTATAGATAAGCAGCGAATTGAAAAAAAAGTCGATTTAAACAATTCCACAACATTTAAAGGTTTCATTGATTCATATATTCAAGGTGTTAAAAATACTATAGATTCGCTTCAAGACATACTAAGTGGTATGTCTTATAAAGAGGCAACTCGTGCTTACATTTCTTTGATATTTCAAATTTCACAATTTTTCCCTGATTTAAATCAACGTTTTTTAGAGAATAGAAATAATGAATTAGGTATTTGGTGTGTAAAATTACAAAAAGGTATAGATTGTCAAGAATTAAAACAAGAGATAAAATTGTATGGAACTGCCAAATTGTTCATGTCAATATTCTACGGAACATCTTTTTTGGATTCATTAACAATGGGGCTTGATATAAATGTACTGAAAGAACAAATGTATAATTTGTATAATTTATTAAAAAAATAACAAAAAATTCACTTTTATTAAATAACATTTGGTATCTTTGCACTGTTTTTTTAAAATTATAGTTATATTATGGCAAATGTTTTTATTAAAAAAGTTACGTCTTACTTTCCGAACAAAGCTATTGGAAATGAGGATATTGAGACGTATTTGGGGATGATTGGAGGTATACCATCGAGAGTAAAACCCATTATATTAAGACAGAATGGTATCAAAAAGCGATATTATGCTTTAGATACCAATCAGAATGTAACACATTCAAATGCAAAGCTCGCAAGTGAAGCAATAAAAAAACTATTCTCTGGTGAAATACCTATGAATAGTGTCCAGGTGTTAGCATGTGGCAGTTCCGTCCCTGATCAGATGTTACCTTCACACGCTTCCATGGTACATGGTGAAACCTTCAAATACCCTATGGAGATTTTTTCTCTTTCAGGTGTTTGCTTGTCTAGCCTTATGGCATTTAAAACGGCATATTTATCAGTAAAGTCTGAAAACTCTTCAAATGCAGTTTGTTCTGCATCAGAATTGGTCTCGCCGATATTACTTTCTAAATTTTTCCAAGAGGAAATTAAAGACAAGCAAAGAATTGAAAAAAATCCTTCTGTTGCTTTTGAAAAGGATTTCTTGAGATATATGCTTTCTGATGGATCAGCTGCGCTTTATTTGTCAAACAATGGATCAGCTGGTGATATAGAAGTAAATTGGATAGAAACTATCTCTTATGCTAATGAACAAGATGCTTGTATGTACATGTGGGGAGACTATGATTCTAATGGATTTTTTAATAGTTGGAAGAATTTTTCTTCCTTTGAAATTGCTGCGAACTCCATCTGGTCCATAAAGCAAAATGTCAAACTATTGAACAAAGTTGTTATAAAGTACTTTGTTGATGCCATTGAGTTGGCTTTGAAAAAGCATCCGGTAAATATGGAACAAGTGCGCTATGTAATACCACATATTTCATCTATGTACTTTTATGATAAACTTTACGATGAAATTTGTTCTAGGGGATTAGACCTTCCATGTTCTAAATGGTTCACAAACCTTACATGGGTTGGCAATTGTGGCTCTGCGGCGATTTTTGCGGCTTTAGACGAATTGTTACGAACGAAAGAAGTAGTTAGAGGGGACAAAATCCTGCTGCTTGTTCCTGAAAGTGGAAGGTTTTCGTATGGAATAGTGTTATTAACTGTTAAATAATTTTTTAGCTAAAATATTTTTTGTAATTTTGCAAAGCAATTAGAATTCGCATTTGTCTTACAGTGAAAAGTGGAAAATTTCAATATGTTAGGCAGACTTATGTGACTCCTGTACTGGTATACTCATATTGGTATAGGATGTCTTGTGTCTGCCACAGCTCTTTCCACAGCTTCACTGTAGAACATAAGACTCCTGTGCCATTTTTTATTATGAATTCAAACGAGACAAGGAATCAAATATTGGATGAGACCTTTAAATTGTTTTTAGTCAACAATTGGGAAACTATTACAATAGAAAAAATTGAGCACCAAATGGGAAGAACACGTGGGGCAATTTTCTATTTTTTCAAGAACAAAAAAAACTATTTGAAAAAGTAATCGATGAGAGGTTGTGCCCTTGCTTGGCCTTGTCTGATCATGCAAAATGTCAAATTGAAAATTTCAATATGACAGATTTTGCTTTAAATTATCATTCGCCGTTGGATAGGATTCGTCTAAAAGCAGCAAGTTTAGGTGTAAAAGTTTCCACATCAGAAGTTGTGGGTGCCATTTTGCAAGCCATGAAGATAAGCCCAGATTTTAAAATAAAGATGAAAGCCTCCTTATTAGAAGAAATGAAAGTAGTTGATAATGTTTTTAGAAAATGTTATGCAGCTTCCAGTGTGAAGGTTTGTACAGATAGTCTATTTGTTGACAAATTGGGGATGTTTTTACTTAATGCTTTTTTATGACATAATTTATGTTCTTTTCTTCAAAAGTCTTTATTGCAATTTAGAACCAGACAATTGTACATTGATGATAGGTTGTCCAATTCCCAGATTTTGATAAAAAAATATTCTTGCATTTTTATATAGGCTAATTTTCAGTTAGTTAGCTATTTTTTAGTAAAAAGGGGTGACACAAACTATTTTTTTGTATCTTTGCGGCATGTTTGTACGTGAGAAGAGGTGTCGCAGTGGGAACATAGGTGTCATTTTGGTTGATAAAAGTAATGGAAAAATTCGTGAGAATAAGAACTTCGGTGTCGCAAAGATTGATGCCGAGCTTGATGCGTTGTGCCTTGACGTCAAGTGCTGGATTCGAAGCTACGCAGGTCAACAAGAGTTGGACCTTATTGCCGCTGATATAAAAAGGAGTGAGGAGGAAGAAACCAACCGAGTTCTTTCCAATATAGACTCCTTGCTGATAAATGGACACCAACTCATTCTTAACCAAGTTTATGACAGTATAGGCTTTAATCAAATTCCAGACCCGATTCTTCGTAGTCTTTCTAAAAAACGCAAAACACACAACTCTGAAACAAGAACAACAACGATTACTTTCGAGGCTATTGAACGGTACACTTATTCCGGATTCATGGTTTTAACAGCCATTCTTCTTTGCGTATATGCAGGCAATTGCCCTCGTGGAGCAACCAAAAGCATAGAGGTGTTCAACTTTATGCTTCACGGCTTGCTTGGTGCCAATCCGTGCCATACTACAATTAGAACTTGGTTAGAGAAGCTAGGATTGGACACCCTCAAACATAAGGATATGAGTCTTGATGAAGCTTACGCAATCATCATGAATGCCTGCATATCTGTAAATAACCAGCAAATGCTTCTCGCCCTCAAAGTACCAGCTGACCATACAGACAAGCCACTTACCCATGGTGATGAAGAAGTTGTCGGCATGGCTATATCTGATAGTTGGACTTCGATGAGGTAAAAACGTTTGGAAAAGAAATTATTGATGAGCAGAAGAATAACCCGGAGTATTTCATAACTGACAATGGTAGCAACCTAAAGGAAGCTATAGAGTTATTGGGTATCGCACACCATAAAGACTTAGACATACATTAGCAACGTTCTTGAAACAGGTCTATGACAAAAAACAAGAATTGATTGACTTCGAGCGACTTTTCGGGAAAACAAAGCACTTGGTATTAAGTAGTAGTAGCTTACTTGATGCCATCTAAACAAAGGAGTATTGCTCGCTTCATGAACATGTTTTCAACCATAGATTGGGCTATAAAAATGTTGCAGAACTTCTCCAAGTTTAACCCTATAGTGCAATACCATTTCTCCCTTGTCCCAAAGTATCCAAGTCTTATTGAGAAACTGAACAAGGTGCTTTCGTCCTATAAGGGCATCATGAAGATTTGCAAACAAGATGATCTGTCAAAAGACAGTGCGGAAAAGTACAACGTTATCCTTTGACAATGCCTTCTTGCAGGAAGTATAAAACAAAGACTCATATACTCGAAAGTCATGGATTATTTGGACAAAGAATGTATGTTGCTTACGGATGAGTACCCTATTCATAATATTTCATCAGACCTTATCGAGTCTGAATTTGGAATCTTCAAAGCGGATGTGCCATCCAATAAAATCAATGGATTTACAGTTTCTGTACTCTATATACCAATAAGGGCTAAACTAGGAGCGTTGGAAAATGCTCGTAAGATAAACGTCGGAGAGATTATGAAGAGACGGGCAGTGGGCAATGTTAAACTTTGGAAAGAAAAGAGCCTGCGCAAGAATCCTATGATTAAGCGGAGGAACATACTTTGTGCTTAAAAGTGAGTACATCAGATTGGACAGCCTACATTAATGACTGATTCTTAAAATTTCATTTTATATAATACTATACAGTATTATTAATGATTGCTTTGCTTACTAATTCCGTGAAGAAAGTTTCTTGTATGCACCTATTTAGTCTCTACAAAACAGCAAACTCTATGTACTATGCTACATCTATATAAATATCTTATATACAGCACAGTATATAATTGTATTACATATTTAAAGCCAATTTTAAATAATAATATCCATAATCTTTCTAGCAGAATCAAATAGCCTAATATACTACACGGATATCTTAAATATAGTTAAATATCTTAGATACTGAATGGTATTTAAAATATTTTTCTTACCTTTGCTGCCGATTAAATAGTACTATTAGTGTCATTGAGCATAACAATTGAAAAAATGCCGTAGATGCTGAATCACGAAAGTAGGAGGCTCATTTCAAAAAAGGAGGTGCAAAACAAACAATAAAATACCTGTTAAAATAGCATATGCTAATGCGCATATAATTAGTAGTTCAAAGCTACTACTGTCCGGATAAAATCCGGAGCATGTAGTCTAAGTTGTTGAAAATAAATTAAATATATCGTTCTTTGAATTTTTGGATTAGATTTTGTACTTTTGCAGACGGGCCTCAAATGGCTCAGATTTGCTGTGATGCGTACAAAGAAGACCATATCTTCTCTGATTATGTCTCTGGTTTCTCGTTATGAGTTCCAGAAATGTGTTGACCGTAGCAAAGGTGATTGGCACGCCAAAACACTTACTTGTCTTGATCAGTTCTAGATTATGAGTTTTGTTCAATTCACAGACCGTTCAAGTCTTAGAGATATTGAGATGACTCTTGAATTCTGTGGAAAAGGTCTTTACCATACAGGTCTTCGTACAGTTCCTAAATCTACATTAGCAGAAGCCAATGGGAAAAGGAATTGGATGATTTACTGAGACTATGCTCAGGTTCTCATCAAGTGGGCAAAGGAGTTGTATCACGAAGACTACTTTCGCCTTGGCTTGAATGAGATGGTCTATGCTCTTGACAGTACTTCTATAAGAATATGTCTTGAACTATCTCCTTGGGCAGAGTTTCATCATGGCGAAGGATGCGTGAAGATGCACACTCTTATCGACCTCAGAGGTAGTATACCTTCTTATATTGGCATGACTAATGGTCTTGTACATGATTCGACGGTAATGCCTATGATACCTGTTGAAGAACAAGCCTTTTACCTTATGGATAAAGGTTATATCTTTTTCAAGCAGCTTTTGAGTGCTTTCATCTCAAGCATGCATATTTTGTTACCAGAGCAAAAGACAACATGTTGTACAATGTCATTGGGGAATATGAAGTAGACAAATTAACAGGGTTGATAAGTGACCAGCTTATACGACTGACAGGTTTAACCCCTTCTGTACAATATACAGAACCACTCCGTATAGTGGTATTTGAGGATTATGCTACAGGCAATGTATATAGGTTTCTCACAAACAACTTAACCATTGATACTCTGATTGTTGCAGAACTCTACAGAGAAAGATGGAGCGTCGAATTGTTCTTTCGCTGGATAAAGCAATATCTGCATATCAAGAAGTTATACAGCACAACAGAGAATGCATTTATCTTCAGTTGTAGATTGCTGTTTGTGATTATCTGCTACTCATCATAGCGAAGAAACACTTCAGTATTCAACAGACACTTCACACAATATCCAAGTCTATTGGTCCGCTTCTGTTCAAGCAAGATGATATCCTTTCCATATTTAAAGTAACTAAAGAATTAAATATTAATAGTCCGGAGTCTCAATATATAGAGGGCTACCTCTTCTGAGATTTTTATCCGGACACTAGTGGTTCAAAACATAAAAATAAATCAAAATGAAACATATATTAAGTTATAGTTTTGCTTTCATTATATTTCTTCTTGCAAGCTGTCAAGTTTCTGACGATGACTACCAGCACGCTTCAGCTTTAAGAACTAAAGAGATGGATTTAGAGGCCCTAAAGCAATATATGTCCATAGACTCTTTGGCAAATCAATATACAGTAACTATTACGGAAGAACAGCGTCAAAAGGAAGGTATATCAAAGCAAAACTTAAAGGAATTCTTGCGTGACATAGATGCGCTTAACAAGCAAATTCATGAAAAGGTCGAAGAAGGACACGTTGTGACAATGTACTTAACTACAAAGAACAATTTTAGTACATACACAATTGATCCGCATCATCAGTTGGGAAAAATTGTTTTCTCGGATTGTAGAAGCTCTTCTTGGGGACATTCAACAAGAGCAGGAAGCGTGCTCGCTTCAGAGTATTTCATGGATGGAAACTGGGAAAGCGGAACTAGAAATCCTGAATTTTCAGCAAGTTCAAAAGTTACAAGCGTCTTAAATGTTGGCTATTCTAGAGGCTATTGGCAAGTAACTTTTGTTTGTAAAACTGGTAATTCTTCATATGGTACAGAATTTTATGCATATGGAACAGGTTCTTCACATGGAGACATCAACCGATATTGGTGGTGGACAAATGGTGGAAGTGCTCCATATAATTGGAAGTTCGTTCTTGGTGGATCTCCAGGAGGTGAAGCTTCTGGTGGAGTAAGTTTCAGAAATACATAAAATGATATAAAACCTCTTGCACATCTAACAGTGCAAGAGGTTAAGCAACTATTTTTTTACAATAATTTTCAAATAAGATGAAACATCTGTTTTTATTTTTTTCAATATGTATTTTAGGGACATTCTGCTCTTGTTCAGACAATGACACTTTAGGAGAATCTTATGGAAATTCTAAGATTTTTCTAACCCCCGATGAGTATATTAGTATTGCCTATGACTCCAACAAAGATTTAGGTAATAATGGCGTTCTTGAAATGGTCAAGGGCTTTAATCTTACCCAAACATCTCGTTCCACATTAGGAGAGACACCTAAAATAACCAAGAAATATAATCTGACATTTAATTTCAACGGTAAAAAATCGAAGTTGATTTCTGTTCCTATTTATGAAGTAAAGCTTAATGGCAACAGTAATGAAGGCTATGCTTTGGTTTCTGGTGACGAACGTGTTCCAGCAGTAATTGCCTATGTAGATAAAGGTACTATTAATGATACGATAGTAAATAAAGGTGCCGCATTAATGATTAGAGAGGCGAAGAATGCTCTCTTAGAAAAGGTTAATGAGATTGAGAGCATAAAAGATTCATTAAGAAGTGCTACATTAGACAAAATAGAACCTAGAGGTGAATATTTGTGCAAGGTCGCAGACGAGACACCATCTCAAAATGAGATTATAAATGCAATCGTTAATTATAAAGGTTTTATTATTCCAAATGGAATCTTAAAATAGACATTATTATATGGATAGAATTGTAAAACTTTTCTATCCATATAATATTTTGCTTTTTACAATATGGACAATTCGTATATTTTCCCAATAGGCTTACCTACACAATATACCAAGTATAATATATAATGAAGAACAAAGGACAAACTGGTCATATTTGCAGAAAGATAGCTTGCAGCATAGTGGTGGCAATCACCATTATAGGATGTACCATTGTAATCGGACAATTTGAATGGCGTGCCAGAAAAGTGATTGAGTATAAATACACCGAACAGCATCAGTTGCAGAAGGATATGCATGATTTGAACATGCATATCGCCGAGATGTCGTTGCTAAGCGAGACGGTAGCAGACTGGGACACCACAGACGTGGAAAACTATCATCAACTTCGGATGGAAGTGGACCATATGTTGGAGAACATGGGGAAGATGAGCCGTCAGATAGAAGCAGAGAATCTCCGCCAGCTGTTTGTTGAGAAGGAAAGACTGTTGTTGCAAATCAGGAATGCCGTACAGAAGCGCAATGATATTCATGAGGAGCTGACGACGGAAGTGCCCAAGATCGTAGCGAAAAGCAAGAAAGAGCAGCGAGTGCAGTCCTCCACTCCCCGTTCTGAGACTCAAAAGAAGAAACGGGGATTTTGGGCACGACTGTTTGGAAAAGAAGAGAAGGCTGCCGTAGATACCGTGAAGCGTCAACAGCCCACCGCCACGACCCAAATGCTGTCTATGCTCAATCATAAGATTGTCGCCAGGCATCAGCAGCAAAACCGTAAGGTCATCGGGCATCTGGACAGCCTGGGCATCAGGAATGAAGCCATCAACCAGCATCTGCAGAAAATGATTGCCGTTGTTGACGAGCATGTCAACAAGGGAATCGTGGAAAGAGAGCAGCAGATAGCCACACTGGAAGGTAACTACACCTATTATTATATAGGTATGCTCTCCCTGTTGATTCTGGTATTATTCTGCATGTTCCTGCATGTTATCAGAAACAAGAAAAGAACCGATCAGCTCATCGGGAAGCTGAATACCAAAAACCAGCAGAACATAGAACTTCTTACCCAGCGCCGCCAGACCATACAGGCTATCACGCATGAGTTGCGAATCCCGTTGGCAACCCTCAAACACCATCTGGGTGTCATGAAGAAAGATTCTGATGATGAAATAGATATCTCTTTGGAAGCCGTAGCAGGTATGGAGCAGATGCTCAATGATTTGTTGGACTATTTCAGACTGGATAACGGGAAGGAGACCATAATGGCCAAACCTTTTACCGTTAAAGGACTTGGAACAAGGCTGGCATCGGAATTTGCAGGACTGGCGGACAAGAAGGGGCTGGTGCTGACCGTGGAGAGATCGTCGGACGACATCGTGCTGGGCGACAAGGAGAAGATACAGAGAATCGTAAGAAACCTGTTGTCGAATGCCCTGAAGTTTACGGATGCCGGTTCTGTGACCCTTCGGCTGAGTTATGAGGGCGGCATGCTGTTTATCTCCGTGCATGATACCGGAACCGGAATGGATGAAGAAGAACAGCAGCAAATCTTTGATGCCTTCAGACAGCTGAGCAATGCGGCAACGAAAGACGGATTCGGCTTGGGATTGTCTATCGTGAAAAATCTGGTGGGTATGATGGATGGAAAGATAGAACTTTCGAGCAAGAAGAATGTCGGCAGTACTATCACAGTGGAAATTCCATTGCCACTGGTGCATGAGAAAGATATAGAAAGAGAGAATGAGATTATCGGGGACAACAGAGCGGAAGTGGTCGTCATAGACGATAACGAACTGATACTCCATCGGATGCAGGGCATATTTGCGGAAAACGGAATCAGGTGCGATACCAGTATGAGTATGGATGAATTACTGGCAAAGATGCGTGAGAAGGACTATGACATCCTGTTTACGGACCTGAAGATGCAGGGTGCAAACGGATATGATGTGCTCAAAATCCTGCGAATGTCCAACATCGGTAATTCCCGGACTATACCCGTTGTTGCCGTGACGGGGTCAGCAGGTATCACAGAGGACTATCTGACCGGGAAGGGCTTTTCGGGATGTCTATCCAAGCCCTTCTCACCGAACGAATTGATGGCGGTTGCCAACCGATTCATTCAGAAGGAGGTGAACGGGAAAGGGAACATAGACCTGATACCCCTATATGAATTTGGTGAGAAGCAAAGAACGCTGTGGCTGTTTGAGGAAGAGACGGAGGAGAACCTCCGCCGTATCGACAAGGCCTGGGAGAAAGGCGACCGCCATGAGCTGAAAGAAATATTGCATAGCATGAGAGGAACCTGGGAACTGATCGGATGCCGTGAAAAGCTGAACCGCGTATTTTCTTCCGTGAAGAATACTACCACTACTGACAAGGAAATAGCCCAGGGAATCTGTGAGATCAAACGTCAGTGCGAAGATATCATCCAGGCTATTTATGAAGAACAGAAAGGAGGAATGAAATGACGAAGCGGATCATAGTGATAGAAGACAGTATGACCTTCTGTGAACGCATCTGTAACATGCTGAAGCGTCAGGGGTGGGAGACGTCCAAGGCCTACAACATGCGCAAGGGCATGGAACTGGTGCGGGAGGCGGATGAGTTTACCATCGTACTCTCTGACCTACGGTTGCCCGATGGAGACGGCATCCAGTTGTTGGAATGGATGCGGGAGAATGGTTATGAGAACCAGTTTGTCATCATGACGGACTATGAGAGTTATTCCTCTGCCGTGGCAGCCATCAAGAAGGGCGCAGCCAATTATTTCCCGAAGAGTGAGATGCAGGGAGAGCTGTTTGAATTCCTGAATGCCCTGTGGAAAGGGAATGAACATATCGCCAAGAGTCGTGAGAAAATCTTTGCCCGGACTAGTGAGGCCTTCACGAAGGTAATAGAACTGGTGAATATGTTTGCTCCCATCCAGATAACGGTGATGATCCTGGGAGAGAGCGGTACGGGGAAAGAGCATATCGCCCGGATGATACATGAGAAAAGCAAGCGAGCCAACAAGCCATTCGTTACTTTGGATTGCGGCACCCTGAATGAACAGCTTGCCGCTTCTACTCTTCTGGGGCATGAGAAAGGTGCTTTTACCGGGGCAGACTATGTCCGTGTGGGCGTGTTTGAGGAAGCGAAGGGAGGAACCCTGTTTCTGGACGAGATAGGCAACCTATCTCTGGAAGTGCAGAAGATGCTGCTGCGAGTGGTGCAGGAACAGCGATTCAGACGAGTTGGCGGAACAAAGGACATTGAGGCCGATGTGCGTCTGGTGCTGGCAACGAATGAAGATTTGGGCAAGGCCGTGAACAACGATACCTTCAAGCATGACCTGCTGCAACGACTCTGCGAGACCATTATCGAGTTGCCGCCATTGCGGGAGGCGGTAGAGGATGTCAGACCATTGGCAGAATTCTTTCTGAGGAGATATAAACTGCGGTTCGGAAAAGAAATAGACGGTTTCAGTACCGGAGCCATCAAGGCTTTGGAAACCTATACCTGGCCAGGTAATGTGAGAGAACTGAAACGGGTCATCAAGAATGCCGTGGTTATGGCGAAAGAGAAGCTGATCACGGAAGAGAACCTGAAGTTTGATTCTTTTTCGGGGACTTCATCGGGGACAACAGCGCTGCGAGATACGGATTCGGAACGGGAACGAATCATTGGAGCCTTGAAACTCGCCAAGGGAAATCATACCAAAGCCGCAGAGATACTGAAGATTGGACGGACGACATTGTACAATCTGAAGGAGAAGTATGGTATAGAATAGGCTTTTGTGAAGGCAAAAGTGAAGAATGGGGTGTTCAAAACGTGAACAGGTGTTCATGTTTTGAACACTTTTTGTTTTTGTACTGCTCGGCTGTGGTTGTTGTTGCTTTATTGATAATCAGGAAGTTATACTCTGCTTTGGCGCTGCCAGGCGTCTGTAGGCATTGCTTTTGGACTACTATGGGTTGTGTGTACACCGCCAAATAGAAGTTTAACAATCAAAACAGAAAGACTTATGAGCCATAATATATTGACAGAGACTGCCTTCTTCAAGGTTATCAACAACCTTGGCGGCAAGATGGAGATGGAGCAGATCCAGGAGGAGTATCACCAGTTTGTAACTCAGGTTATAGACCTGTGCTACCGTACGTCAGAGAGCGAGGAGGCTCTGCATGCCCTTGTGTTTGCAGAGACAGAGTTGCAATATCATCCTCTGTTACATCCAGATACGGGATGTGTTCTTGGACTGTATATCAAGAAAGCCCTGTCGTTCATCCGTAAGATGATGCTGCAGGTAAAGGCAAGTGTGGGCAAGGGGGCTTCTGTTGCTGTTGCCCATGAGAAGACGGACAAGACTTTGCCGATATGCTGGACGGGGAACGCAGTAGACCTCGTAGAGATGGTATATGGCATCTGCGTGATGGGAAGTGTGAATGACGGTGAAGTGAAATTCAAGGAGCTGGCTCGAGCCATGTACCAATTCTTTGGTGTCAAGACCAAGGATTGCTACCGTTTTTATACCGATATCCGGAGACGAAAGAACTACAGTCGTACCTACTTTCTGGACAAGATGCAGGAGAAGTTGAATGATAAGATGCGACGGGATGATGAATTGGAGAGAATGAGGCGATGAAAATGCTCATTTTCTATAGAATTACTGAAAAATGTTATCAGAATACAAGAAAATTAGGTGATAATATCACTCAAATGATACCGATGTACTTTACGACGTTTGACTACGTGATAATATCACTCAAATGATACCACCTGTATCACTCAAATGATACCGCTTGCGTCACTTCCAATGATACCGCTCATATCACTCAAATGATACCACCCGCATCACTCAAACAGTACCGGCCATATCACTCAAATGATACCGGTGTACTTTATACAGTTTGACTGCGTTATTTCTATATGTGAACACTGTCGTTCACTGTTAGAATTCAATTTATGTCAAACAGTAACATTTCTTGCTTGAAAGTACATATAAAAAGTGTTTGAGAGAAGAATGAGGAAAGTTTACTGGTTATCAGTTACTTTCCTCATTTTGGTT
>ENA-UEOZ01000968-UEOZ01000968.1-human-gut-metagenome-genome-assembly--contig:-NODE-968-length-14100-cov-29.141624_pt1 | contig 14100 bp, 14 predicted proteins | sample MGYA00242898_ERZ507912 | MGnify/ENA primary metagenome ERZ507912 (study PRJEB26167, sample SAMN06115410) | human gut metagenome | host: Homo sapiens | place: China:Chongqing | collected 2016-04-27... | reverse complement strand
AGAAACTTGCAAGTTACTTAAAGCATAATGGTTATGACCGATAAAATGATAGATAATAGAAATGGTATGGAGCTTGAGCCGCTGAGCGCCACAGACGATCAGCTCCTTCAGGCTTTCTTTGCCGATAACAGGATGGAGGAGATTCCGGATGATGGATTCTCTGATAGGGTGATGCAGGCATTGCCGGGGCTTGATCCGGAAAAGACCGTGCTGACTCTTGATCAGGATCAGGCTTTGGCTAAGCGTCGCCGATTGGAACATCTGTGGACGGCAGCCTGTGTGGCTGTCGGTGTAGTGGCTGCTGTGGTTTGCCAGGGATGGGAGCAGATACAGGGCTGGCTCTTCTCTATGAAGATAGATTTCCTGCTGACCGGTTCACGTGCCCTTACCCATGTGCTTGATACAATCATGCAGACGCAGAATCTCCTGATGATGCTCGCTGGCATTTTCGTTCTCATCATGGTTTGGGGATATAATGAGCTGGCAGATGCCAGATGATAGGAATATAGGTATAAAACATATCCGACAACTCTTTTGCTAAACAATATGTGTTAAATTTGGGGAGTGGCATACAGAAAATGATAAAATCTGACACGTAATCCAACTATTTTTCGTACTTTTGCAAAAAGTTATCTCTATACGATTAAGATTATGCACAACAAGAACCTATCGACTTGGCTTCCACAACCGTCATGTATGGTTGTTGCTGAGGACATAAAGTAGAACAGGATTTATGAAACCGGATGGTACGAGTTCTTTTTCTACAGCCGACGAGAAACTTGTTTCTCCAGAGGGCAACCACGTTACAGAGCCAGACGTAAAGACTGGTCCTGCGATAAAGAAGTATCGTCACTCGGATGGAACAACCTGGTCTTACATCTTCGTTCACAACAGTAAAGTGAAGAAGTTGGAAATGCTGTTGGAGGAGGACGGAAGAACCTATTTCGTGCATAAGACAGTCCGCTATTTCAGAAAACAAGGCAAACATAAGGTACGGCATCAGAAAGTGCCGACCGTCAGCGGTCTGGTCTTCTTCCAGGGTTATCCCAAAGAGATACAAGCCTATCTCGACCAGTACATCCCAAACGTTCGCCTATGCAAAAATTGTAGCACTGGCAAGGTGGCAGAGATCCCCGATGCGCAGATGCAACCCTTCATGCGTGTCGCAGAGACATCACCTGATCGCATCCGTTTCCTGCTCCATCCTTACCATTATTATGCTCGCAACCGCATCCTCCTCCGTATCACCACAGGTGAGTTGGCAGGACTGGAAGGTTACATCATCCGTATCGACCGAGACCGCCGCCTGGTGATGGACGTCGGTGGACTGAGCGTAGCCATCAGCGGTGTTCATGCCGAACATTTTGAGGAAGTGGATCAAGACAAGACACGTCTAGCCAATGAGGAAATCTTCTACCAGCGCAACCTGCAGGAACGGCAAGTGCTGATAGACCGCTATTTCCATCCTGTTAAAGACGACAAGGAAGTGGCGTTGCAGGCAGAAAACATCGACTATCTGAGAAAGTACGCCTTGGATGAGTTGTCAAACACCCGAATCACCCACAATGACGCATGGAACATCTATTCCTTCATCATAGAGGAGATTGGTTACTATTATTCCCCATTCGTAGAACAGTTCAAGGAACACCTCGACCCCATCATGCGTGAAGGGAGCAAGGTACTCCAGGAAATGGAACGGATCATCTCAAGTCCTCATATCACTCCAAACAACAAGCCGAGATATGAGAGTGATTATCAAAGACTCCTTTCGCAATATGAATATCTGTTCTAATCGAAAAAACACCCCTAAAATTTGGTAGTTTCACGGAAAACTCTTATATTTGCAGGCAATAATTAGAATATTACGATTATGGCAACATTGGTACTCGATAATACATTATATCAAGGCTATGCAACAATTGCAGAGCAGAATAACATCAGTGTGACTGATGCTATGGCAGAAGCTTTGCGATTATTGAAGCAACAGCTGAAAAAGAAGCCAAGCCTTTCGTTAAGGCAACGACTTGAGAAGCGAATTCTTGAACTTCGAGATTTGCCAGCGAATTGGGATTACGCAGGTTCCCCTTCCATATCATCAGAAGCATGTGATTATTCTCAGAAGGTTGTTTCATCCTGTAGCGAATCATTGCTTCAGGGATTAGCAATATTCCCAAATACCAATGGCTATATATTAATGCAATGGAAGACCTCCAAAGGAGATGCCTGTTTATCTATTCTTAGTGATAGGATAGTGTATGATGTCAATTATGGAGAGATAGAGAAGGAAGGTATCCTCCCTCTTTCAGAACTCCCTAAATTTTTGGAAGTCTTAAAGAACATAGCCTAATGGAATGTGATATAACATTTGAGAAACCAGTATTGAAAGATATGGAGGAGATAGCTCGATTGTTGTCTTCTCCGGCCTTTTATGACGAAAATACCCATCAGTTGAATTTTGCGGCATTTAATCTTCGACGTTTTACGAATGGTGAAGTAGAGTCTTATGTCTCATTGTCCAGGCTGTCTTTTATAGACCAAAAGCATTTGAATAAAAAAGGTAAGTATGTTTTTAAAAAGACAGAAAGCCATTATGTGGGTTATGCTCTTTTTACTCCAAGGTATTTAGCAAATTTACATGATAGATTAAGAATATATCCTGTTAAAGCAGGTCTTAATGATCATTGTGGTATGTTTTTCTTGGGTAAGGATAAGAAGATAGTTTGTGATGACTTGACGATTCGTCCTTATACATTAAAGACATTACGTTCTCTTTGTGATTTATTACAAGACAGGGTGGTTCTAAAATAGGGGTAGTATCCAGCACCTTTAGCAAGATAATAGGAAGGCGGTCCCATCCCGCACAACCTGGCGAGGGCTTTGATGCCCCGCCAACCTTATAGCGTAGCGGTTCTGAGCACCGGAGGGCGGTTACATCCTTCCTTTCTGAGAAGGGAAGGCTTGGTTAGGATGTGGAGCTCCCTTTGGCTAAAGGGAGACGGAGGAATTCGAGCGACGACCAGTGCAGAGCGATACTGCAATGGGGAGCAAAATATAACTTTTTTCAAAAAATAGAAAGGTGAACTACTTATAATATAGTGGGGACGCTGTATTGGTGATATAAGGAAGTCAGTCAGAATCTCCTGATTGTGGAATTTTCTTACAAATTCAAGATTTAATCTCTTCAAAACTTACGGATTTCCGACCAGAAAATCTTTCTTGGAGAATATCCGAAATATGGTAAAGATGCATAAATGTCAGTAAGTCAGCATGTTATCTAAGTTTGTTGATTCCGCCAAAAAAACAGAATTCTGTAGTTGTACAACTAAGACCCTTATAGTTGTACAACCATAGCTCCAGAGTTGTACAACCATAGCACATATAGTTGTACAACTGCAGACTTACAGTCGTACAACTATAGGTCATTCGTTCAGCAAAGAGCATGGAATACGATATAAATCCGGCAGATTTAGCTCCTTATGGCTTTCTAGATTGAAAATTTTAAATTTGCGATAATTTAGAAAAGATATTTGATAATGGCATATTTTCATGCCGAGTTGTATTCCGTCTTATTTGGAAGGACTAACCTCCGACCAATGAAGACAGCTTAGATGTAAAGATTCGTCAAGGCATCGATTCAATCTTCTTCTCCATCTACCAAGTTCTAACACATAGCTATGTGAATAAAATCTGCGTGAGATTAGGGCAAGAAGTAAAAACTCCTCTAAAAATTTGGTAGTTTCACAGAAAACCCTTATCTTTGCTACGAATTAAATATTGAAGTTATGGCACAGTTAACATTACAGGTAGATAGCCCATCTTTGTTGGAGCAATTAAAGAATGTCCTCTCTCTTATGAGAGGCGTTAAAATAGTTTCAGATACCCCTGTTTCAAGGAGTGCTGCTTTGGAAGATGTTCCAAACGCAGAAACTTTGGCAGCAATGAAAGAGGCAGAGAGTGGTTATGATGCAGGAGTAGTTCGAGTAGATAGCTTAGAAAGTTTCATGGCATCAATGGAGGAATAGAGTTTATGAAAGAAATTCGAAAGACCTCGCAGTTCAAGAAAGATTATAAGCGTTTTGATTTGGTTTGATAAGAACAATAACGCAATAGAATTAGTTCGTTTAGGTTCTCATTCTGAGCTTTTTGGGAAAGGACGTAAGCGCTGATCCCTGCTGTCATCCCATAGACCGATGCTGTCATAATCCTGAATATTCCTCATTCGAGCGACGACAAGTGCAGAGCGATACTGCAATGAGGAGTAAAAATAACTTTTTTCAAAAAAATAGAAAGGTGTAACTAATTGTAATATAGTAGGGACACAGTATAGGTGATATACGCTTGATGCTTGAATTACGGATTCACCTGATTTCAAAGACTTTTTGTACATATGATTATGGAAACTGCAGTTGCATTGATGGCAAAACCTTTTATCGAAGGAGTGGTTAAAGAGGTTGTGATTCCTAAGGTTAAGGCTTTTTGTGAGAATGTGTCTGATGGTGTAAAAATGGATTTTATACCCAAAACAGACCAATTTCAAGAATACCTTTTTCGATCTTATAAAAAATATGGAATTATTAATACTCTAGTTCAAAATAACCATCAGGTAGAATTGAAGAACATCTATATACCTCTAACTTTACGGCCAGAAAATTCAATAATAGGTGAGCAGATATTGATAGATGGTTTTCCTAAAGCATTTTTAAAAGATAATCGGAATATTCTTATTACTGATACGGCAGGTATGGGAAAATCTACGCTGACAAAAAGAATGTTCCTTGATGTAATCGATAGTAAGTGTGGTATCCCGATTTATGTTGAGTTACGAAGGTTGGATTGTGAGCATGATTTAGTTAGTGAGATTATTCAACAATTAAACTCTCTTTCTAAAGAAGTAGATAAAAAACTAATATTAAAATTGTTTCAAACAGGTGATTTCGTCTTTTTCTTTGATGGATATGATGAAATTCCTATAAAGGAATTACCTTTTGTTACAAGGGATTTACAGGATTTTGTAGAAAAAGCAGGTGAAAATAATTATTATATCTTGACATCTCGCCCTGATAATGCGCTTGTTAGTTTTGGAAACTTTCAAACAATGAACATTTGTTCTTTGACAAAAAGGCAATCTTATGAATTGTTACGTAAACTAGATAACAATGGTGAGACTTCAAGGATGTTGGTAGACAAGTTGAAAAGTCCTGATTACCATACTATAGAAGAATTTTTAAAGAATCCTTTGCTTGTATCTTTGCTCTTTGCAGCTTTTAATTATAAACCATCAATCCCTATCAAAAAGCATATATTCTATCGGCAAGTTTTTGATGCTTATTTTGATAGCCATGACTTGTCTAAAGGAGATGGTTATAAGCATGAAAAATTATCGAACTTGGCTATAGATGATTTTGATACAGTTATGCGCTATCTTGGTTTTGACTGCCAAAAGATACAGAAGGTAGAGTTTGAAAAAGATGAGTTGCTGTTAATGATCAGGGAAGCAAAGTGTAAGATTCCACGAGTTGAATTTCGTGATTCTAACTTGTTGAATGATTTGTTGAAGGCTGTTCCTCTTTTTTGTAAAGATGGTCATTATTACAAATGGACGCATAAGTCATTGCAGGAGTATTTTGCTGCAGAATTTATTTATAAAGATGCTAAAGAAAACCAAGATTTAATATTGTCGGCACTATATAAAAGTGATAAGATTGAGAGATATCTCAATTTACTTGATTTGTATGTTGATATAGATTATATAGGTTTTCAAAAGAATATCTTGCTCCCTATTTTAAGAGAGTTCTTGTTGTACAGTAGTACTGTTTTGCCAAAAGTTACTGATGTTTCCGAATCTTTGTATTTTGAACGTATAGGATTATTGTTCCTGCGAAAAGTCATTTTTTGGAATTCTGCAGGAGAGGAGGTTGATTTTGATAAGGTGGTAGAAGAGCAATTAGGCTCACGTAATTCATCTGCATCGCAATGCATCAATATATTGGGGAATGACAATTATATTATAGAGGAAAGTGCTGCTCGAATATGTCTGATTGATTTGATTGCTATTAAATTTCCAGAGTTGGTCGGTAAAAAAGCCATACCTTCAGCAAGAACCAACTTTGGGGAAGACTTTCAAAAAATAGACGTTCATACAGGTGAGGAGGATTCACAAACTTATGCTAAGGTAAATGGTTTCTTAGGGCATTTGGGTAGAGGCAATTATTTAAAATATGATGCAGTAAAAAGTTTTGTGGCTTCAATTATTAATATTGATATAGAAACTGTAAGGAACGATTTGTTAAGTGGACTTTGATGTTTGTTCCCATAGTTAAGGGGATTAAATGTTGAATAATAAAATAGGAATATGTGTAGGTTATATAGAGTTGATAAAAGAATCTTTAGTGTAGGGGAATTGATTAAGCCTCAGACTGTTTTTGAACAACAGTTGGATGGTAAGAGAAAACTTGTGGAGGAATTGTTGAATCAAACACGTCCCCACAGAATGCCGGAACGTAAAGAATGTTTGTTTCTGTTTTTTGAGTTAGCTGGTGCCTTGAAGTTCTTTCAGAAATATGGAGGAAACGTATATAGGGTACATTCTGTAGATTGTCTCTATAGGGGGGATATGAACAAAATAGATAATTTGTTAGACTTGGCTCATCTTACTAATAATATGGATTTACTAACAGAGGTAGCTAGAGATTATTGGCAGGATGGTACTCATACCTTTATGCCATGTTATGAAATATTGACTTCAGGTTGTGTAGTTGAAGAGTGTTTGGACGTTACTAAAAATCAGAACTCATTTCTTCTTGATATGCAGAAATTTGGTTCAATTGAGAAAACGCAATTGTACGTGAGTTTTTTGGCAAATAGTCTTGAACGTCTCAATCATTAGGTAAAATAAGTGAAACGAAAAGGACGTTCTTTCTGGATCTTTTAGCTATATTATTTTTGTGAGTTAAGAATTAATATGTTACCATTATGGATACAGATTGGATTGATATATTGGTACCCATCCTTGCAGCTTTGCTAGGAGGATTTGTTGGTGCGTGGTTTCAAAATTTGTTCTTGCAGCATAAGACTAATAAGGTACGCAAAATAGCCATTAGAGGATTGTGTGTGTTTAAGAAGTATGCCAAGGATAGGCAGACTTATGATACAGCAGCCTCAGACTTTAATAATGAGTTAAATGTGGTTGAAAAGCGAGCAGTATTAGTGGCTTTATGTAAATTAGGCATTCCTGTTATTAAGCCAGTGGATAATGTTTTCGATATAGTTCACATACGTTTTGAACATGTAGAAATATCTAAGGATTCATTATTCTTGATGTCAGAACAAATTAATAAAGGCAATTGTGATACGATGTTCTTCTCTGATGTAGATGAATATTTCTCGTCAAACAGCAGGTTGTATGCTACTCGGGCAGTAGCAAAGAAATATGTAGATGTAGATTTGTCAAAGAGTAAATTAGATAAGGATACTCAACAGATAATCCATCCTGACTTAGCTACCAATCTTTTCACTCCTGGTGAATTAAATATATTATACGTATTCCGTTATCATACAAATCTGGATACTTATTTTGATGGAATAGGAAATGCTAACCAGACTAGGATGCTGCAGCTTAAAAAGGAAATTGATTTAGGTTTATGGGATACCTATCTGTTCTGGGATTGGGAGGCTTACCAAAGTGTAAGAAACCAAAACAATATGGCGGTTACCTTTGCTAATATGATGCAGAATAATTTTGCACAACAATGTACAACACAGATTGATAATAAAGATAGAGTAGAGTTGAATACACAACAAGCTTCAGACAATCATTAGTATACTGGTGAAAGCAGATAAAAGTACCGATTCTAGATAGAGCCTTTCTTTCAGCTATAAACGTTAACCCAGGCGGTCCCATCCCGCACAACCTGGCGCAGACCTTTGATGGTCCGCCAACCTTAGAGCGTAGCGGTCCCGAGCACCGAGTAGGGCGGTTACATCCCCGCTTCCTGAGGAAGAGGGGCTTGGGGAGAAAGTGGAGCTTTCCTTGCAGGAGAGACGGAGAGGTAGAAAAAATCCTTCTTTAACGGTAAGGAAGGACGGGTAGGTTTTCGAAATAAATAACAAGATTTATGCACGACATACATATTATAATCATGGCTGGCGGCGTAGGCAGCCGCTTCTGGCCAATGTCAACCCCCGATTACCCAAAGCAGTTCATTGATGTGATGGGAGTCGGCCGTTCCCTCATACAATTGACAGTAGATAGATTGAAACCAATCTGTCCTGTCGAGAACATGTGGGTAGTGACAAACGAGAAATACATTCGCATTGTCAAGGAGCAAATCCCCGACATGCCAGTCGATAACATATTATCAGAGCCGGAAGCTCGCAATACCGCTCCATGTATTGCTTATGCCTGCTGGAAGATCCAGAAGAAGCATCCTGATGCCAACATCGTGGTGACACCATCCGATGCTCTGGTCATCAATACCACCGAGTATCAGCGAGTGCTCAGTAAGGCATTAAGCTATACTTCCGATAAGAACGCTATCGTGACCATCGGTATTAAGCCAAGCCGCCCGGAAACAGGCTATGGCTATATCGCTGCAGCAGAGCCAACATCCGTAGATGAAATCTACAAGGTTGAGGCTTTCAAGGAAAAGCCAAACCTGAAGACAGCCGAGCAATACCTTGCCGCCGGCAATTACTATTGGAATGCCGGAATCTTCGTATGGAACATTGATACCATCAGCAAGGCAATTCGAACCTTCCAGCCAAACCTTGCCAGCATCATGGACGAGATGGCACCTTCTTTCTATACCGAACAGGAGAAAGAGGTGGTCGGCAAACTCTTCCCAACCTGCGAGAAGATAAGCATTGACTATGCCGTAATGGAGAAGTCGAAGGAAATCTATACCTTGCCAGCCGAGTTCGGTTGGAGCGACTTAGGCAGCTGGGGCAGCCTCCGTACCTTGCTTCCACAGGATGAGGCTGGCAATGCCAAGGTAGGCAAGGACATCCGATTGTATGAATGCAAGAACTGCGTGGTTCATACTGCCGATGAAAGCAAGGTGGTTGTTCAAGGCTTGGATGGCTATATCGTTGCCGAGAAGAATGGGCAACTGCTTGTTTGCTCATTGAAAGAGGAACAGAGAATCAAGGAATTCGGAAAATAGTAATTTGAAAAAAATGAGTATTAGAAGAATTTTGAATGAAAGTTATTTCCCCGACCTATAATGTAATCGGAGAATACAAACGATATTATAACATTTTATGATAGATATTAAAAGAAAAGAAGATTGTTGCGGATGCAACGCATGTGGTGATGCATGTGCTCATGGAGCCATCACATTCAAAACTGACAATGAAGGATTCTGGTATCCTGAGGTTGATAAGGAAAAATGTGTTGACTGCGGATTATGTGAGAAGGTTTGTCCAGTTCTGAATATAAAGGAATTAAAAAAGAACGACTTGCCTCAATCCATTTGTTATGCAGCTGAGCATAAAAATCTAGAAGTTGTTTTTGATTCAACTTCTGGTGGCTTGTTTTCTGCTCTTGCAGACATTATGTACAAAGAACAAGGTTATGTTGGTGGAGCTGTCTTTAATGATGATTTTTCTGTAAGACAATTTATTTCCAACAAGAAGGAAGATTTGCCACGAATAAGAAGTTCTAAGTATCTGCAAAGTTCATTGATTGGTTTTTACAAAGAAGTTCGACAATTATTGCGTAATGGCGAGAATGTCTTGGTTTGTGGAAGTCCTTGTCAAATGGCTGCACTTCGTGCATTCTTACGTAAGGATTATGAAAATCTTATAATTGCAGATTTTATATGTCGTGGAACAAATTCTCCTAAGGTTTGGCGTAAGTACTTAGATTCTTATGAGGAGAGATATGGTTCTCCTGTTGTTTACTGTAAAGCGAAATCTAAAGAATACGGTTGGCGCAATCTTACCCAAAAAGTTATTCTTGCTAATGGTAAACATATGTACGAAACAAAGGATCAATCAAATTTCACTAAGGGTTACCTTCAGACTGGAGTTTATTGTCGACCTTCATGTTATGAATGCAAGTTCAAGGGATATCCACGTATGAGCGATATTACTCTTGCTGATTTTTGGGGAGTTGAAAATGTTGATAAATCGCTAGAAAAGAATTTAGGTACATCTTTAGTGATGATAAATTCTAAGAAAGGTGAAGCATATTTTGAAAAGGTAAAAAGCCGTATACATTGTATTCATGTCCCATTTGAAAGCATAGAGAAAGGAAATCCTTCATTAAATAAACCATTGGCTCCTGCAAAAGTTGATAGAAAAGAGTTTTTTGATGACTTAGATAAAATGTCATTCCTTCAAATAGCTGATAAGTATATTTTGGAAGGCAAGAAGAGTAAAAAGTCTCAGATTAAGTCTATTTTGCGATATGGCTTAGAGGTAGTTAGAACAACTCAATTGAATCCTAAGGCTGTTTGGCAGTTCTTCAAGTATAATTCTTTTCGAGAAATTCTTGATGGAAATGTACTTATACCTACACCTCATTGCGTGATGAGAATAGCAAAGAATGCAACCATCAACAAGAATGGAAAAACTATTCTTGGAAATAAAATGCATTTTCCTAAATCACGTTTGGAAACTCGTCTATTGGTTCAATCAAATGGCATATTGAATTTAGGACCAGGAACCAACATAGCATATGGTGCAGATATAGAAGTATTCTCTAATGCAACCCTTACATTTAAGGGGCATGGTGCTTCTAATATTGGGTTAACAGTTGTTTGTGGAAACCATATTGAGTTTGGTGAAGGTGTAATGATGGGCAGACATGTAACAGTTAGAGATAATAATGGTTCCCATTTTATAAATAGACAGGGATATAAAAACTCAAAACCTGTAATCGTTGGTGATAAAGCTTGGTTGTGTGAATCCTGTACTATTATGAATGGAGTCAAGGTTGGAGACGGAGCTATAGTAGGAGCAAAGGCTTTTGTTATCAGTAAGGTGCCTGCTCATGCAATGGTTTCTGGTCATCCTGCTCAAGTAGTTGACGAAGATATATTGTGGAAATATTAATATTAACATTAAAAAAAATGAATTATGGAATTAAATGAATTTATTGCAAATTTTGCTGACCAGTTTGATGAAACTGATGCTTCTGAAATCCAGGCCGATACTGAGTTTCACGAGATTGACGAGTGGGGTAGCCTTACTGGTATGGGTGTTATTGCTATGGTAAAGACTGTATATGGTAAGACAATTACAGGTAAGGAAATTCGAGAGTGTGTTACTGTAGAAGATTTGTTTAATCTTGTAGAATCAAAGTAATCAATGACTACATTCAACCCTTTCACCTTAGAAGGTAAAACTATCTTGGTGACTGGAGCATCTTCTGGAATAGGTCGTGGCATAGCCATTGCCTGTTCCAAAATGGGTGCTACTGTAATTATCAATGGTAGAAATGAACAAAGACTTGCTGAGACCATGACAGAAATGCAAGGTGAAGAGAATTTATCTTTGGCGGCAGATCTGAGTGATAGCAATTCTTTGACCGGAATGGTGAGTAGACTACCTAAACTTGATGGTATTGTTCATTGCGCTGGTATCGGACAGCGTGTTCTTTGTAAGCAGTTGCAAGAGGCTGATCTTGATACAATGATGGATGTGAATTTCAAAGCTCCAGTTATGCTTCAAACAGAAATCTTGAAGCAAAAGAAAATAAATAAAGGTGCTTCCATTGTATTTATTGCTTCAATTGCATCTGATTCTCCGTCTATAGGTAATGCTGTTTATAGTGCTTCTAAGGGAGCAATCATATCTTATGCAAATTGCTTGGCTTTAGAATTGGCACCAAGGCTGATTAGAGTTAATTGTATCTTGCCTGCTATGATTTGGACAGACTTAATCTTAAAAGGAGGCATAACAGAAGAAGAGTTAAGAGAAGACGAAAAGAAATACCCTCTCAAGAGATATGGCAAACCTGAAGATATCGCCAATTTATCTATATATCTGTTGTCTAATGCTGCTGCATGGATGACAGGGTCTAGTATTAAAATAACTGGTGGGGGTAATTAAACTTTAATAAAATAGTTATTATGGCTTATATAAAAGGAATATCATATTATTTACCGGAAAAGGTTGTAACAAACGAAGAACTGATTAAAGAGTTTCCTGAATGGAGTGTAGATAAGGTGGCCAAGAAAGTTGGTGTTTATTCTCGCCATATAGCAGGAGAATATGAAACTGCAGGAGATATGGCAGAGAAGGCAGCCTTGAGACTCTTTGATGAATACAAGATTTCGCCAAGTGAGATAGATTTTGTTCTTCTTTGTACTCAGAGTCCTGATTACTTTTTGCCATCAACTGCTTGCATTCTTCAAAACCGCTTAGGTATACCGACGACAGCTGGTGCTTTTGATTATAATTTAGGATGTTCTGGTTGTGTGTATGGTATGGCTATGGCTAAAGGCCTTATAGCAGGCGGTATTGCTAAGAATGTACTTCTGCTGACTGCTGAAACTTACAATAAGTATCTCCATCCATCTGATAAGAGCAATCGGTCTATTTTTGGTGATGGTGCTGCTGCTTGTTTAATCTCTACAGAGGGAATTGCTGAGATTGGTGAGTTTTCTCTTGGTACAGATGGAAGTGGTGCTGAAAAGCTGATGGTTAAGACGGGGGCTGCTAGATGCCATCAACCAACTGGTAATAGCGTCATAGATGATGAAGGTCATACACGATTTGATGATTATCTCTACATGGATGGCGGTGGTATATTTAATTTCACACTGGATGCAGTTCCTGCCATGATGAAGGATATTCTTTTAAAGAATAGTATGACAAATGAAGATGTAGATTATTACGTTTTCCATCAAGCAAATAAGTTTATGCTTAACACTATCCGTAAGGTTTGTGTTCTTCCGAAAGATAAATTCTATGTGAACTTAGAAGAAACTGGTAATACGGTATCATCTACAGTGATGATAGCAATGAAGCAGTGTTTGAATGCTGGAACTATCCATAAGGGAATGAAAGTTATGGTATCTGGTTTTGGTGTAGGATTAAGCTGGGGTGGAACGATTCTTTATTTCTAATTATGAATAAATTTTCTACAATAAAGTTAAATAATGGTATAGAAATTCCCAATATGGGAATAGGACCGGCTGGTATAGGACATGTAGACAAGCCTACTCTTCCTTCCAATACATTCCTTGCAAAGGTTGAACGTAAGTTAACTTCTCGTATCAAATATCGTCTTGCTCGTCACAATTATATTAAGAGTCTAGCAAATGCTTTGAATTTAGGATATCGTCTTATAGACTATTCCTTCGCTTATGGTGATGGTTCTGAGATTTTAGAAGCAATCAAGATGAGCGGACTCAAACGTGAGGATATCTTCCTTACGTCTCGTGTAAGCAATAATCAGCAGTTTAATGGAACAGTTCGAGAAGATTTTTTTCGTAGTCTGGAAAAGGTGGGGCTTGATTATATAGATATGTTTATGTTTCATTGGCCCGTAACTGGTCATTTCGTTGATACCTACAAAGAGATGGAAAAACTTTATAAGGAAGGATATGTTAAGGTTCTTGGTGTTGCAAATTGTCATCAGCATCATTTGCAAGATATTATGGATAATTGTGAGATAATTCCTGCTGTTGATCAGTTTGAAATACATCCTCTTTTTACGCAGAAGCCTTTAATTGAGTTTTGCCATCAATATGGTATTGCAGTACAGGCTTATACACCATTAGCTCGCAATGATGATCGACTGACAAAGAATTTGATTTTGCAGGGACTTGCCAAGAAGTATCATAAGACGATTCAGCAGATTATTCTTCGATGGGATATTCAATTGCAACAGATTCCTATTCCTCGTTCTTTGAATCCTGGCAGACAGAAGCAAAATATCGATATATATGACTTTTCTCTAACAGATGAAGAAATTAAGGCAATTGATTCCATCAATATCAATTCTCGATTGCGCTTTGATCCTGATAATCTTGATTTTCATTCTGTAGGTTAATAACTATGCAAGAAAAGACAAATACCTAAAATCCGCAACTATCATCCAATACACGATTAAGGGTAGATTTATGAGTCGTTAGTAGCAGCTTTCAGTAA
>ENA-UEOZ01000965-UEOZ01000965.1-human-gut-metagenome-genome-assembly--contig:-NODE-965-length-14122-cov-142.786045_pt1 | contig 14122 bp, 7 predicted proteins | sample MGYA00242898_ERZ507912 | MGnify/ENA primary metagenome ERZ507912 (study PRJEB26167, sample SAMN06115410) | human gut metagenome | host: Homo sapiens | place: China:Chongqing | collected 2016-04-27... | reverse complement strand
GACATCTGGGCAGCAACACCCTTCATCAGCTTGCCGAACTTCTTACCCATCACTCTGAAGTTACACTTCACCTTCTTAACGAGAATGCCCTGACCCTCAATGAAGTTAACCTCCTTCACGTTCACCTCGTTCTTCAACAGTCCTGCTACAGCCTCGATGTGTGCCTTCTGTACATCATCTACGGCTGGAATCATGATCTGCTGCAGTGGCTGACGCACCTTGATGTTCACCTTGCGGCGCAATGCCAATACCATAGAAGTAATCTTCTGGGCGATGGCCATACGCTCCTCCAGGTCGGCATCGATAGCAGCCTCATCAGCTACAGGGAACTTGTCGAGGTGTACGCTCTCCAGTTCGCCGCCCAAGTCGTGATACAACTCGTCTGCATAGAATGGAGCAAATGGTGCCAGCAGCTTAGCCACTGTCATCAAACAGGTATAGAGAGTCTGGTAAGCACTCAACTTATCCTCGCTCATCTCCTTACCCCAGAAACGTTTACGGTTCAGACGAACGTACCAGTTAGAGAGGTCATCGTTGACGAATGCGTCGATGAGACGGCCTGCACGGGTTGGATCGTAGCCAGCCAACTCTCTGTCAACGCCCTTGATGAGGGTATTGAGTGAAGAGAGAATCCAGCGGTCAATCTCTGGGCGCTTCTCGAATGGCACCTGAGCAGCCTCAGCATCGAAACCATCTACGTTAGCATAGAGGGCGAAGAAGCTGTAGGTATTATATAAGGTGCCGAAGAACTTGCGACGGGTCTCGTCCACACCGTTAGGGTCAAACTTGAGGTTGTCCCAAGGCTCGCTGTTGGTCATCATATAGAAACGAACAGGGTCGGCACCATACTTATCAATCATCTCGAATGGGTTGGTTACGTTACCCACGTGCTTACTCATCTTGTTACCCTTGGCATCGAGAACGAGACCAGAAGAGATAACGTTCTTGAAGGCTACGCTGTCGAATACCATGGTAGCGATGGCGTGCAGGGTGAAGAACCATCCACGGGTCTGATCCACGCCCTCGTTGATGAAGTCGGCTGGATAGAACTTAGGAGGAATAGCATATCCCTCGTAGGTGCTGTGGATGAGTGCATCGCGGTCTGCCTCTGTGCCACGTGCCATCTCTCCCTCGAATGGGTAGTGGAGCTGGGCGTAAGGCATTGAACCTGAATCGAACCAAACGTCGATGAGGTCGCTCTCACGATACATTGGCTTGCCCTCCTCGTTAACCAATACAATCTTGTCAACGTATGGACGGTGGAGGTCAATCTTATCATAGTTCTCCTGACTGTAATCGCCAGGAACGAAACCATTCTCCTTCAATGGGTTGCTCTGCATGATGCCGGCTGCCACTGACTTCTCGATTTCAGCATAGAGTTCCTCCAGGCTGCCGATGCACTTCTCGCCACGGTTCTCATCACGCCAGATAGGCAATGGAGTACCCCAGAAGCGTGAACGTGAAAGGTTCCAGTCGTTCAGATTCTCGAGCCAGTTGCCGAAACGGCCTGTACCGGTGCTCTCAGGCTGCCAGTTGATAGTCTTGTTCAATTCTACCATGCGCTCCTTGCGGGCAGTATCCTTGATAAACCAGCTATCCAATGGGTAGTAGAGGATAGGCTTGTCGGTACGCCAGCAGTGAGGATAGTTGTGAACATGTTTCTCGCTCTTGAAAGCCTTGCCCTCCTGCTTCAACTCGTAGCAGAGTACGATGTTCAGGTCTTCAGCCTTATCAGAAGCCTTCTTGTCCCAAACGCCATCCACATTAAACTGTGGGTCGTAGGCATTCTTCACGTAGTCGCCTGCGTGATGAGCGTATGCCTCCTTGTTGACGCAAGCGTTCACGAAGTTGGCATCGAGGTCTTCGATGAGATAGAACTTACCCTGCAGGTCAACCATTGGGCGGGTCTCACCCTTCTTATTAATAAGGTAGAGGGCTGGGATGTTGGCATCCTTAGCCACCTTGGCGTCATCAGCACCGAATGTAGGTGCGATGTGCACGATACCAGTACCGTCATCGGTAGTAACATAGTCGCCGAGGATTACGCGGAAAGCCTCGCTATCCATCTCAACGAACTTATCGCGACCATCCTCAGAAGCGAATACCTTCTCAGGATGAGCAGCTGCATATTCTGTTACGAAAGCTGGAGCAAAAGCATCTACCTTCTCGCATGGCTTTACCCATGGCAGGAGCTGCTCGTAGTGCAAGCCTTCGAGGTCGGTACCCTTCATGTGGTCGATAATGCGCCATGGGCACTGCTTCTTCTCCTTGTCGAATGGCAGGAGATCGCCCTCCTTGCACTCCTGGTCTGCCTTCAGATATGAACCTACCAGCGCCTCAGCCATCACGAGAGTCATAGGCTCGCCATTGTAGAGGTTGTAGGTCTCGATAGCTACATAGTCAATCTTAGGACCCACACAGAGAGCCACGTTTGATGGCAGAGTCCAAGGTGTAGTGGTCCATGCGATGAAGTATGGCTTGCCCCACTTGGTCCACTCTGCCTTAGGATCCTTGATGAGGAACTGGGCAGTGGTGGTGAGGTCCTTTACATCGCGGTAGCATCCAGGCTGGTTCAACTCGTGAGAACTCAAACCTGTACCTGCGCCTGGAGAGTATGGCTGGATGGTGTAACCCTTGTAGAGCAGGCCCTTGTTGTAGAGCTGCTTGAGGAGCCACCAGAGAGTCTCAATATACTTGTTATCGTAGGTGATATAAGGATGATCGAGATCTACGAAGTAACCCATCTTCTCGGTCAACTCGCGCCACTCTGCGGTGAACTTCATCACGTTCTCGCGGCACTTGTGGTTGTAATCCTCGGTAGAGATATACTTCTCAGAAGCCTTGTTGTCGATATCCTTCTTGGTGATGCCGAGTTCCTTCTCGACACCGAGTTCAACAGGGAGTCCGTGGGTATCCCATCCCGCCTTGCGGTGAACCTGGAAGCCCTTCATGGTCTTGTATCTGTTGAATGTATCCTTGATACTACGTGCCAACACGTGGTGAATACCCGGGTGGCCATTAGCTGATGGAGGTCCCTCGAAGAAGATAAACTGAGGGCAGCCTTCACGCTCGTCGATAGACTTGTGGAAGATATCGTTTTTCTCCCACGCTGCTAGTACGTCATTGTTTGTCTGAGTGAGATTCAGACCGTTGTGCTCGGCAAATTTCTTAGCCATATTATCTATTTTAATTTTATATTGTTTTTACTTTTGGGCGCAAAGTTACAAAAAAAATATGTTTTTCCCGAATAAAGGGGTAATAAATTAATAATTTTTCTATTAAAAATCCCGATTTGAGCACCAAAATCGTATCGGATGCTCAAATCGGGAATCAATATCCTGTTAAGGCTGGCTGGAAAACTACAGGTTTTCCGCCTCCTGCAGCCAGATGGAGGATGCGGCATCGCTAGGCATGCGCCAGTCGCCACGAGGACTGAGGCTCACGCTTCCCACCTTCGGACCATCAGGCAGACAGCTGCGCTTGAACTGCTGGTTGAAGAAACGGCGAACAAATGTCTTGAGCCATTTCTTGATAGTCTCCTCATCGTAGGAATCAGGATCGTTGTCGCTGATCTTCACACGCTCCAACTGGGTATCGATAAACGCTTTCTTTGCTAACATGTAGATCTTGGCTGGACGGAAACCGAAGCGCAGGAAGTAATAGAGGAAGAAATCGTGCAACTCGTATGGTCCCACCAGATCTTCCGTCTTCTGCTTGATATTACCATTTTCATCGGCAGGAATCAGCTCTGGACTGATTGGCGTGTCGATGATGTCGCGCAGGGTGATGCGACTCTGCTCATCTACCCCACTCTCGGCAACATGGTTCACGAGATGACGGATCAGGGTCTTAGGGATGCTGGCATTCACGCCATACATGCTCATGTGGTCGCCATTATAGGTAGCCCAGCCCAGAGCCAGCTCAGAAAGGTCACCGGTGCCTATCACCATACCGCCCATCTTGTTGGCAAGATCCATCAGAATCTGCGTACGCTCGCGTGCCTGCGAATTCTCATAGGTTACATCATGCACGCTGGCATCATGACCGATATCCTCGAAATGCTGGGTCACCGCCTTGGCGATGCTGATTTCCCTGATGGTAATGCCCAGACTCTGCATCAGCGAGATGGCATTATTATATGTTCTGTCGGTGGTTCCGAAACCAGGCATGGTAACACCCACGATGCCACGGCGGTCCATCTTCAGCTTATCAAAAGCCTTCACGCAGACGAGCAGGGCAAGAGTGGAATCCAATCCGCCGCTGATGCCCACTACCACCGTCTTGGCATGGGTGTGGACGATGCGCTTGGCAAGACCCATCAACTGGATATTGAAAATCTCCTCGCAGGAGGCATTCATATCGCTGCTGGTAGGAATGAAAGGATGCGGATTCACCTCGCGCTCCAACACGAATTCACGCTCGTTCTCGGTAGGCTCAGCATCGATGTTTCGGATATTGAACTGACCGCCCAGAACAGAGTATTTGATGTTGCGCTGGGCATTGACGTAGGTGGAATTGGTGCGACGCTCCGAACGGAGTTTCTCTACATCTACCTGCGCAATAACCATCTGAGGGTCAAGAGAGAAACGTTCACTCTGTGAAAGTAATACTCCATTCTCGTAAACCAGGGCGTTTCCGCCATAAACCACATCCTGGGTACTCTCACCGAAGCCGCAGGAGCTGTAGATATAACCCGTCATTGTGCGAGCACTCTGCTGGCTCAGCAGACTTTTCAGATAGTTGTGCTTTCCGATGAGTTCATCGCTGGCAGAGAGGTTGAAGATGAGGTCGGCACCAGCCAGTGCCAACTTGTTGCTAGGAGGAGCCGGAGCCCATACATCCTCGCATATCTCCACGCCAAACTGCACGCCGTCGAAGGTGTGGAATATCTGCACATCGGGTGTCAGTTTCACCTTATGTCCGGCATAGCGAACCTCGCAATCGCGCAAGTCCTGCGCAGAGGCAAACCAGCGCTTCTCGTAGAACTCGCTGTAGTTAGGCAGATAAGTCTTTGGCACGATGCCCAAGATCTGTCCGTGCTGAATCACGATACCGCAATTCAGCAGCAGGTCGCCTGCTATCACCGGTGCGCCCACGATAGAGATAATATCGAGTTTGCGGGTGAAATCGAGCAGCATCATCACTGCCTGCTCGGATGAATCCAGAAGCATCTGCTGGCGGAAGAGGTCCTGACAGGAATATCCAGTGATGGACAATTCCGGGAAAGTGATGATCTCTACGCCCTTGCCTTCCGCCTGGGCTATCTGGTTTTCTATCTGTTGGGTGTTGAAGATGACATCGCCCACCTTGACGGCAGGGATGGCACTTGCCACCTTAATAAATCCGTACTTCATGTTACTTTGAACTTTGAGATTTGAACTTTGAACTTTATGATTACTTTTATCGGATAGTAACCTGTGTGGCACCATATCCATACTCCTGGAAGGAAGCATCCTGATAGGTGCAGTTCTTATAGCGATAGTTCAGCTCGTGGATGAGTGCCTGGCGCAATACGCCCTCTCCCTTACCATGGATGAAGATAATCTTCTGTCCCTTGTTCTTCTTGTTCTCAGCCATCGTCTTCTTGAAGATATCCATCTGATAATGAAGGATATCGGCAGAATTCATTCCAGCAGTTGTTTCGAGCACTTCATCTGCATGGAGGTCGATTACAAGAGTACCGTCATCCTTCTTGCTCTTCTTCTTGCTGGTATTGGCAATCACCTTCTCGTCCTTGTACATCTGCTCCTTCAAGCGCTTGGAATCGATGACCAGCGGACGGGCTACCTCGTCGTTCTCCACGATGGTGAAGAGATAGGCTGGAGTCTCGAAGAAATCATTCTCCTCAAAAAGATGGAGCTTGTAGAACTTCACCGGGTCGAGGCGGAACTGAACATCTGTAGCTGGCTTCAGAAGGAAAGGCTTATCCTTCTTGTAGGCAATCATCTGGATGGCAATGTGCTCCATCTCGTTCAGGGCTTCACGACCGAATTCCTCGATAAAGAGCTTGGTGTTCGGCTCGATTTCGCCCTCAGCCTTCAGGGTCCACGCATTGCCCTCGGCTACGAGATAGGTGTAGCGCAGATAGTAGTTGCTGTCGTTCACCATATACGATTCGAAGCGGGTATTGGTCACGTCCTTGATGTCGATAGGCACGAAGGCGAGATAGGCGCTGAGTTTGTTGCCGCCCGTACGCTCCTGCACCTGCTTCACGAAGGTAATCTCGCGGTCGGCAGCATCATATTCCTCAACGTTCATATCCACGTCGTTCTCGTGCTCGTTCAGGATAGCCTTGATGCTTCGGCTGTCCTGATGCAGTTCGGTGTTGGCATGCTCCTCCGCTCTCTGCTTGGCATCCATCTTGGCAGAAATCATCTTGCCCATGGCATAGTCGTCCTGCTCCACCACTACCACCTCGTTGATAGGCATCGGAATCTCGAATCCATCTTCATCCTCTACCAACACAATGTTTTTGCCCTGGAAGCCGGCCACCTTTCCGCCGCCCACTTCGCTCAGGAATCTTACTTTATCACCTTTCTTCATAGCTATTTTATTTTTTATTTTTATCTAATCATTTATTTAGCCTTAAGGATAAATATTTTTAGACTTAAGGCTAAATATTATTAGACTTAACTCAAAATAAATTTTCCCTTAAGCGGAATCTCTCTTTCTGAAATGAGGATACACTTTGCAAAGATACAAAAGATATTGCAAAATAGGGATGATTTTAATATTTTTAATGCTGCCAGGAAAATATTCTATAGGAAATGAGCAGGAATTGGGATATTTTTTATATCTTTGCATCAATATTATAATGATATTAGTATTATCGACTCTTAAACAATATTGATTATGATTACATTTCCATGCGCCAAAATAAATCTTGGCTTAAACATAGTAAGCAAGCGGGCTGACGGCTACCACAACCTAGAGACCGTGTTCTACCCTATCCCGCTTACCGATGCCCTGGAAATCAAGCTGATGGGCGATGAATTTCCAAGCGAGGTGCCTTGCGACCTGAAGATTACGGGCAACGCTGTAGATTGCGATGAGCAGAAGAACCTGGTGGTGAAGGCATACAATATGATTGCTGCCGACTTCAAGATTCCTCGCATCCATGCTCATCTGGTGAAGCGCATCCCTTCGCAGGCCGGAATGGGTGGCGGATCGGCTGATGCTGCCTACATGATCCGTCTGCTTGATGAACGCTTCCGCCTCAACATCGGAATCCCGGAGATGGAGCGATATGCGGCCAAACTGGGTGCCGACTGTGCCTACTTCATCAGTGCTGACCCTGAGGATGGCGATACTGCCTGCTATGCTGAGGGTATAGGAAACGAGCTGATGCCGGTGAGCGGTCCTGGCGACAACATGAAGGGCTACTACATCGTGGTGGTAAAGCGCGACGACATCGCCGTAAGCACCAAGGATGCCTATGCTGCCATCACCCCGAAACAGCCAGCCAAGTGCTGCCGCGACATCGTACGCCAGCCTATCGAGACCTGGAAGGAGGAGCTCATCAACGATTTCGAGGCTCCTATCTTTGCGATGCATCCTGAACTTGCCGAAATCAAGCAGAAGCTCTATAATCTGGGTGCCGTATATGCAGCCATGAGCGGAAGCGGAAGTGCCATCTTCGGCATCTTCAAGCATAAGCCAGCGAATATCGAGGAGCAGTTCGACGGAATGTTCTGCAAGGTATTAAAGCTTTAATCTAGTTAATAGTTTATAGTTAATAGCGGCTACGCCGTATAGACAAAAGATGTCTATAGTGTCTATAGAAAGATAACGTAAAATAATAGCAAGAATGCCCTATCAACTATAAACTATAAATTATAAACTCTAAATATAATGAACGAAGAAACACATCAGAAACTGATGACTATCAAGCGAAGCTTTCGCTTGTTGATGAACGGTCCGGGTTCGCAATCCATGCGCGACAAGGGCTTGGGATATAAACTGAATTGGGGTGTGCCATTCTATGAATTGAAGAAGATGGCGCAGGAATACGGCAAGGACTATGATCTCGCCATCGAACTCTGGAAGGAAGACATCCGAGAGTGCAAGATTCTTGCCACCCTCATCATGCCTGCCGATAAGATGCTTGCCGAGATAACGGATATCTGGATGGAGCAGGTGCAGAGCCAGGAGATGGCTGAAATGCTTGCCTTCAACCTGTTGCAGCATGTGGAGTATGCGCCGGTGATTGCGTATCAATGGATTGCAAGCGATAAACCGCTGTATGAAATAGCCGGTTTCCAGCTTCTAGCCCGTCTCTTTGCGAATGGCAAGGAGCCTAACGAGCGTGGCATCAATGAGTTCCTTGACCAGGCTTCCGTTGCCTTCCAGGGTGATAACATGGGTGTGAAGCATGCAGCCGCCAATGCCGTGATGCGTTTCTGCGATTTCGGAGAAGATTTCGAGAATATCGCAAGAGGAGCACTCAAGGGTATCTTCGAGATATAATTTTTATTCATCGGATCTCACGCGGAGTTATCGGAAACATTCTTGCTTTTCGGATTACGCACGGATTAAACGGAAAGCGACCTGTTCGGTCGAGTAACCGGAACTGCATGATGTATAGTCACGCAGATTTCGCAGATGACGCAGATTTTAGGTCAAAAATCTGTGTATATCTGTGGAATCTGTGGGACATAAAAAGAGTCAATCAAAAAATCTGCGTTATCTGCGAAATCTGCGTGACCTTATAACATGAAAAACTTCTGGTATTCGTTTTCGAAATTCGGAGTGAAAACACCCTTACCGATATTTTCCTTGATTTCTTCCTTACTCCAGAATCTGCCGCCAGCCAACTCTTCCTGACTCGGCTTCACCTCGCCATCATACACACACCGATGCACATATACCAGTTCCTTTTCTCTCTGACTCTCAAACACATAGTGTCCTAAAGACTCCGGCTCGAAATCCATGATACCCAGCTCTTCCCGTACTTCACGATGAAGCGCCTGGTTCACGCTTTCGCCCAAATCCACATGTCCGCCACAGGCAGTATCCCATTTATCAGGCTGGATATCCTTCCATGCCGGACGATGCTGGAGATATAAATCTCCCTTACTGTTGAATACATGCAGATGAACCACAGGATGCAATATCTTGCTTCCATCATGGGCATGACCTCGGGTGATGGCACCCAGGATATTGCCCATTTCATCTACTATCGGAAATTCCTCGTTCTTATTATCTGTCATCGTTTTTTTAAAAAGTTTATAGTTAATAGTTTATAGCGGCTTCGCCGTATAGCAAGATTGCCCTATAAACTATCAACTCTTAACTATTAACTATCTATAGCGTTCCGTACTCCTCTGAATAGCGGAGCATCTGGTCGGTATAGCTCTCCTCGTAATCGAGATTTACATCGGTAGGATTGCCCTCCTCATCAAACACCAGCGTCATCTTCGGATTGATAAAGCCCTTGTATGGAGCCAGATTCAGCTTCTTGTATCTCGCCAGAATCTCGCGATGCAAGGCTGGGTCGATGTTCACGGCATACTTCTCTACCAACTGGCGGGCTGCCTCGTAATCACCCTCGCTCTTGATACGCTGAATCTCAGCAAGCAATTCTCCAAACAGATGGCGGAGCTTCTCGTAATCATTCACCTTCACATAGGTTCGGGTGGTTACGATATTTCCCTCAGCATCCTTCAGAGCATCCTCGGCAGAAGCATAGCTTATCTCTTCTGTCACCAGTTCCACGGCTCCCTCGGCATGCTCCAGTGTCCACCAGGCAATGAGGGCACGGTTTCTCATGTGCGCCTCCTCAATCTTGTCACCTTCCTTGATGCGGATGGTCTGGGTGAGCAGTCCGTTCATCAGATAACCATAATACTGCGCCTTGTAAGCCTCGTCGTTCGGAGTCAATCCCAATTCCACCAGTTTGTGGTCGGCTACATAATATAAGCCGAAAAGGTCGGCTCTCGCCTCCTCTATCGTGTTGCCATACGCCTTCAGGGCATCAGCATCGGTGCCAGGCAGAAGCTGACCGCTGCCATGACCCAGGCACTCGTGCAAATCCGTATGCAGGTCGTCGGTGATATCAGCATACTGGTTCATCAGCGCCACGGTCTCCTCGTCGATAACAAATTCATCTCTGAATCCGTTGTCCTGCGCCGCCTTGTTGTAGGCATCGGTCAGGTTGCCGATGGTCACACTCTTCGAACCGTGCTCCTGGCGAATCCAGTTGGCATTAGGCAGATTGATACCGATGGCCGAAGCCGGATATTCCTCACCGCCGAGCATCGCCGCACAGATTACATTGGCAGTAACGCCCTTCACCTCCGGCTTGCGGAAACGGGGATCCACAGGCGAATGGTCCTCAAACCACTGCGCATTCTGACTGATGGTCTGCGTGCGCTTGGTAGCCTCCAGGTCCTTGTATTCCACGATTCCCTCCCAGGTACCCTTCAGTCCAAGCGGGTCGCCATATACCTCTATGAATCCGTTGATGAAATCCACCATGCCCTCATGCTGCTGCACCCAGGCAATGCTATATCGGTCGAAATCCTCCAGATTACCCGTGCGATAGAACTTCACGAGCAGGTCGATAACGTGCTTCTGTCCCTCATTCTCGGCATATTTCTGTGCCTTGAGCAACCAGGATACGATTTCTCTGATGGCCTCACCATAAAGACCATCTTCTTTCCAAACCAGTTCCACCATCTCGCCATTGCGCTTGGTGAGCTTGGAATTGAGTCCGTAAGAAGGCGGGGTGGCATCGTCGGCATCCTTCATCTTGGCATAGAACCGCTCCACTTCCTCCTGGGTCACATCCTCATAGAAGTTGCAGGCAGAAGTCTGCACCAGATCCTCGCCATCCGTCTGGTTCACGCGCTTCGGCATCACCTCGGGGTCGAAGATTACGGGTACCAGCAGTCGGAGCAAGTCTTCCTTGCTCTCTCCACGCTTCAGCGGCAGTTCCGCCTCGTTGATGTTCTCCATCAGTTCATAGAAGAATTCCTCAGAGAATCCCGGCTTGAATTTCTCGCAGCCATAATGGTGATGGATACCGCTGGCGAACCATACTCGCTTCAGATAAACCTCGAAAGCCTTGAACTCCTCGCTTTCGCAGATATCTTTTCCAGAAGACTCTCCGCTTTCGCTGATATCAGATGCCAGCGTCTCTGCTTTCTCTCCTGTTCCCTTATAGTGGCGATAGATTGCCTCCAGGGTCTTGCGGATGCGCAGGTTGTACTTTCCCTGCTGATCGAACGTGATGTCACGTCCCATCAGCGTAGCCATTGACAAGCAATAGATATACAATTTCTGATTGAGCGACAATTCGTCAAAACCCTTCAGCTCGTAACGAAGCATCTGGATGTCAGCGAAGCGCTCTTGGGTGTTTACATTACAATTTGCCATGTTTAAAACCTTTATTCTACCGCAAAAGTACGACTTTTATTTCAATTTTCAAACTTTTCTGCCTACTTTTCTTATTTTATAGAAGGAAATGTAATAAATATCCCGTTTTTTTAGTAACTTTGCAGGAATTTCTAACGAAAAAAATGTAAAAACAGTTAAGAGATATGCAAATCAACGAGATATTAAAATCGTACTTCGGTTACGACTCCTTCCGACCGAATCAGGAGGCCATCATCCAGGAAGTGATGCAGGGCCACGACTGCCTCGTGCTCATGCCTACGGGCGGAGGTAAGAGCCTCTGCTATCAGGTTCCGGCACTGGCGATGGAAGGCACTGCCGTGGTCATCTCGCCCCTCATCAGCTTAATGCACGACCAGGTGGAGGCACTCAAGGCAAACGGAATCCCTGCCGAGGCACTGAACAGCGGTAATGATGCCACCGACGATGTCATCATCCGGCGACGATGCGAGGCGGGCGAACTCAAGCTGCTCTATGTTTCTCCCGAAAAACTCATCAGCGAGATACCTTATTTATTCAGTAACATCAAGATCTCGCTCTTCGCCGTGGATGAAGCCCACTGCATCAGTCAGTGGGGGCACGATTTCCGTCCGGAGTATTCCCAGCTCGGACTCCTTCACGAGAAATTCCGTGGCATTCCGGTGATGGCGCTTACGGCTACAGCCGATAAGATTACCCGCGAGGACATCATCAACCAGCTGCATCTGAACGGACAGACCTTCGTGAGCAGCTTCGACCGTCCCAACCTCAGTCTCTCCGTGCGTCAGGAAAGCACCAAGAAGGAGAAGCTGAAGTTCATCTACCATTTCATCGCCCGTCGCCCCGAAGAAGCAGGCATCATCTACTGCCTCTCGCGCAAGAACACGGAGATGGTGGCAGAGGCGCTCCAGTCGCATGGCATCAATGCCGAAGCCTATCATGCCGGACTCTCTGCCCAGCAGCGAGCCTCGGTGCAGGAGCGTTTCAAGATGGACCAGATAGAGGTGGTCTGCGCTACCATCGCCTTCGGAATGGGCATCGACAAGGGCAACGTGCGCTGGGTGATTCACTACAACATGCCGAAGAGCATAGAGAGTTTCTATCAGGAGATAGGCAGAGCCGGAAGAGATGGCGCACCAGCCGACACTGTGCTTTTCTATTCGATAGCCGACATCATCACCCTCCGTTCGTTCTGCGAAGAAAGCGGACAGCGTTCCGTGAATCTCGAAAAACTGCAGAGAATGGAGGAATACGCCGAATCACGAGTGTGCCGCCGCCGAATTCTGCTGAATTATTTCGGCGAGACATCGGCAAAGGATTGCGGTCATTGCGATGTGTGCAAGAATCCGCCACGCACCTTCGACGGCACCGTGCTCACGCAGAAAGCCCTGAGTGCCGTGGTACGTGCAGGAGAAAGAGTGGCTATTGGCACCTGCATCGAGATATTGAGAGGCATGCAGACTCCTGCCGTGGCACGCAACCACTACAACGAACTGAAGACCTTTGGTGTGGGCAGAGACGTGAGCGTCCGCGACTGGCAGGCATACATGCTCCAGATGCTGCAGATGGGGTTCTTCGAAGTGGCGTACAACATGCATAACCAGATGAAAGTCACGCCATTAGGCTGGAAGGTTCTCAAGGGAGAACATCAGGTTTCACTGGTGATAGTTGAGAATGAAGAGCGGGCTCCTCGTCAGCAAAAGGTCAACAGACCTTCAAGAGGAAGCAGCATCCCTGTGGTTCATGCCGAGCGTGTGATTTTCGAGGATGAAATATCAAACGTAGAAGATAAGAAGCTTTTCGAATATCTGCGTAAGATCAGAAAGAATCTTGCCGATGAGCAGGGCTATCCTCCATACATCGTGTTATCAGATAAGAGTCTGCACGAATTAACCAGGATGAAGCCTACCACCCTCCAGGCATTCGGTCTCATCAGCGGTATCGGCGAATTCAAGATCAAGAAATATGGCGATACATTTATCAAAGCCATCAAGAAATATACAGGAAAATAAAAAATAAGAAATAAAAAAAGAGGTAACCCGGAGAAAACCAGGTTACCTCTTTTTTTATGATGAAACGGGGAAGCTTAGTTATTCACGCTACCTCCCACAATATCGAGCAATTCATTCGTAATGGCCTGTTGACGACTCTTGTTATACTGAAGATTCAGTTCACGCAAGAGTTCATCGGCATTATCCGTAGCAGTCTGCATGGCTACCATACGGGCAGCATGCTCACTCGCCTGACTATCCAACAAAGCAGTGTAAACCATCAGATGAAGCTGCTTAGGAATCAATACACCCAAAACAGTCTCCAGATCCGGCTCCACGATGAAGTCATCGTTCAGAGGATGCGCCTCTGCACGCTGTCTTTCATCCTCACTAGCCTGCTTCTTGCGCAGATACTCCTGAGCCTTCGCCGTAGCCACATTCGATGTGAGGTCACGGTCGTTGTCCTCTCCTATCGCCTCCGTGCTGAGGTCGATAGGCAGGAAAGTCTTCTGGGTCAGAATCTGCGAACCGGCACTCTTGAAGTGGTGATAGATCATCTCCACCTTGTCGAGTTCGCCAGCTGCATACTGCTTGGCAAGCTTGCGGGCGATGTCGGCACAAGCGCTTGAATTAGGATGATCGGCAATATCCATGAAGTTACCGCCAATCTTCAAGCCCAGTTTCTGTGCCTTCTCAGCCACCTTTCTGCCGATAGGATATACCGTGATGTCGTCAATGCCATGAGCCTTATACTCGTC
>ENA-UEOZ01000953-UEOZ01000953.1-human-gut-metagenome-genome-assembly--contig:-NODE-953-length-14319-cov-6.568670_pt1 | contig 14319 bp, 7 predicted proteins | sample MGYA00242898_ERZ507912 | MGnify/ENA primary metagenome ERZ507912 (study PRJEB26167, sample SAMN06115410) | human gut metagenome | host: Homo sapiens | place: China:Chongqing | collected 2016-04-27... | reverse complement strand
ACAGCCGGCGTTTCTGCTCAATGCAGAGCGCTGCTCGTCTGTCGTATAGAGTTCGTACTGGAAACCGCAGATGATTTGCATGATCAAAGGATCATGCCTGAAATTTTGTATACGCGCCAGTATTGCCCGTTTTTTATCGTGCGGTGCACGATCGGCCTTATATCCCCTGGCTGAAGTCAGGGGCTTTACGGCCTCTACTGTAAGACCGGGCGAACAATTTTATTGATTAGTCGGCTAAAAAATTCAGAGAAGCAAAACCGGCAAGAATGCAAAAGATTCCTTGCCGGTTTTGTGCTTGTGGAAAAAACGACGAAAAGGAACTCATCGGCGCATCCCGCCGCCTCTGCCGAAGCCTCCGGCTCGGCGTCCCGGACCTGCCGGCTGACGAGGAAACGCTTTGTTCGGGGTGTAGCGCACCGGAGCGCCCGGCGGATTGGGCACCATGCCCGGACGAGGCACAGGTGTACCGGGACGGTAAGGCTGACTGTAGTCTCGGCGGGCCGGAGCTTGGGGCGGACGACTTGTTTGTGGCCTGGTGTTGCCCAGTAGATGGTTGCGGTATTGACCGGAGGTATACCGCTTGCCGTCTTCATTCTAATACTGCCCGTCCCATTGTCCTTTGCGAGCTTCCTGACGCAGGCGCCGCCGATCGGCGGCGTCGCCGACACCGCTCAAAACATCGTTGATCGGTGGTTCAGACGCCGAGCGGGCCAGTCCCGAGACTACGGCAGTCAGGATAAGCGCACCGGTGCATCCGAAAAGTTGTCGGCGTGAAAGAAACTCAAAGGACATCAGTCTTAACCATTCTCGAAAGAATCATCGGAACGCCGCTTATCTCGGACCGGGGCCCGGACCGGGACCTCCCGGTCCCCAACCGCCGGGACGAGCGCCGTGGTGCGGTCCGGGTTCCGGATGGTGCGGCGGCGGGCCAGGCCGACGTGGCGGCGGAGGCGGGGGTGCGGCTGGACGAGGTGGAGGCGGCGGAACCGGCGGCTGGTAGCGCGAAAGCCAAAAGTCGCGGTATTCCAGCGGTGTGTACCGGTGTCCACCGTAATTCCAGTAGTGACCGTCCCAATGGCCGTGACCGTAATTGTCTCGAATCCACTCTCGCTGCAAGGCGTCTCCGACGCCGATCAGGATATCGGCAAGCAGTTGATCGGAATGCGAGTGGGCCAATGCAAGACACGGTACGCTCGTGAGTGCTAAAGCGGCAACGGATGTTTGCAATATACGGCGTCGAGTCAGTATGGTCATTTTGTCGGTTCTCTCAAACGGTTCAATCAGATTGACGGTTTAACGAGGTCCGGGGCCGCGATCGTTACCCGGGCCTCTGCCGGGACCGTTACCGCCGGGGCCGGGTCCGCGACCCTGGTTGCCGGGCCCCCTTCCGCCGTTGCCCGGACCACCGGGACCACGGCCAGGAGGATTGCCGGGGCCGCAGGGACCGTTGCCGCAGGGCGGGGGATTGCGGTTTGGACCCGGTGCCGGACGCGGCTGCGGACGCGGAGCGGGCGGCTCGTAGCGAGACAGCCAGAAATCTCGATATTGGGTCGGCGTGTAACGGCGGCCTTCATAGTGCCAGTAGTGGCCGTCCCAACGACCGCGACCGTAGTGTTCACGGATGTAGTCGCGCTTCATGGCGTCTCCGACACCGATCAGAATATCGGCAAGAAGACTGTCGGCGTTGGCAAGCGCAATGCCCGGAACGGCACCGACTGCCAAAACGGCCGTGGCGCTTTGAATGAGGCGGCGACGAGAGAATGAGATGTTTGTCATAGCTGTCTCCTGGGGAAGACATCGAAGATCACTGAAAAAGACTTTTGTTCCTGGCGATTATCTTATTCCGGACAAAAGTAAGCCGACGTAAAGATTTGCTTGGAAAATGCGAAATAGCACAGCAAAATCAGTACGAACCCAGATTCAGTTTACTGCGGCCGACGACCAATTTGAGAGTCGAACCTCAGAAAATCAATTCCGTTTGGGCGCTGTTGCCGCGTTTGAGGTGAAGGGTCGGCAAAACGACGGCAAGCTCCGGATCTTCCGGGTTTTTGCGCCAGGCAACGATAAAGCCGATCTCGGCGGACTGAACCGTAAAGCCGCTCTTTTTGAGTTGCGCCAGACGGGCTTGGAAAGCTTTTGAATAAACAACCAGACGCACAACGTCGGTGGACGTGCGAATCGTGAGTCCCTCTTCGATGGGCGTGAGTGGAAAGCCCGCTCGCATCGACAGAATCAATCGCTTCTTGTCTTCGAAATAATCGAGCCAAACGTCTTCGTGCGTGAGCGTGAGCGTCAGTTCGTCAGGCGCGTTGTACGCGGTTTTATCGACAGACGGATGAACGGTCTCGGGCAGCGTCTGGTTTAAGAGCGCGCCGCGGTAGTGAATGGTGAGGTCAAAGCGCGCGCGGGTCATGCCCACATAGAGCTTGCGTCTGGCGTCATCGTCTTCAAAGGAGCGCGAGGCGTAAAGAATGTAGACGTGATCGAACTCGCGTCCCTTGGCCTTGTGGATGGTGGAAACAACGATGCTCGAAGCCGTGCGCTCAAAGGTGTCTTCAAGGACTGATTCGCGAAGGAATTCTTCGAAGTCGGCAAGGTAGAAGAAACCTTCGGCGGGCAACACGGCGGTAAAGGATTCGATGAGGCGAAGGACGTTGTCAAGCCAGATACTGGCACCGTAGCTTGCTTTAAGCCATTGCTCGGCATCGGCAAAAAGACGCACGGAAGCACGCTTTTGACCGTGCATCTGTGCGGTCATGTATTTCAGTAGAGCGCGTACCTCGGCAAGATTGGCGACACCGACGCTTTTTTGCGACTGAATAAGTGATACGGCAACGCCCGTTTTCTTCAGCATGGCGCACAGCGTAAACGCTTCTTCGTTGGTGTTGGTGAGTACCGCACAACTGCCCGAGAGCTTGCCGCAGGAAAGATCCGAAATGATGCCTTTGACGAGAGCCTCCTCGAAATGCTCGGACGTGTGGCTCACGAGGCGCACAGAACCCGTATCGTTACGCACTGCGGTTAATGCGTGAGTCTTGAGGCGAGCCTTGATTTTGCTCACAAAGGCGTTGCTGAAGTCAACCACCGCGGGCGTGCTGCGGTAGTTTTCCGTCATTTCATGGCGCACGGCATCGCGCTTGGCAAGCATATCCTGCATGAAGCGACCGTCGGCGCCGCGGAAAGCGTAAATGTTCTGATCGTCGTCGCCCACGGCAATCACGCGAAGCGTTTCGTTGTGCTCAATGAGCGCATCAACAAGCGCGGCTTCGGAGGCGTCCATATCCTGCGCTTCGTCAATCACGAGCACCGTTTTGCCGATGCGCGAGGGCTCGGCATTGCCCGAAGCGATCTCTTTGGCGGCTTTGAGAACGATGCCGTCGGCTTCTTGCAGTGAACCGTAACGGCCGAGTATGTCGAAAGCGTAGGAGTGAAAGGTCTTGATGTCGACAAAATAAGCGGCTTTGCCCACGAGTTCGATGAGTCGGCGCTTAAATTCGGTGGCGGCCGCGCGCGAGAAGGTGAGCATCAGGAGCTGTTCGCTGCGAACATCTTCCCGAACGAGAAGGCTTGCAAGCTTGTGCACCAAGACACGCGTCTTGCCGCTTCCGGGGCCTGCGGCCACCACGACGAACTGCGCTTGTTCGTCGATGATCGCGCGCTGCTTCTCGGAGAGTTGACCGAAGATGCGGTTGCGCAGCGAGGGCGTCAGGCCGAGATTGAGCTCGTCGGCGGCTGTCCCCGCAAAGTACTTGTTGAGGAACTCCTGGTAGTCGAGCTCGAAGTAATCTCGCACGTACTGCAATGCCGCCTGATAGTCGGCCAGCATCAGGTTGGCGTAGCGACCGACGATGTGAACCTGTTGCACCTTCTGGCGGTAGTGTTCCGAAAACTGAGCGTAGTCCTGCTTGCGGTAGCGGCGCTTGTTGTCGAGCTCAACGCGTTCGAGGGTCATGCCCTGGTACGAAACCATAAAGCCGCCTTCGAGCGACAGAACACCCGTGCGGTGCAGGAACAAAAGCGCGTTTTCAATGTCGCGCAGCGTGACGGGCGTCTCGGAAAGCCAGCTTTGCTGGCGGTAGTCGCGCAGCAGCTGTATGGCGGAAAAAGAGAGCGAGACGTAGTCGGGCGAGGCGGTGTTCACAGCGTTTGCGGCCATTGATTTGAGCGTCTCAACGATAAAGGCGCACAGGTCGGCTCGCATCTGCGCGGCGGCTTCAAGTTCCTGCGTCGTGCGTTTGGTCGCGAGAGAAACGTTTTGCGAGCCGCGGGTGCGGCGCATTTCGTCAAGCTGCCCTGCAGCTTTCATGTACATCAAGAGGGTCGTGATCTTCTTGACGTCGCTGGAACAACCTCCGGCCAAGGCTTCGTTGTTGAGTTCCTTGAGGTTGAAGTCGGCGCGTCCGCCGTCGGACAGACGACGGATGAGAAGCGATTCGAGAGTCTGGTATGTCCCGAGAACGGAAGAAGCCGCTTTGAGGTGACGTTTGCTGACCGTGGCGGCCATGTCGTTGTCGTCGTGCAATACGCCGGCCTGGCGCAGTTTGCCGATAACGGCAACGACTTGAGAAAGTGCGATGCCCAGGCGATCGGCCAGCCAGTCGGTGCGGGTTTCGGCCGGTTCCCCTTTGGTCTTGTAGCCGCTGCGAGCGGAAATGAGCGAAGCGACGATGCGCACGGCTTCGTTGCGCTCGGACTCACCGGCAAAGAGGGGGCTAGCTTCGATGCGCTCTCGCGCTTCCATGGTGCTTTTGACGGCAACGCTGGTGGCGTATACGCGCGGAGCGTTCATAGAGCGGCGCACGTAACCGGCGATCTCCAAAGCGGCAATCGCGTTTTTGACCTTGGTGTCAAGCTGCAGTTCGTCGTACTCGAGACCGGCTTTGCGCGCAAGCTCGAGCGGAGAAATTGAAAAGCGCTTGCTTTTCATCGACTTGATGGTGTTCCAGATGAGCTGGATGTCGGCAAGCGTCAGTTTGGATTGACGCAACAGCGCAAAGTGCGTGTTGAGGTCTTCCTCGTTAAAGAGGATGCAGCACTGCGCCTGAAGCGACTCGTCTCGGCCTGCGCGACCCGACTCCTGCACGTAGTTTTCAAGCGACGACGAGATGTTGTAATGCACCACCAGAGCGACGTCTTTTTTGTCCACTCCCATGCCGAAAGCATTGGTGGCGACGATCGTCTTGACGTGGCCCGCGATGAACGCATCCTGATTGGCGCTTTTTTCGGCCGCATCCATGCGTCCGGCAAAGGCAACGGCTTCAAGACCGTCGGCTGTGAGGGCCGCGGCGAGCTCCTTGGTTTCCCGCACGGTGGCCACGTAAACGATGGCGGGGCCTTCGGCCGCTTCAATCAGCTCACGCAGACGTGCGTAGCGCTCGGCATCGTTGTCGACGTGAATGACGCGATAGCTCAGGTTCTTGCGTTCGGCCGAAGTCGCAAGGATGCGCAGTTCAAGGCCGAGCCTTTGCTTAAAGTAGTCGCAGATGTCCTGAATGACCTTTTGCTTGGCCGTGGCCGTAAAGCACGAAACGGCAATCTTGCATTGGCCGCCGTAAAAGTCTTCGAGCTTTTTGATGAAGTCGGCGATGAAAAGATAATCAACGCGAAAGTCGTGGCCCCAGACCGAAAAGCAGTGCGCCTCATCGATCACAAAGCGCGCCACACGACGCTGCTGCAGAGCGGCCAATATCGAGCGGGAGCGAAGCGACTCGGGGGCAATGTACAAAAGGGTGGCTTCGCCGCTGATCACGGCTTCCAGCGCTCGGGAGCGTTCGATCGGACTCAAGAGCCCGTTGATGGTGACGGCGCGACTGATGCCTTTGGAGACGAGGTTTTCCACCTGATCCTTCATGAGCGACTGCAGGGGCGAAATGACGACCGTGAGCGCTCGGGTGAGTTCGCCTTGCATCAGGGCGGGCAGCTGAAACGTGATCGACTTGCCGCCGCCCGTGGGAAAGACCGCCAAGAGCGATTCGCCGCCCACGGCCGCACGCGCGGCCATTTCCTGCAGGGGTTCTCCGTTGTAGGTTCGAAACGAGTCGAAACCGAAAAAGCGAGAAAGAGCCGCTTTGACGTCAAGGCGTTCTTTGCAATAGGGGCATCCCTTTTTGCAGGGCGCATAGCGCAGCGCATTGAGCACCGACTGCGTGGCCGGGTAATTGGTGTTGACCCAGGGCGGAATGACGTCTGCGGGTTCTGCAGCGCGAATGAAGGCAAGCGCGTAGGCGAGTTCTGCCGGTTGCCGCTTGGCCAGGCCGTCAAGATCGGCGTGAATGCACAATTTGTCTGCCATCAGGCGTTTGATGACGCCTGCGGGATCCGCAAAGGTCGGTGTCTGGACGTTTAAGCACCGGAAAAAGCCCGCAAACTCCGGCCGGTTTTTGAGCATGGCGCAAAATAAGCGCTGCAGCACGCCGGGCAACTCATTGAAAGCTGCGACCTCTTCCTCAAAAAGCGCCATCGCCTTGCGGGCGTCCGACAGAGGATTGTTGAGTTCGTCGGTCAGAAGCTTTTCGTCTTTGAGCAGGTTGTGAAAACGCTTGCGCGGAAAGAGAAGAGCAGACAACGGCAGCGTATCGACGGCTTGCGGTCCGTCGCCCAAGACGGGGCGCAGATACTGCATGTCAAAGGCTACGATATTGTGTCCGCAGACAAAATCGGCTCCTTTGCAAAACTCTTTGAAGGCCGCGACATTGCTCGAATGAAAGAAACGACCGTCGGCACGGCACGCACCCAGATCAACGATTTGGCCGGTTTCAGGAGACACTTCGGCATCAATAAAGACGATGGCGTCCTTATTGAAGGTGCCCGGCAGCAGCACGGGACCTTTGGCCAAAGTGGGTAGATTGCTCATTGAAACTCAGTAGTTGTTCGAAAAAGGGGTGGTAAACGCACGCGCTTGGATTTTAAGGCGCAGCGCACGCTTTGTCCTGCATTGCGCCCACAGATTTTGCGTTACTTGTGGTCAAAACAGTCCGCGTTGCGAGGCAGCTCGGGGGCGAGGCGAGCAGCCAAAAGCTTGTCGATGAGATCTGAGGCTGTTGAGTCGACGATGGCGCGCTCATAGCAGGGCTTCGGCATGAATCCCGCATTGACGGCGTCTTTGAGAAAGGCGAAAAACGTATCGAAAAAGCCGTTGACGTTTAAAAAGCCCACAGGTTTGTTGTAAAGACCGATCCAGTTGCCGGTGATCATCTCGCAGGCTTCTTCCAATGTGCCGATGCCGCCCGGCAGCACGACGAACAGATCGGAGAGCTCGGCCATTTTGGCCTTGCGTTCGTGCATGTCGGCAACTACTTTCAACTCGGACAGATCTTCAACAGGAGTTTCCTGGTTAATCAGAAAGGCCGGGATGATGCCGGTGACGGGAACGCCCAGTTTGAGTGCCGTGCGCGCCGTTTCTCCCATTAAGCCTGTGCCGCCGCCACCGAAGACGAGCTGAAGGTTTCGTTTGGCCAATTCGTGAGCCACGGCGTGCGCTGCGTCGGTGTACGCAGGATTGTTGCCGGTGCGGGAACCGCAGAACACACAGACGTTGAGTTCGGTCATGGCTTGCTTCCTTTCTGAAAGAGGAAAGGAGGCATTTTAGTGGTTGTCAGCGGTATCTGGGCGCGATGAATTCAAAGAATGATGGAGTGCTTGTAGGGGTTTGATGGCATAGGGACTGTAAAAAATTGATATATAAAACGGTTTTTTACAGTAAAAAACTGATTTATAAGTTGGGTTTTTACAAGGTTGACCGTAAAGTTTTTCTACAGACACGGAATCCAGTATCGGCGGACAGGATTTGTTTGGTGAAGATAAAAAAATCCCGACAGAATGACTTTTTGTTTGTCATGTTGTCGGGAATCTTTTCAAATTAAGAGTGAAGTTAGTCTACCCAGAATTGGATGGTGGCCGTTGTGCGGAATTCGCTCATATCTAGGGTGCCTGGTGCTCTGCAAAGCTCCCACCAGATAGGGCCGCTTAATGTCGAATCTTTGTGGGTGTTTCCGAAAAGAAAAGATTCTCCCCAGGCTTGCCCTTGATCACAAGATCTCAGTTCTTCTCCATATTTGTATATACGACCAAGTCCTTTAAACGGTTGGTTACTGTCTGTATGAACTAATGTTGCGTAATTATTTGGTTTCCTTGGAGGGATGGCGGGAAAGACTCGTAAATAAACACTGCATTTAACTTTGTCTCCACATGAAATAGTAACCATTGTAGGTCTGTTTGGTTTGATAGGATTGTCTGAAACATCGCGTGGATGGTGGCTTCCAAAATCAACAATGAGAGGATCGGTGTCAATAGTGCAAGGTGTGAAAAAAAACGCACACGACTTATGCATCGTGTGCGTTGAAGAAGGTGGAGATCCTTCAAGGAAAGACGCCGGAGAGAGTAAGACGTCTTTCCTTATTCGCTCTCTAATAGATTAGAGAGCGTTCAAAGCGGAACCTGCCTTGAACCATGCAAGCTGCTTGGCGTTGTAGCTGTGCTTGGCTTCGAAGCGTTCCTTCTTGCCGTCGGCGTGCGTGAGTTCGATCGTCACGTTCTGACCCGGAGCAAGCTTGTCGAGGCCGAGGACCGAGACGCGATCCTTTTCCTTGATCTTGTCGTAGTCCGCCGGGTTGACGAAGGTCAGTGCGAGCACGCCCTGCTTCTTGAGGTTGGACTCGTGGATGCGAGCCAAGCTCTTGGTGAGCACGACGCGAACGCCCAGATAACGCGGTTCCATAGCGGCGTGTTCGCGGCTTGAGCCTTCACCGTAGTTGTCGTCGCCGATGATGATGGAATCAATCTTGTGATTCTTGTAGTAGCGAGCGACCTTGGCGGGCGTGTCGTACGTGCCGGTCTCATAGTTGAGCGTCTTGCCGGCGGCGTCGGTAAAGCCGTTGACCGCGCGTTCGAGCAGGTTGTCCGAAATGCGATCGAGGTTGCCGCGGTAAGCCAGCCACTTGCCCCCCGGGGAGATGTGGTCGGTCGTGCACTTGCCCTTGGCCTTGATCAAGATGGGCAGGCCCACGAAGTCCTTGCCGTCCCAAGCCGGGAACGGTTCGAGCAGCTTGATGCGCTTGGCGTTGGGGCTCACCTTGATTTCGATCTTGGCATAGTCCGGGCGGATGCAGTCGGTCAGATCCGTCACGAAGCCCTTCACCGGCAGTTCGGTACCGGTCGGAGCCTTGAGTTTGATCGTCGTGCCCTTGGCGGTCGTGTACGAACCCTTCATGGGGTTGAACGTCAGATCGCCGTTGATAGCCATGGCCATCACGATTTCGGGCGAAGCCAGGAAGGCGTGCGTCTGTGCGCTGCCGTCGTTGCGGCCCTTGAAGTTGCGGTTGAACGATTCGATGATCGAGTTCTTCTTGCTCGGATCGCCGATCGTGCGCTTCCACTGACCGATACAGGGACCGCAGGCGGTTGCAAGCACGGTGGCGTTGAGCTTTTCAAACACGTCGAGGATGCCGTCGCGTTCGAGCGTCTTGTAGATGCGCATCGAACCCGGGACGATCATGACGGGGGTCTTCACCTTGATACCGTTGTCGAGAGCCTGCTTGGCGATCGAAGCGGCGCGCGTGAAGTCTTCGTAGGAAGAGTTCGTGCAGGAACCGATCAGAGCGACTTCGAGCAGCTGCGGATAGCCCTTTTCCTTAACGCGGTCGGCCACCTGATTGAGAGGCATGGCGGCGTCGGGCGAGTAGGGGCCGTTGATGTGCGGTTCAAGTTCGGACAGGTTGATTTCGATGATGCGGTCGTAGTACTTGGCAGGATCGGCCATGACTTCCTTATCAGCGCGCAGATCGGCAGCAACAGCCTTGGCCATGTCGGCCACTGCGGCGCGGCCTGTGGCGTTCAGATAACGAACCATCGAGTCGTCGAACGGGAAGACGGAGGTGGTGGCACCCACTTCGGCACCCATGTTGCAGATCGTGCCCTTGCCCGTGCAGGAGAGCTGCTGGCAGCCGTCGCCGAAGAATTCGATGATGGAGTTCGTGCCGCCCTTGGTCGAGAGGATGCCGGAGAGCTTCAGGATCACGTCCTTGGCGCTGACCCAGCCGCTCAACTTGCCGGTGAGCTTCACGCCGATGATCTTGGGCATCTTCAGTTCCCATTCCATACCCATGAGGGCGTCGACCAGGTCGGCGCCGCCCACGCCGATGGCGAGCATGCCCATGCCGCCGGCCGTCGGGGTGTGGCTGTCGGTCACCAGCATCATGGCGCCCGGGAAGTCGTAGTTTTCAAGGAAGACCTGATGGCAGATGCCCGTGCCGGCAGGCCAGAAGTCAAAGCCGTAGCGGCGGGACACGTCGCGCAGGAAGCTGTAGGTTTCAACGTTGTCGCGGTCGGCAATCTGGAGATCCTTGCGAACGCCGGTCTGAGCCGTCACGAGGTGGTCGGCAACCAGAGCTGCGGGCAGTGCGATGCGTTCCTTGCCGGAGGTGAGGAACTGCAGGATGGCCATCGGGCCGCCGATGTCGTGCGTACCGGCACGATCGGGACGCAGTTCAATGTAGTCCTGGCCGCGCTTGAATTCGGTGAGGCTTTCCGGATGATAGAGGTGCACGAAAAGCAACTTTTCGGTGAGCGTCAGCGGACGACCGAGTTTGGCGCGAACGGCAGCAAGCTTCTTGGGATAGTTGGCGTAGAAAGCCTTAATCATGTCGAAGTCGCGGATCTTGGACGTATCCTGTGCGGCTTTGGCTTCCTTTGCCATCAACAGGCTCGGGGCCGAAACCGTCGAAGCGGCCACGGCGCCGGCAGCGCTGGCTTTGAGCAGCTTGCGGCGGGAAATTTGCAGTTCAGACATCAGTTCTTCTCCTGTTTCTCTGTGTTTCTTGCGGGTGTCGAATTCATGAGCGGACACCCTTAAACGACAGTGATCGGGACGGTCTGTCGGCCGTCCTCTATTTGTCTCGATCGCAATTTTTCGTCCACGTAGGTGCTACGTAGTTTTGATTTATGTCAAAAATTTAGGGAGTTGACTTTTGAACGTTTTGGTTGCATTTCGCGCGTTGTGCGTGCGCGTGAAGCCGTTCCATTACAAGAATTTAAGGGAAGAACATAGCCGGCTAATGAAACGGATGACGAGACAAAGAATATATCGCGTCAATATCAGAGATTAAACAATCTTACGGAAGGGACTGGAAAGAAGAAACAATATAAAAAATAAGCCGGCTAAAAAAATAGATGACTCAATGTTTGCTAACGACAATATGACAACGTGTTGAATCACTTAACTGTCGGATGATTCCCGAGACTACTTCTTGTGTGAGAAATGATGATGGAGCGAAGCCATTGGTTGGCAGGGTCGGCGTTTTTGGATTCGTGCCAGTATAAAGTCGGATAAAACGGGGATTCCCCGAGTTGGGGCGTTTTGTAAATTGTGATTGGCAACCATTGGGACAATGTTCTTGCCGTTGTTTCGGGAAGAACCACCACGACGTCGGCAACAAGGCATGCAAAAGCTGAACTGACGAAGAATGGAGACTTTATGAAGCACTGACTGCTTGAAAGATGCTTCTGCTGATCGCTTGGGTCAGAAAAGAAAAATTTCTTGCGAGCTGAAACTCGTACTTTCTGGTAATCGTTGACATGAAGGTGAATTTCTTCAGGCGGAACCTTTTCCAGCGGGTGACCTTTGCGGGTGATGTAGACAAAGTGATCTTCAAAAAGTTTGAAAAAACGGACGCTTTTTGGAACTTCACTGTCTTTGTACGGGTAGATAAGCAGATCCACTTCATTGGAAGACAGGTAGTCGACGTACTTTGTCAGAGCCGAAAAGCGGATATCCGGAATTTCGAAGGTAACACCGGGGGCCGCTCGTTGTATCTCATTAACAACCGGAAGAAAGATGCTGAAGAAAGCGTTGTCGACGATTCCCAAACGAAAGTTCTTCGTAAGACGGGCAGGATCGAAGATCTCCTCTTGCGTGAGAGCCAATAGGGACTGAAGCGTTTTTTCAGCATTGGGTATGAGTCGTTCGCAACGTTCGCTTGGAACCATTCCGGTTCGGGTTTTCAAAAAAAGCTCATCGTGAAATATCTCGCGCAGCGTTGAAAGAAGGCGACTGCCGGCCGGCTGCGAAATACCAAGACGCGAACATGCCTTGGAGAGACTTCCTTGCTCATAAAGCTGAAGCAAAAATTGCAGAAGCTCGGCTGAAAGGTGGTTATTCATTTTTCGAAAAACCCATATCTAAGAAGGAAATATTGTCCCATAAAAAACCGACTACAACCGACAAAAGCCTGTTTTTACAATGGTTTTTAAGAAATTCACCAATGGATTTTTTCCAAAGAGGAGAAACAAATGATGAAATTAAAAACCGTTGCAATCGCCGCCGGTATTGTTTGCTCAATGGCATTTTCCACACAGGTTCTAGCTGTCGGCGGGGCCAGCGGCCCTCACGTTGCCTATCCGAGCAAAGGCAAGATCGGCGAGATTGTGGTGAATCCTTACGGCATCGCCCCGTTAACGGCAGTCATTCGCAACGGGGGCTACGTGATTACTGACGTTTCCGTTCGTATCGTGCCCAAGAAAAACGGGCAGGAAATCAAATACAAGGTGAGCAACTCGGAGGTGCTTACGCACGGAGGCATCCCTGTTTTCGGCCTTTATCCTGATTACATGAATCAGGTTGAAGTGACCTACAAGCGTAGTCTTGGTCAAAAAACCGAAAACATGAAGGAAACCTACAAGATTTACGGTGCGCCGATTTGGGGTCCGTCAACTGCCGGCAAGATGCAGGTGAGCAACCTCTTTAAGACCCGTGTGATCAAAGTGGATCCGGAATTTTCCGATCGTCTGTATTTGATCAATGACTTCGGTGAAAAGAACGCCCACGGTACCCGTGTTGTCTGGAACAATCCGGTGGGCGGTGCATTGGAATGGAACTTTGAACCGATCAACGCCATCATCGACACCAAGGGTGAAATTCGCTGGTACATGTTTGCCGATCCCATCTATAACCTCAACTCCATCGATATGGGCGGCGTGATGATGGGCTTCAGGCAGAACGAAGACGGCATGTTTACTTGGGGCTACGGCCAGCGCTATGTGAAGTACGACATCATGGGGCGTGAAGTGTGGAATCGTAAGCTTCCCATGGGCTACAACGACTACTCGCATTCGATGGATCCGATGCAAAACGGCAATTATCTGTTGCGCGTTGCCAGCTCAGATAAGAAACTTGCCAACGGTAAGAACGTGAGAACGGTTCGAGACGTCATCATTGAAGTTGACAACAACGGCAAGGTGGTTGATGAATGGCGACTTTGGGACATCCTCGATCCGTATCGCGACAATGTGCTCAAGGTACTCGATCAGGGTGCTGTGTGCCTGAATATTGATGCCACACAGGCCGGCAAGACGTTGTCCTCTGAAGAGCTCGCCAAGCTTGATGAAAGTGATCATTTCGGCGACATCGTGGGTTCCGGCCCCGGTCGCAACTGGGTACACGTCAATTCGGTTGACTATGACCCGACGGACGACTCGATCATTATCAGTTCTCGCCACCAATCGGCCATTATCAAGATTGGTCGCGACAAGAAAGTGAAGTGGATCATGGGTTCGCCCGAAGGCTGGAAGAAGCCCTGGGCCGATAAGGTGCTTCAGCCGGTCGACTCCAACGGCAAGCCCATCAAGTGCGAAAACTCCAAGTGCGAAGGAAGCTTTGACTGGACTTGGACACAGCACACCGGATTCCGCATTGACAGCAAGTCCGATAAGAACATCTTCTATCTGTCGGTTTTTGATAACGGCGACGCTCGCGGCATGGAACAACCCGCATTGCCCGAAATGAAGTACAGCCGTGCCGTCGTCTACAAAATCGATCAAAAGAAGATGACGGTTGAGCAGATTTGGGAATACGGCAAGGAACGCGGCCATGAATGGTACAGCCCTGTGACTTCGCTTACCGAATACCACCCGGACAAGAATTCGATCGTTACTTATTCAGCGACGGCGGGTGCTGAGTATGACTTTAAAAACGGTGCGTTCGTCACCGCTCCGAATCCCTACTTGAGTGAATTCAAGTGGGGTGCAAAGGAACCTTCTGTTGAGATCCAGATCCTTAACAACAAGGGGTATCAGGCTATGCCGATTAACCTTGACAAGGCTATGAACAACTAATCAGCAGTACTCATAGCGCCTCCGGCTTAAGTTCACTTGCAGCTGGAGGCGCATTCTCATTTCGGAGAAATTCAAAATGTTCAAAAAGACTTTGTTTGCTCTTGGCCTTTCGGTTATCGCCGCCACCGCGATGGCCGCTACCGAAGGTACCGACTATGTGAAACTTGACAAGCCCATGGTCAACGCCGAAGGCAAGCTCACCAAGATCTTCAG
>ENA-UEOZ01000951-UEOZ01000951.1-human-gut-metagenome-genome-assembly--contig:-NODE-951-length-14331-cov-4.904869_pt1 | contig 14331 bp, 6 predicted proteins | sample MGYA00242898_ERZ507912 | MGnify/ENA primary metagenome ERZ507912 (study PRJEB26167, sample SAMN06115410) | human gut metagenome | host: Homo sapiens | place: China:Chongqing | collected 2016-04-27... | reverse complement strand
ATAATTCTAGTTTTTCCTTTAATATCCTCCAAGGTGACAGTCTGGTGTGTACCATATTTTCCATCAAGATAAGGAATTATATCGGCAACTTTATAATAATACCATTCATTCTGACTATTACGATCTGCATCTCCTGATATTGTTTTTTCGTACGAAAATGGAATTTTATGGCTTCCTCCACACATATTTAATGCATAGCTTAATCTAACTGTGCATCCGTTCACAAAGGCTGGATTACCTTGATAATTAACAAGTACCTTTCCACCTATTAATTTTGCTACATCAATAGGCTCCATTTTAGCAACGATTTTGAATTTCTCTGTAATTGTACTAAAAGGAGGAAGACTTATGAAAGAAGGACGATCGGAAGAACTTCCCCCTGATGATCCACCACCAGGCGAACCGCCTCCTCCTCCCCAGACTCCACCACCAGAAGGAATCTCCTCTACCTCTTCATCCTCTGAACAAATATGACCATAAGGTACATACTGTGCACAAAAGCCACAAAAATAATCCTCGTCATCATCATCATCATCTTCACCATCCGGTGTTATGTCAACTTCTTCAAGCCATCCTCCGTCTATCGTATTTCGGGTGAGGCTCATCCCAATATTATTAATATTTTGAAAGATCTCTTTTTTGATTTTCCGGGATAATGCTTTATCTTTGAATGTAGCGGGTGAATATGACCATAAGCACTTTCCAGACTTTACTCTGTCTGCCACTATCATCTTACTGCTCACTATGTTGTTATACACTACATATCCGGACAAATTGCCATATAGACTTTTATCATGGATAACCTTTTCAGTGAAAGTACTTTTGTTGGCACGATAATAATTCAGGGACGGCATTATCGTCACATAAGTTGCATCATAATTACCCGTTTTATCTCTCCGTACACACAGTGTTTGCGAAATCGGAATTCTGTAGTTCTTCTTCTCTCCCTGTTTGCCTATTTTAACTCGGCGTATGTAGTTGTTTCCGGCAATAATAGGTACATATACATACTCATAATTTGCATCCTGCTTAATGTGAGCTTTATGCCAGCAAGGAGTAACTTCCCCGGGTGACATATTTTTGTTTTGCACTAATTTACTTTTTTCTGCAGCTTCAGAGATAGTTTGCTCATAATAATTACACGCCTCTGATACGAATAATTGAGCTTCACTGTCAGATAAGATACCAGGTGAGTCGTCCACTTGACAAGAAGCCAGAAGAACAGTAAGCCCTAGCAAGCTTCGAATTAGTTGTGTTGAATGTTTCATAAGAAATAGTTATAAGTTAACAATAAAAATTAGTCATCTAGCTGCTAATAATAAAAAAGTATGTAAGTATAAAGGCTTACACAATGACAGCTTGTGTAAAAAAACGATATTTTAAGTTTAGATACAAAAATCAACCATATACAAATGCGTATACATAGTTAATGTATACGCATTTGTATATGGTTTTTACAAAAAAGATCATTCCAAACGCAACGATTTAATAAAATCGGTAATAGATTTACAAGAAACATTCATTTTCTTTTTCAATCTACTACGGCGTATTCGAAAAGAACTTCCTAGAATATGGAATAACTCTGAATAATGTCTCAACTTATAGATAAAACCATCTTGATGAAAATTTACCCAGAGTTCTAATTTATTCCAATTGCAATCGCTTATTGCGGATAAAGATGTAACATAGATTTGTACATCATAGGCAGTCTTCCACTCTTCTTCATCCATAGTTATTTTATCTATTACAACTATATCCTATTTCACCAATTCACCATTGATATAAAGGTTCTTGAAAGTTACATCTTTCGCCCCTTTAATATCATTTGCTCCTTTGGCTACATTATTAAAATGAGAATCCTCTACACTGATGTTATATACATGTTTATCATCCTCCAATCCGATAATAAGCACACCTAATTTACTCTTCTCACAAGTCACATTTTTCAAATGCACATTACGAACAATCGGGTCAAAACCTCTCTTACATTTTTCCCGATTCTCATATTGCAAGTTGATGCGCAGCACTGCTTCACAACATTGTCCTACCGTTACATTACGAACAAATACATTTTCTATAAGTCCTCCGCGACAAGTGCTCGTCTTAATACGAATGACACGATCCAGATTCGGGCTATCCATTCGGCAGTCTTCTACAAACAAGTTACGGTAACCACCGGAAATCTCACTGCCGATCACTACTCCTCCATGTCCATTTCTCATCATGCAACCACGTACGATAATGTTCTCACTGGGAATATTCCATTTACGCCCGTCTTCATTACGTCCTGATTTAATGGCAATACAATCATCACCCGTGTCAAATGTACAATTCTCAATCAACACATTCTTACAAGATTCAGGATCACATCCGTCTCCGTTAGGTCCACGATTGAAAACAGTCACTCCGCTAACAATCAAGCTCTCGCAGAAAAGAGGATGAATCACCCAAAATGGAGAGTTTAACAAAGTAACACCTTCAATCAAGATGGTGTGGCAGGAATGTAAGTTCAATAGCTGCGGACGCATACCATCTTCCGGCTTCATCAGACGCTTGTAGACAGGAGTCGATGTTTCACCATACATCAACAGACGTTCACGACCTCCATTGCGTTGAGCCACCATGCCTTCTTTCCAACCATACTTTACGGCTCCACACATCGGCCACCAAGTTTCCATACTACCTTGTCCATCGATAATCCCTTTTCCGGTTATGGCAATATTGCTTTCACCATAAGCATAAATCAAGGGGTGAGCATTATAGCAATCAATTCCTTCCCAACGGGTTAAAACAGCAGGAAAATAAAGGCTTTGATCTGTAGAGAATTTCAAAACAGCTCCCTCTTCGAGATGGAAATTCACATTGCTCTTTAGAGTAATAGGTCCGGTATAAAAAGTACCTTTAGGAACAATTACCGTGCCACCTCCTGACAGACTGCACTGTAGAATAGCCTGATTAATGGCTTCATGGCAAGGATTAGCCTCATCATCCGTTTTTGCTCCAAAATCAGTTATAAGAAATGTTCGTTTCGGGAAAGAGGTCCGTTTAATCTGTTTTTCGATACGGGCGCTTTCTTTAAATGCTTTATCAAAATCAATAGTATTCGCAGATGTTACCTCTGCCACAAAAAGCAACATCAGTAGTAAATTAATAGTTCTTCTCATCATAATTCTTATCCTTTTATTAATATGTTATTTTTATTTTATTGCAATGTAACTCCCATCAAACCGATAACAACATCGTTTGAAAGTGTTTCCAACGTCAGATGACTTAACTCTTTGGAAGGATTCAGAGGCATGTCCAAAAGTACACCTGCTCCTCCCTCGATGGAACGTCCATAAACACCCTTTATGCCTAAGTTCTTTCCCAAGTCATTGCTAACCAAACCCGTCTTAAAATGAATGCGATAAGGACGGGGAGAAACAACGGTGAATGCCTGACCATCAACATAGAAATCTTGCTCAATAGGACACCAGTTATCCGGATTCACTAATTCCAATACATCAGAAGTTCCATCTGTATAGTATACACGAACAATACCATTAGCAATGCGACACTGCATGTGGTTGGTACTGCCTGCCATCATTAAATAGGCATGAGAAGCCCGACCGGAAAGCGGAATACTCAAACTGTCGGGATAATTATCCCACAACGAAGTAAAAGCAATATTGCTTCCTTGAGCCAATGTTCGGAACGGCACACCCAGTTTGGTAGTCAGCATCTCATCACGTACCAAGGCACGCAAACCTGCATCATCAATATCAGCAGTTAATTTCGGATGACACCACTCGCCAATGCCCTGAACAGGAAGTTGCAAAGTGGTATAAGGCGAACGGGGTGTCAGATACTCATTCCGGAAAATATCAGTCACATTCGCATTGAACAAAGAATCCATATTCATCATCCGGCACTCTGACGTATTCACCTGTGAGAAAGGAAGAATGACCGGTGATTTTTCCGATTTCGTAATCTGTACGTTTACAGGCTGCCACCATTCCATCTGTCCTTGTTTCATGCGAACAAAGAATGTATGATGCCCCAAATGATCATTGACCTTACTTCTTATAGATGTATTACTAACATTCGGTTGTATCAGCACTCCCTGCGGATCATATATTTCACCGAATACCGCCCCTAAAATGGATGGAATACGGATCTCCACTAAAGCCTCCGCCTGTATTTCAGGCAGAACCGGATTCAGTCTGTTTCCTCCCCACACAATTTCGACAATTGCTTTTTGGGCAGAAGAAGCAGGAATAACAACCACCGGATAACCGGAAGCAGCTTCCGCAAAGCTCCAGTCAACTTCTTTCCCATTTACTTTCACAGAATGAATCCTTTCTCTTCCGACATTCACTTGTAATGTCAATGCCAAAGGTGCCTTAAAACGTTGCTCTATCCGGTAAATATCTGTATCATTCTCCCTGACAAAGTGATAGGTTATGTCAGGCAAAGAAATAGAAGCTTTTGACCATCCTGCAGGAAATCCCGGACGAATCACCATCTTCCCGTTCAATACATCGGGTAAAATGCCATACAACCCCTGTACCAGTAATCGGGAAGCTACCCCTATCGGATCTCCAAAGTCACGATAACACTCTCCACGGGCAGCATCATAAAAGCTGACTTGCCCCAAATTGCCGGGACTGTTACCTAAGTACATACCATCCAGAAATGAACTTTTCATCAATCGATATGCTTCCTCCGGACGTCCTGCCTGGAAATAGGCCAAAGCTGTATGCATCACCTCTGCGAAAGCCACATTATTGATACTCCAGGAATAAGGTAACCAATTGGTAGTGGCAATCGTTGCATACCCCTCTTCCAGTCCATCGGCATACACGGGGATATGTGGTATTTCCGTATCAACATACCGTGTAGCCTGATAAGCTTGAAAAGGATCGGCAACGTCGCTATCGAGTGCATGGTATATAGTCCATAATCCCGGACTTTCGTGAAGCCGGCGATGTCCCATAAAATCCTGATATTCCGCCCAACAACCTTTGCCCTGCATCCAAAGACGCTTATTCATCGCTTTCAATATTTGCTCGGCTTCGTTCTGATAAGGTGAAGGGTCTTCGCCTATCAAAGAAGCAAGAAAAGCTGCCATTTTATTGGCACGGTAGTTATAAGCCGACGAATGGGTGACTGCGCCACTGTTGTAGTAAAGCGCATCACTTGCCCAAATACAAGCGTATGCATCATATAAACCATCATTGTCCGGATCATAATTTAATTTTTCCCAAGCTAGATGGCGGGTAATCATAGGCCACATTTTGCGGACATACGCAGTATCTCCCGTCCAGTTGAAGTGCCATAACAATTCATCCATGTAACAAAGATTCATGTCATAGTGGTGCATCTGGTTGTTACGTTCAGGATTCCGGCAAATATACCCATTACTATATTGAGGAGTTCCCCAACGTTTTTCCGAACGCGCCAGATTCATTGTAGAATCCTGTGCCGGATGAGGTATTGTATTCGGGACATCAGTCACCTGACTGGCTGCATAAGCATCAAAATGAGTCCGTGCCCGGTCATGCCAACCTAAGGCATCACCAGTATATCCGGCTCTCCACCCACTTAACGGCATACGCCAGCCAATAGCACCGTGCAACCAAACCTGTCCGTCCCAAATTCCATCGGCAGCTGCGACCAATGCACCACCCAACGTGTTCAAATAAGGGTCCGGCGTTTCTATCTTCAAATGAGAAGCCAACGCCAAAGAGGCTGCCTCCGCTTGTTGATAGAGTTTACGGACATTATAGCCTTCGGGAACCTCCCCACGTACCAAGTATACTTCTTTCTGCAAAGCAAGTTCACCTGTGACAAGGTCAGTCGCTTCGGCAGGAAGTTCGAAGCAATCAGCCGGATCTACCCCCATATCTCCATTACGACTCAAACGTTTTCCGGTAGCTCCCCCATGTTGCCAACGAAGTATAGCTCCTTTAGGCATATTCGAAGGAGAAAAACGCCAAATAGCTCCATCCATATCGGCTAATGCCAATACTGAAATACGCAGTTCTCCTTTTCCCCAAGACGGGTCTGTCAAATAATAGGTACGTTTTCCAGCCGAATAACGGGATTCACAATACCCGGTGCGATCAAGCGCCAATTCTGTTCCGTCACGAAGAATGACTTTGAAACTTATATTTCCTCCGCGTCCGTTATTATAAAAAGCAAAAACCGGTCGGTCACTTGTTTCTACACGAAAAGGACTGTGACTACCGTACAAAGCACGGGTATACCGATTCTTACCATTGACACAAACAAACTCATCACCATCGGGACAATATTGCAACGTCCTTTTTGTACCTCGCAGATGTTCATTCAAGGAGATGGATTCTTTAAAGTCACCGATCTGCTTTGCCTCTCTTTGAGCATTTAATGGTATCACCGACAACATCAAGAGGCAACAAACAGTCAGCTTTCCTTTTAAAATAAGATTCAGATGAAAATAACTCATATTTTTTTGTGTTTGATTATGGTAATGGCTTCAATCCTTCCCAACGGACATTCCAAGTTCCATCTTTCGGAAATCCCGGATTAGTCTCCGTACATCCGTCCCAACCGGCACACATCATCGCAATAGCAGTCAGCAAGCCGCCATTACCCGGTAAATAAATACGTAAACGACCGTCCTGATAATTATGACCATTCGGCAAGTATGTGTTTGTGCGTTTATCCATCAGTAAAGCTCCGACGGCCTTTTCCGGTTCACCCAAACGGGCAGCATTCATAGCCGTCATCGGATAATCCCATCCCCAGGTTTTACCCCAATTCCAGTTATCCCAGATCCAGTGCAATGTATTTTTCATATAATCTTCCCGGATAAGTTTATTCATCGGAAGTATACCAACTGCACCTAATACAGCCATGTGGTCGGAAGTATAACGAATGTCTTTATAGGTATCTGTAGCTGTTTCGGCAGCCAGATAAAGCCCTTCTTTATTAGATGCCAAAGGAGAAAGTTTGTCGATCATTTCATCCCATTCCAGACTACGTTGCTGTCCCATACGCTCACGCCATTGTTGGGCGGTCTGCATGGCAAAATGCCAGTAAGAAAGTTCGAAAGGAGGATTAACTGTTTCTGCAGCACGCAACGTTTCTTGTGCAGGAATGGCACCTTTCAATACGTAACGTCCTTCCAGTTCATCGTATGTAGCAAAAGAGTACATAAATTCTGCAGTCTCCTGTACCAAACGATTATATTTCTCCAATACTTCTTTAGTCGGATCAGCACGATAAAGTAATTCTGCCAAATAAATTAAATGAGGTTGTTGCCAAATCAGAAAACTTCCTACTTTGGAAGGGGCTTCTGTTCCTGAAGGATCGGTCATTTTCATCCAGCGAACACCATCAAACCCTTGTCTTTGGGCTATTTGACGCGCTATCGGTTCAGCCTTTTCATACCAACCTAATGTACGGTCAAGTAAGTTGCTACGATTCCAAAGAGCAAATTGAGCTTCGTGCCACCAGATCATTTCAAGATGAAATTTGCCAAACCACGAATTATAGGTAAGCCCCGTCTCTTGCGGAGGAGTAGTACCTGCACTCTGAATAGCAAGCAAATATTGGCTAAGTATCACACGCCGTTCCAGTTCTTTGGCCCGTGGGTCTGTACATGCCGAAAAGTCAACAGCTGCGCCTTCCTTCCAAAACGAGTTCCAATAGTTTTTTGCTTCTTCTTGAGTTTGTGCTACAGTAACAGGCTGCGTTGAAGGAGCTGTACTAGTAAAAGCACATGTAAAAGCTAAATGATCGTCCATCGGAGTCAGGACAAAATAATGTTTTGCTTTCTCATTGAAAGTAGCCTTCCCTTCCCAATACAAAATTACGAAATACTCTGTGCTATCTAAAGTATGTTTCAAAACTGCGGAAGATTCATTTTGAGTAACAATAGTCGTTGTATGTTTATCAACGGCTTCCCAATTACATGCATCATCACAATGAGCGCCCGTAGGATACGGAAAGCGAAAACAAATCCCGGTATGCGCCTTAGAGGTAATATTTGCAGCAATCATATCATTAGAAGGATGACAGACTGTCTCCACTTGATAATCTTCACCGTTTAATTTAAACCGACTTTCGATTTTTCCATCCCACAAGCAAAGTTTCTGATGAACGTCAGTTACCTGTCCAATATCCGTACCTTCTTCCACGTCAAAGCCGACAATTCCTAAATGAAGACGATGCGGATTGACACGAAACCAATTAGCGGCATCCTGTTGTCTGCCTTCTTCTTTGAATTGAGTAGCGTAAAGTTCTTTCTTTCCCCTGCCAAAATCGTATTCTTTCAGGGTTTCTTCCGGAGTAAGCCGGTCCGGATTGGCGAAGCTATGCCAGCCCCACTGGCTCTGCGTTCCCAATGGAACTCCTTTTTTATAATTGTCCGGAAACGTCTGTAATCCGGTTATGTCTACCGTATAAGCAAATTCTCCATTTCCTACAGAAAGTGAAGCTAATGAATCGAATGCCGTCACAACAGGACTATTCCTTTCTACTAATGCCTCGCGGTCAATTATCGGCTGATTTCCATCTCCGCAAGCTGTCCAAATAAAAAGTGCTGCAATAGATACTGCGAATGTTTTCATTTTTCTTTATTATTGTTATTTACAAAAGTATTTATTTTTGAAACAAATGACGCGGATTCTCATTCAAAAACCCGCGTCACTCCACCCTAATAATCCAAACCAAAGGATGATTTGAGGATCTTTATTTTAAATTCCAATGAACGAAATAACCTGCTTTTCCACCAACTTCTGCATTAATCTTAGCACGAATAGCTTCCGGATCAGCATATTTCGGACAAACACGATCAGCTATAATACTTGGATCATTGTAGCGACGTGCCATACGAATCATAGTAGGATAAATCTTTCCTTCTGCCGGAAACTCAAGCATCATTTCATCAAGAATCGCTTCATCATTAGCTCTAGCATCTCCACGTGTAAACTCACGATTACCTAAGTTAAACGCCCCACGAATACCCAGGTCCGGATAACGACGAGTACCTAACGTACTAGCTCCGGTCCAGTCATCTGTAAAACCATCCCATGTCACTCCACCATTCGGAAAACTTCCATTCACTCCCTGATTAATCAATGCCGATGCTTCCGTTACACGTCCCAAATTATTGAGAGCCTCCGCCAACATGAAATACAGCTCACTGCCACGATAAATATAAATATGCACATCATCTTGATAAGCATAGGTACGCGCTGTGCTATTTGACGGACGATACTTTTGGATAACATAATTACCACTTTTATCTTTCGCAAAATAATAAGTAGAACGCTTATCCGAAGTAGCACCTCCAAGCGGATTAAAATCCGGATCAGTATAACGATCCATTCCTACCTGTGACGGAGCCAACAGATACTCATTGGGTGATTCTGTCCCAAAATGTTTCAACAAACTATTAGTTTGGTTTCCTTGATAATTATAGATAATAGCAGAAACAGTCTCTTGTGGTTGAGGATTAGTATTATCCCAAATCTTACTATATGTACCTGTCAACTTCACATTATGCATATACTGTGTTGCATCATTCACCGTACTGGCAAACTTTGCATTCATTGTATTCAAAATAACATTCACTGTTTTCTGGTAGTCACCATGCCACAAACATAACTCTCCATATAATGCAAAGAATTCTGGTGTCATATAGTCCCAATAACGATATGTACTTTCTGCTGTTTCCGTATCAGGATCGAGCCATTCTTTCCATGACATTGTATTCGTGCCATCTATTCCATCAAACCCTTTAGTTAATAAATCAAGGCAGCCTTCCACTATCTCATCCAAATTTTTCACAGGCAAGTAATTCAATGTCATGGAAAGAATGGCTCGATCCTGATACGGAAACAGCAGAAAGTCATTCAAATCTTTCATCTCACGAATCGGTTCATTAAACCAGACAGCCTCTCCATAAATCTTACCTAATGTAAGATATATCCACGCTTTCACACGAAGTGTACAACTAACCAAAGCTTTATAATGATCCAGATTAATAGCTGCCGGATTTTCTGTTTTATAATCATACAACTTTGACAAGTAGTCATTGCATGCTATAATTACATCGTAATAAGCAGCCGGATCGGCATACGAATTTCCTGTCAGGTCTGTATCATAATTATAGATACTATACAACTCACTAGGAGCGTTCTTAGTTGGTTCCAGCAATTCACCACGTGTATCTGTCAAATAGATCACTTTGTCTCCAATGGCTTGTACTTTGGTCATAATACCTATATACCCCGAATACATCTCACTTTCTTCGGTGATGTATCCGTCATGATCTAATACATTCTTCGTCTCGACATTGAAGAAATCGTTGCATGCGCCTAAGAAGAATGTCATACTTAGTAACACATATTTCAATATATTCTTTTTCATCATCCTTAAAAGTTCAAATTAACACCAAATTTAATTGATTTAGGCTGCATCATTTTCGCATAGTCAAATCCTTGCATAGCATCACTATAAGAATAAGAGAATTCAGGATCCAACCCTAAATATTTTGTAGCTGTCAACAGATTCTCACCTGTTACATACAATGTACCGGAACGGAAGAAATTCAAGAATTTCTTATCAAAACTATAACTAAATGTAACATTCTTCATACGCAAGAAAGAAGCATCTTCTATCCAACGGTCCGAAAAGTCATTGTTACCCATCGGGTCGTTCCATTGAGCACGAGGAATATTAGTTTGTTGTCCTTCCAACGACCAGCGGTTTACAACTGCCGCACTTTGATTGCCAAAAGTAGAAAGTGATTCCAAACTACGTCTCACACCATTATAAGCCTGATTCCCTTTTGAATAAGAGAATTCTGCAGACAATGCAAAAGATTTATAACTGATTCGTGTAAAAAAGCCACCGAAATACTTCGGTGCGGCACTGCCTAAAGAGACACGATCTTTACTATCGATACGCCCATCACCTTTCTGATCTACAAAATGGATGTCTCCTGCCTGATAAGCCTGTCCTTTTTGATTGACCAGATTAGCAGCATCTGCTTCAGCCTGTGTAGAGAATACCCCAAGCGTCTGATAACCATAGAACTGATAAGGAGACTCTCCTACACGGGAAACCAACTGCGCACCATCACTATAGCTATTAATCAATTGTGATGTGTTTCCTAATGACTCCACCTCCGATTCATTGCGGGCAATATTACCACCTATAATCCATTCGAAATCACGTGTACGAACCAAAGAAGCTTGCACTGCCAGTTCTACACCTCTATTTTTTATTTCTCCACAATTTGCATAATAGTTTAGAGAACCAAGTGCCGATGTATGAGGTACTGCAAAAATGACATCTTTGGACAGATTATTATAATAATCCAATGTCACTTCCAAACGGTTACGCAACAGACTCATATCCAATCCTAGATTGAATTGTATGTTCTTCTCCGGTTTCAAAGTGGTGTTTGATATATTGGCACGAACAATACCGGAAGTAGTCATATAAGGTAAACTTGTATAATAATATTTTCCAAGATTGGAAGAGAAACGGCTGTTACCGGACAAACCATATTCCGCACGCAAGTTTAAGCGATTTACTAATGTAGAGTTAGTCAATGGCAACCAACCTTTTCCGAGCAAAGTCACACCACCGGAAGGATATATATAAAAGTGGTTTCCATAAGTACCGGCAGAGGACGCACCATCAGCCGCCACATTCAAAGAAGCTGCTACCATATCACGATAGGTATAATCAGCATGAGCATAAAAATTCGCCCAGTTCCATTTTTCCTGATAACCGTAAAAGTAGCGTCCGATTGTTTTTGTATCTCCCAATGTTTGATAAAAATCATTCGGAGTGTTACGGCCTGCACCACCTTCATACTTATTTTGAGTAATCAACATTTGAGCACCAGCAAGAATATTCAAATGGTGGATACCTTGAAAAAGTCTCTGATAACGTACATTACCATTTGCGAAAATGTTCAAAGTTTCACCTACACCTTCCTTCACGGTATTTTCTGCATTACCATACTGATCGACAATCGGCAAAATACTCTTATCTGATAGTCCGGGAATAAATAGGTGTTCTTTATTATAATTATAAAACATTCCAAATGTACCATTGAACGATAATCCATTGAAAGGCTTGTAAACCAATCCAAGTCTGAAATTTACATCATACTGTCGGTTACGACCATCAAGTGTATTGACGATAGCTAAAGGATTACTGACTGCAAAATCCATATTCGTTGAATTGCCATAGTAATAAGTAGAGTAAGTATCCAAAATATTACCATCATTATCTTTCTTATAAGGACTTAACAACGGAGCACGTGAATAAGCTGCTAAGATCGGATTGCTAACATTATCCATTCCCTGTTGCTGATAATTGCCTGTCAGATAAGCTAAACCGACCGTTGCTGTCATCTCCACCCATTTACTAATCAAAACATTTGTATTCAATTGTGTATGGTAACGCTGGCTTTTAGTGTAATCCATCAGTCCATTTTCCAGCGCATATCCTAATGAAAGGTCATATTTGGCAATAGCATCACCACCTTCTACACGAAACAGGTTGTCTGTTACAAAACCATTTTTATAAATTTCATCTTGCCAATCTGTGGTATTGTTATACAAGTAATTGTATTTACTATTGGGATCACTCAAAAAAGGAAATTCCGAGAAAAATCCTTCCATATTACCGAAATAAGTCATACCAATATCCGAAAGGTAAGATTTGTAATCATTACCTGTAAGTAATGGCATACGTTTATTATTCCAATTCACCCCATACTGCCCATAAAAGCTGACCCGCGTATCCAAATTATCGGAAGTTGCACCATCTGTTTCAATTAGAATAACACCATTCGACCCCATCGAACCATACATAGAAGCCTCCGCTCCTTTTAGTACAGTGATATTTTGAATATCTTGAATATTATATGCCTGAAATATATCTCTCGAAAATCCATTTATCAATTGTGATTCACGAGAATCAGGTAAATAGGGTACACCGTTAATTACCACAAGCGGAGCATTTGAACCTACAAAAGAACGAATACCACGCAAGTTCATATAACTTCCTTCACCTGGCATACCACCTGCACGGGTGGTCTTCAAGCCTGCTACCTGTCCTGCCAAAGCCCGATCTATCTTCATACTTCCCTGCGTGAAATCTTTTTTATTGATATTCACCGCAGAAGTCAGTTCCGGACGGGAACTTTCGATTCTCATAGGTAATACAGCCGATTCATTATATTTATATGTGCTCTCCGGCATCATCAGAATAACCACTTGTGAATTATCATCTACCAAGCGAGTTTCCGGATAATAACCAGCTGCCCACACTGAAATTTGAGTCGTATTCTCTTTCAACTCCATTTTGAAAGTTCCGTCAACTCCGGTTTTCGCATCTTTACTTCCTACAGCCGAAATGATAGCCCCTTCAATCGGTTTATTCAGCGGTGAAAGTATTTTACCGCTAATTTTACGTCCTTGCGCATATACACTGGCAACCGACAGTAATAACAGCAAAGTTGTAAATATGATTTTTATTGTCTTCATATTGATTCCTTATCAAAATTAATAACAGTTCTTTGTTGGTCTCAGACACCAGTGGTGGAAGCAACATTTGCTTGCGTTTATTCCATGGAATTTAATAACCACATTTACCGGTTGAGTGCCTCCAATAGTGACTACACCAACTTTTGCTCCATCACGATCGTACTTTGTTTTATTTTTATCTGTCGCTTTAGAAGTGTCATACCCTTCAGGATATCCCTGTCCGCCACGATCATAGTGCCAATCAGTCTTCGTCAGTTGAGAGGCTGTAACTGTTCCTACATACTCTCCATTAAAAGAAACCTCTACGTCATGCCCCATATTTTGTTCAAATCCCAGACACAGATCATACTCACCGGGAGGTATTTTATATGGAGTAGCTACTTTGTTGGTTTCATCGTAGCTAAAAGCCGTAAAATTTAACGTATACTCCTTTATGGCAGTATCTGTCGATTTAAAGCGTACAACACGATTGATTATAGTTGGGAAAACACCAGGCCAACCTGACCATGCTGTCACTTTCGTATCCATTTTATCAAAAGTTAGATTTTCGCTATCAAAATAAAGCGTTTTTTCTTCTTCTGACAGATACTCATACCATCTCATAAAATCTTTGACACGATAAATCAATACATTAGTAGGAATCTTCAGTTCTTTCACATAATATGCAACACCATTACTAAGAGATACAGGATTCTCCAAATCCACCTCTTGTACTGTAGTTCGCCACTGTTTACTAAAAATAGAATTCAAGTCTATATTATCTTCAAAAACCGATTTAGTAAGTTTTTTATTC
>ENA-UEOZ01000943-UEOZ01000943.1-human-gut-metagenome-genome-assembly--contig:-NODE-943-length-14557-cov-45.951105_pt1 | contig 14557 bp, 4 predicted proteins | sample MGYA00242898_ERZ507912 | MGnify/ENA primary metagenome ERZ507912 (study PRJEB26167, sample SAMN06115410) | human gut metagenome | host: Homo sapiens | place: China:Chongqing | collected 2016-04-27... | reverse complement strand
GGCAAAATCCTGGGCAACTTTTTGTTGCTCAGGAACTTATAAATAAAGTTAAATTATAGTGTTGCGGAATTAAGGTTGAGAACTCCACCTTATTATATAGCTTCGACAGATAGCCCGTACCACCAGGTATCGTATCGTAGATAACCAGATAGTTGTCGAAGTTCTGCGTAGCCTTGTTGTATTCCTGGTAGGTGTCTATGCGCAGGTGCTCCGGATTACTCTTGTAGTAATGGCGCATACCCAGTTCGATGCCAGCCTTGAACAGTTGTGATGAAGCCTCTGTTTCAAAGAGCTGTACAGGGAGCAATACCTTGATAGCCTCCGTATGCATGCTTCGGTAAAGATACAGACTGTCGAATGTATCTGCATGGGCAGCATCGGCAGGATAACCTATTTCCTTATGGTTGCAGTAAGGATGATGCATCTCCTTGGCGTCCATTGTGCCATAGAGCACAGGAGTCGATTTGCCGCAATACCGGCAGGTAACGAAGCCCAGTCCCGATATGTGCTGCTGCTTGTTGATGGTTACCTGGTCGGCAAGCTGCTTCCTGCTGCCATAGTTCACCTCTGTCAGGGTTACGTCCTTGCAGAACTCAATACCGAAGCCCACCTTTTTCAGACCATACGAATGAATGGCTCCATTGTGGTCGAAACGGAAATGCTTCATGGTCTTATAGAACTCCTCCTCACGCTCTTCCTTGCTGTCGTTGATGGCAGCCTTGTCGCGGTAACAGCTGGATAGTGCAGCCGTAAACTTCAGAAACTTATGCTTGTTGGCGTGCCAGGAATCGCTGCCACATTTAGGGCAGGTATTCAGGTTGTATTCTGGCATGTCTTCGGTGGCAAGTGCATCGCAGTCGCTGCAGTATCTCAGCATCTTTATTGAATCGGCTCTGTCTTTCAGCGACAAACCGTTGATTGGCAACTTCAGTTTCTGTGTATAGAACTTGTTGTCGGGAGCCAGCTCCCTGATTCCTTGCGAGGCTGGTCTTACCAGCTCCAGGGTAGTTGGTTCTGGCGTATTTCCTGCCTCATCGCCCAATGCCTTCTTGGAGAAGATTGTAGCGGTCAACTTGACGCCTGTTTCCGGGAAGGCGTAGTTTGGCAGCAGACCGGCATTGGTCATAAACTCCACAACAATCTCCTTGTTGATCATATCTTCCTGAGCTCTCAGACTACTGTTCTGATCTAGCAGTTCTGTCCGGCGCATCGTATCGTTCATAGGAATCTCCTTGAGCATCTTTCCAATATGGGTCTTTTCTGTTCGTATCTGGTTGATGCGCTCTATCAGGTTTTCAAACTCTACGATTACGTGCTCATAGAACTTGGTGGAGTCGAGCGTAGCAAAGAGTTCATCCAATACGGGTTGCGTATTCTGGGGATACTGCTCTCTGAATCTCTCTTCCAGCTGGATGAGATTTCCCTTGATGTATTCGAATATTCGGTTGATGAAGAAGTTCGGATCAGTCAGCAGAGTATGGTTGAGATGCAGTTCCCTCAGCACGTTCGGAATCTCGTTGTTGCTGTCTGCGCTAACCCATGAATCAATGCAATAGGCTAGGAAGTGGCGGCGCAAGATGTCTCTAGCCTCCAGGAAACATCCTGGAGTGCTCACTTCACCCTCCATCATCTCCAATGGGGAGGCAAAGTAGAACATGTCGTGCTTGCCTGCCTTGGCATAGTTGAGCACCAGAGCCGAACCTTCCTTACGACCCGCACGTCCGATGCGCTGCAGGAAGTTGCCTGGCTTGGGCGGAATGCCTGTATTGGCTACTACGTTCAGGTCACCGATGTCAATACCCATTTCCAGGGTAGAGGTGGCGGTCAGTACATTGATGGCATGCTGCAGTGGCTTGCCGTTTTCGTCGGTATGGTCTTTGAACTCATGCTCAATCCTTTCTCTTACCTCTCTGTCCAGAAGTCCCGTATGTTCGTGTGCATAGATACGAGGAGAAGATTCTCTGTCATATACCTGGCGATAGTAGTTATCTGACATCGATTCTCCTTCTTCGTAAATACCCTTATCGCACTTGAAGTCAAGGCAATGTGTGCCTTCGCTCAAAGTATCACTTTTGCCAACAAACAGGTGTGATTCGCATTCGTCACACTTCAGGTTTCTGACTCCTGCCTCCACATAGATGGCATCCGGGCGGATGGCATAGTTCACCATGCCATGAGCCTCCTTCTTATCCAGAATCATACAGTCGGTCATGGTGTTGAGCAGCATCACATAGAAGTCGTTGATCTGTTCTACGTTGGGCTGGAGCATCATATCCTGTGGTATCAGGCACTTGATGAAATAGTTGTAGAACCAGTTGCGGCGATTGTTTCTTACAGTCGTCACATCCAGTACTTCTTCTTTGGTCTTCACTGGCTGATAGCCTATCATGTGTGGCACACGGGTTGAGCGGAATCCACGATACAGAAAGTGGATGTTGCTCTGGCGAGGCCAGTTGAGCATCACGGGTTTCAACTGCTGCGTGCGGTATAGGCGCAGGAATTCATGGTCTATGCCACCACGCTGGCGCAGACGATGCAATATGCTATTGGCAAAGTGAAGGAAGGCTTGCTCTTCCTTGCATATAAAGTCAAGATGGTTTTCGGTCAGCCATGTTTCCATTTTGTGGAATACCAGGCGCAGGTCGTTCTCCCTGAACAGGGTGGCACTGGACCCCATCTTTTCCAAAGTACGACCTCGGGTTGACATCATACCAAACTCAGAGCAGATTTCCCAATCCACTCTCAGGTCAAACTCTTTCTTGAACTTATCGGTCAGCTCGCCTGTAGCAGGGTTGCGATAGTTCTTTTTCAAGTCTATTTTCTCTATCTGGTCGTCTGGTATGAAGCGATAGTAGTACTCGTCGCCCTCTAGCCTTGCTTTCCAGTATTTCTTAAAACCCTCCTGCAACTCTTCCAGACTGACGGGCTTGTCTATCGTCTTGAGATATTGCTGGATGCTTTGGCGGAAAAGAAAACGGTAGGTTCTGATTTCATAGTAACCAGCCAGATAGGCTGAATCCTGTACCGAGTTGCTGAAACTCAGCATCTTTCGCTTGCTCGCATCCTCGCTGTCCATGTCGCTTGCCATGATTTGGCTCACGCCCACCGACGATAGTGTGGTGGTTCTGCCGCCCACGATGGTGAGTGAATCGCTCATGCAGAGCGGGCACTTCTTGTCCAGGAACAGCGACTTGCCATTCTGGGCAAATATCCTGCGGCTCAGTACTCTTACTCTGAGCACTTCAGGGTCGGTCTTCGCACCGATGGTCAGGTCGTCTGGATGGATATAGAGTGTTTCATTTACTCCGTTTTGGTTGATGTAATCCTCGATAGGCTCATTCTTCCTGTTTTCTGTATTCATGAGTATTACATCCTTGTCCCCATCCATGAATGCAGTATTGATGGCTGATGCATCTGTAGCAAACTTCCGCACGGTTGCCTTCTTGGTGGTAATCCAACCGCTGTTTCCGCAATCTCTGCAGAAGTAGATTGGCAGGGAGATGCGGTCGTCCATAGGGATGCTGTCTCTCCATGTGAATTCCGGCTCATTCTGTACAAACCGCTGAATGCCACTCAGCTCTCTCTGCCACAGCTGCACCTGGAGATAGAGCAGCGGAAACCTTCCGCCTGGCATCTTAGCCTCTGATATCAGGGCAAGCATATTCTCCAGTGCTATATTTGCATAGGCTGGGTAGTTGAGGAGCAATCGCTGAAAACCGGCATTCTTTCTTCCCAACTGTTTGCCCAGCTGTTCCATGGTGATAATGCCTTGGGTGGTAACGCTCAGCAGGTCCTTGAATATCTGCAGTTTTCTGAGTCTTGCGCCTATTTCTGCCCGGTCGGCTTTGCAGCCTGGCAACCAGATCTGTCGGATGGTACGCAGGTAGGCTTCCACGGTCTTGGTTTCTTTCAGGGTGCATCGCTTCAGGTCATACTTCTCCGGCAGTCCATCTTCCGTGATGTCTGCAAAGAAGTCTTCCACGCTGATACGGTGCTCTTCTATGATGCTTTCGGCTGTAAACTCTTCGCCGAACACGCTGCTGGCATATTCGCACAGCAGTTGCTTGGAGTCTTCCTTGTTGCCGATGGTGGCACTTGTTCCTATTGGGGTAAGTTGGTGCTCCGGCAGATTCAGTTTCAGCTTCAGACGTCGGATGAGGTTGGCTACATCCGTGCCCTGTGCGCCATCGTAGGTGTGCAACTCATCCAATACCAGGAACTTGAGCATCGGTTCTCTGACTCCTAGGTTGCCTCGCCACAAGGGAGTATATTTCTGCTGCATCAGGGCATAGTCGAGCATCTTGAAGTTGGTAAGCAGGATGTCGGGAACTTCGCCATGTACGATGCTGTCTCGGTTTTCTATGATATGGTCTTTCCCCATCTGGGTAGGGTGCTCCTTGGGGTTCGTGCCTTCACCGATAAAGAGTCCGGCTGTTACCTTGCCTCTCAACGGGTGATCTTCTTCCGTTCCCCAAATGGCTTCGGCAAGACGCTTTGCCTGGTCGCTAGCCAGGGCGTTCATAGGGTAGAGGATGATGACTTTCACGCCCGGGCAAACCTTCTCCCGGTTCATCTGATATACGTAGTCGAGTACCGGGAAAAGGAAACATTCGGTCTTTCCCGAACCGGTTCCTGTAGTGAGCAGGGTTGGTTCCGGCTGATGTCCATCGTGGGTGGTCAGACGGCGGAAAGCCTGTATCTGGTGCAGGTGAGGAGTGAATGGCGGTCGGATATCCAAGGGAATCTGCTCATCTTCCTTTGCCTTTACAAAGGGAGTTTTCAGGGAGACATAAGGACCCTTGAAGAGTCCGTTTCTGGAATCCTCAATAAACTGGTAGAAAGCCTTTCCCACTTCATTGTCCTTGAAGTGGAAAGTGGCTTTGATATATTCGAGTACGGCGGAGCGTACCTCGTATGCTTGTTGCAAAGGTAACATAAGCTGCTTGTTTTATTTAATGATAACCCATCGGCCTGACTTTTGTGAGCCTTCACGACGAATGATGTTTTCTTCTTGCATCTTTTTGAGATGTTTAGATATGGCACTTCGATTGATTCCCAATCTGTTAGACATCTCTCTTGAAGTGATGCATTCATTCTCTTGTATGAGCTGTAAGATGGAAATCCTAGTTTCTGGTCCACTTTTCTGGTCCACCTTTCCTTTTTCTGGTCCACCTTTCCTTTTTCTGGTCCACCTTTCTGGTCCACCTTTCTGGTCCACCTTGGTCTCCAGGTAAGCGAAATCTTCGCTTTGTGATTTTTTATGCTCTGCTATTTCGTTTCTCAGATTCTTGATATGCTCCTTGATCATGAATAGCTGGAAAGGAACCATGCTTTCTTCTTCCCTTGAATCATTCAAGGCTTGTATGTATTCGGCTTTGTCTTCTTTGACTACCTTGGTAGGGATAAGATCAAACTCATATTGTATATGGTTCATAATGAGACGAGACATTCTGCCGTTGCCATCTACCCATGGGTGGATGGTAACGAGAATATCGTGTGCATCAAAACTGAGCAGATAAGCATCGATAGGATTGGGATTTTTGATCAGGGCTTCTCGGCGCTCATTCATCTGTTTGCAAAACTCTTCCAGTTTCATTGGCACCTTTCTGTAGTCCATGTATGAACGTCCTCCAATACCTGCTGTAACCCCCACCAAGCGTAAGTCTCCTTTTGAGGAATCGAAGTCACCCATCAGCGTACTATAATGACTGCCCGTATTACGCATTAAGATGGCTGAGAGATTCTTTAGCATCTGGATAGAGAACGAATGGTGTTCGCTTGCCCAAATCATGCTTTGCTCATAAGCCTGTTTCAAGTCCAGGTTCATGAGTTGTTCCACCATCGGCTTTCCTTTTGCAGTGATGCCTTCGTCAAAGAGGAGTTGATTCTCTATCTCGGTTACGGTGGAACCTTCGATGGCTGTGGAGTGGGTGATGATGGAGTACAGATAAAACTTTTTATGGTCTATCTGGTCTTGTATGCCCAACTGCTTATATTCTTGCAGAACTTTTTCAAGTTCGCTTATGCTGTTATGTATAGTCTTCATATTCTTGCGAGTTCGTTTGGTAGATTTTGCACGCGCGCGTGCAAAATTAAAGTCTGTTCTCAAAGAATGCCCAGGCACGGCGATAGTCGGCTATGCGGTCACACTTCGTGTAAGGGGCATAGTAGGTTACTTGCTCGCCACCATACATTTCGCTCTTCTTGGGGTCGATGGTGTGGATGTAGGTGGCTTCCGTGCCTTCGTAGGTCATGCTGTCTTCGCTGAGGTTGCCACGGATGGATTCCCATTCCTTGCGCTCGCAGCCTACACCATTTAATCCCTTTGAGCAGGTGAAGACGATGTTGCCCTTGGCATCATACCAGGTGTCGTTCTCGTTCTGCTGAAGTACTGGGAACTGGATAGTATAGATAAGCTCCAGGTCTTTTAAAGACAAGCCTAATGCCATCGCTGCCAATACATCGATTTCCACCAAAGCCTGGCGGCGCTCGAAGTAATTGCGCAAAGGTGTATCCCATGTCCATTCCTCGGTTAAGCCAGTGAATGGCTTAAGGCGTGGGTCGGAGAGTGACCATTCTTCCTGAGCGTACTCTGGGCGCCAGCAACTCTGCCAGAGGTCGGCGTAGTGGACCGTGAGGCAGTTGAGGAGGAGGGTACGAGAGTACATGGCTGGCTGGAATTTCTCGGCTACGCCGAGAGGGAAAGACTGCATACGAGATGGCATCAAATTGTCTGAGCCAATAGTCTTCATGTAGAAGTCCATTACTATTGATGCACAAAGTGCAGCAATATCCACGGTGTTCGTTCTATCGAGGAACGAGATAGAACGAACACCGTGGATATGTGCTGTTTTACCAGGTAAAACAGCACATATCAACGTTCTTTCGCCAATTTGGCTCATCATATTTCTAAAGCCAACCTTATAATGGTCTATATAATTGTCAAAGACTTCATTGCCATCTTTTTGCTCGATTTTAAATCCTTGAATGTATGATTTAAAATCATTTATTGAAATTAATCTGCAATAATTAGAGCGAGACATAAAGCCTTTCGTCATAGTCATAAGGTCTATCATATCATAGTCTCTATTTGCAACAATACATTCTTTACGAGGGTTTTTACTGAATGGATTTGCTACATAAAAATGAGGACCATTATATATCATATCATACTCATCTACATTTGGGTAGTGAGTATTACGTTTTATGAGTCCTGCTTTAGGAGCACCAGTTTCATCAAAGCAAACTGTTATTATATGTTTAAAGTCTCTAACATGTGAATCAAAAGCTTCTATTTTTTCTAATACTTTTACGACTTCTTTTGTGTGAATGCTTACCAATTTTGCACAATCGCCAGTAGTTCCATCTTCAAATATATCAGAAAGCACCTGTAATTCTTTGTTTGATATTTTTACAATACGATCTTTATGTGCTTGAGAATTCCAATTTCCTTTAGTGTCTTTTATTCCACCACACAATCCATGTCCATCATGTGCAAAACAACCATCTATTGTGGCCGGATGAAACAGATTATTAATCAAGAGGAAATGAATCTTTTTACTCTTACTCGAAATTATTGATGTTCCATAGCATCTTGTGTGCCCTATATCGAAAAGCTTATATTCATTATTATACTGAAAATGATAACGCAAACGCTGATATAATTCTCTTCTAAATGGCTGCCCCTTTGTATCATCATATATACTTTCTGGAGTAATAAGTCCAATAAATCCCTTTTCTTCGGAAGTCAAATCCATTGTGTTTTCAAAAACACACTTGTATAAATCTGTCTGTTGACCAACCAACAACGGATAGTTACAAAAAGCGTTTAAGAACGCAGTGCTTCCTACGTTCTCATATTGTTCTGACTCGTAAAGATCCTTCATGGCAGGATTGCCCAAAAAGTCGTTGATGCGCTGGCGCACATCAGGTGCCGACACCTTGCGGATAGCCACCTCTGGGTACTTATCCGAAATGATGTTAGCCTCGTTGAATTCCAACTTGATCCAAGGTGGGTTTCCGCAGATAATATCGAATCCATCTCTCAGCCAGAACACCTCGATAAACTCCAGCATCGGGTGGAAAAAATGGTAGCGGTCGGCATACTTCTTTACCGTCTTGAAGCGCATACTATCATCAAAGAAGGTGCGGACGGCACCCTGGGTGTCGCCTAAGATCTCTTCCTTCGACTGTGTCTTCAGTTCGCTTACCTCATCGTTGTCTTCCAAGTCTGTATCACCATCATGATGAGGGTCTTCGTGTGCCATGTTCTCATACTGGGCTTGTGCAAAGAGGTCGTTCTGATGGTTCTCTCCAAAGAAACCGAGCTGGCCGTCCTTCTCCACATAAATCTGCAGGGCACGCTTAGTACGGGCATTCAAATCCTCGTCCTTTACCTGGAGAATCGTCTCGATATCACTCCAGAACTCACGGCGGGTAGGGAGCTCGTGAGCATCATCAAACTCCCAGAACCAAAGGGCACACCAATAGTCCATCACATTCTTCAGAATGAAGTATGCGTTGTTATGGCGGTAGCGGGTATCATTCAGTCGCTCTTTCTCAGCATAGTTTTCGGCAAGAGATCCAAACTCCAGCGTAGTCTGACCATAGATTCCCCAAAGGTCGGTCTTGTTGTTGGTCAGTCGCTCAATGTCCCATTGGAAGGTGAAGTACTCCAGCAATCGCTTATCAATCTTGGCAGAGATGCGTTGCAGAATCTGGAACTCCTCACTGCTGATAGGGGCAGTCCAGTCGTCCAACATCTCCTTCATGCCCTTGATCTGCGCCTTGCGGGTCTCTTTCAGTTTCAATCGCTCTTCTTCCGTAGCATCAGCAGGGATGAACACATCCTTGATGCTGCGCACGGCAAGCATGTTCTTGTCAGGCAACAGGAAGTGGTAAATCTCATTCACCGAACGCTTTACGGCACTCTTTACCTTTCCATTCTCGAAGTTCACCTTATTGAAGTGAATCTTATGAGGAGCCTTGATCCACCATTCGTTAGGAAGCAATTTGTATTTGCCCTTAACGGTAACAGAATGACCTATAATATCCTTCTTGTCATAGACTTTCAGCCAGGCGCCAATCACGGCATTGCCTAAAGCCAGACGGTTGGAGAAGAATGGAGTCTCCATGTCCTTATGGATTACGTTCAGCCACAGCGATAGCTTACCCAGCTCAATGGCAGTTGGGTTTAAATCGACTCCATAAACATTGTGTGTGGCAATATATGCCTTCACCTTCTGAAGCTCATCACGATAGTGGTCTGGAGCGATGCGCCACTCCTTGAAACCAGCTTCGTGGCGTTGCTGTTGCTGATAGGTGAGGTAAGCCTCAGCCAGCTGGTTGATTACCTCGTTCTGGAAGGCGGCAGCACCCATGGCAGGTTCAAGGATCTTCAAATCGAGAAGATCCTGCGCCTTGCGCTTGCCCTCAGCCACCTCGTCGAGGATGCTCTTCAAGGTATATTTCACGGTGCTTCGGGTCAGAACCTCAGGCGTATAGTAGCTGGCAGACTTCTGGCGGTCACGACCATTCAGACGATAGACAAAGGTGCCCTGTGGCAGAATCTTAGGTTCACCCTGTTCATCGCATAGAATCTCGTCAGCTTCGAAATCATCCATTCGGCTGTAAGGTACCAGGAAAGTTCCTTCCTCAGGTTTGCCCACCTTGTGTACTTCGATATAATCCTGTTCAGCATAGAAGCCACGGTAGGCGAGAAGACTCTCATATACGCTACCTAACTGGTTGACGCCGAGGTTGGCGTAGCTGATTCTGCCCACCTGCTTGTCGCGGTTGCTCAGAGAGAGGGCACGGATAATCTTCTGCCATTCAATATTGCGGATCTTTACATCCTTGAGGTGATGCAATCGCCTGTTGTCGAAAAGAGGAGAATCAATCTTTCTTACCGAGAAGCTCTTGTTATCCTGCTGCCCCTGGCGGTAGCCGTTGGCAAGGAGCCAGAAGAGGTCGTTGAGGCTGTCGTTGAAGAAGTAACCGTTGCGGCTTTCTTCCGTTCTCATCGGTGCTTTCTCCAGGTCACGGAGCATCTCCAGCGAGTAGCCGTCCTTATAAACCTCGTCCTTGGTAGGCAGGATATCCAGTTCATCACGGCTCTCGGCATAGAAGATGAAGAGCAGACGGTAGATGATGTTAAGGCAGTCGTCCTTTACTTCTGCCTCGAATGTATCATCGGTATAATCAATGCTGCTTAACGGATTGCTCTTCAGTGTGGTATCAGGATTGGTTAATTCTTTCTTCCAATACCACAAGGCTTCGTTGGCAAGGGTCTCTACAGAGAGAATCACACCTTCCTTCAGGTCCTTGGTAACCTCGTAGGCACTCTTGTAGCTTTCTTCTACGAGCTTGTCCATCAATACCGATTCGCTGTCTGCTGCCAGCGTATCCTTGCAGATAAGCAGATGGAAGAGGGCGTAGTATTTGCGGAATGCAGAGATGCTTGCCTGCGAGAAGAGTTCATCCATGGAGAACTCCAGGTAGCTTCCACGGTTCCACTTGTCGGAGTCGAGCAGGAACATCGTGTTGCCTGCCATCATCAGGATGAAATGAGGACGGTGCTCTTCCGGCAAAAGGAAGATGGCGTCTATCGCCTTGTTGATGACGGCAGGAGAGATATGAGCCTCCTCGTCTTTAGGCAATGTAAAGAGTTCGCTCCATTGACCGGCATAGTACTGCTGGTGGCGGATGATAACAGAGGAGGTCTGTCCATCTTCCACCACATTATACTGCTGCTCGAACAATCCGGCTGGTTCCTGCTCATCGGTCTTGATGAGATGCTGCATCTCCATTACGAGCATCGTGGTCTTGCCGTTGCGGGTAAGGATGTGGCGCACGGGAACCACGGAATGGTCGTCCTCGTTGATGGTGATGAACTGCTGGTAGGCGCAGGTTGTATCGTAGCCCAGGATATTGAGCAGCTGGGTGTGGAAGTCGTGGGTATGCTTGATGGCATCCTTGACACGCGGATGGGTGTTAAGGATGTAGTTCTTGTACTTTTCGTACTCGCCACGAAGTTTTACGTATGGCTTGCATAGCTCCGTCATCTGGTCGGAGTTCAAGCCTGATGCTTTCTGGACCTTATCGATAAAGTCCTCTGAGAAATATCCGGAAGGGAAATAGTCTCCCACATTCTGGATGAATTTATATTTTACGTTTTCTGCCATAACGTTTTAGTTTATCTGTTAAAGAATACGGCTAGAACCTTGATGTAAGGTTCGTTGTTGTCGAGCGTAAACAAGTCGTTGTTAAACTGGCTTTGCTTGCTGACGATGGTTTCGATTTCTTCTTCTGCCTTGCTGTATGCCTTCTGGCGGAACTGGACGACATCCTCACCAAACTGGATACTGAGCTGCTGCTTGGCCTGGTTTGCCCAGTGGGCAAGTTTCTGTCTGTATATCTCGAGTTGCTGGCTCATCTTGTGGCTCTCCTCGTTCTGTCGGCTATACATATATTGAGTCTCTCCATTTTCGAGGGCATCAGAGAGTAAGTCCTGGAGTAGAGCCAGTTCTTCCTCGCTCACAGACTCCTGATAGATGGTATTCATCATATCCGGATACTTTTTCAGCATATCATCCAGGGAGTAAGGAGCCTCACAGAGGGTACCCTTCTGGATATTCATCGGTACCACGAAGAACTTGCTCACGAGTGTCTGTCCCAAACCGTTGGCTACACTTCCATACATCAGGAAGAGGGTTGTATCCTGAGGAAACATCTTATGCTTGACCACGAATGCCTGTTCCTTAGGAACGGATGCAGCCAACTTGGTGAGCTGATACTGGATGATAGGGTGCAGATCATAGAGAGGCTGGAACTTTGCCCAGTTGTTATTGTTTTCCTTTCGGGAATCTGCAATGGCATCCATGACTACCTTCCGGTTGTTGCAGAGACGGAAGACACGGTCGGTAGGCAATGCTTCACGAGGAATATCATAGAGCACCTCTTTCAGGTCTTTGCTTTCCATTGCCTCCACGTATGGAATTTCAGCATCTACCACCTGTATCTCTCCATGTTCGTTGCGCCCCTTGCTTTCCAGTTCGGCAAAGAGGTCACGGTAGAACTGCATATCGTCGTGATAGAGGCTAAGTTGAGGCTCGTACAGCACTTTGTGCTCTTTGGCTGGTGTCGTGTTCTTGCCGAGAGAAAAGAAACCGCCCCGGCGACGGCGGGTCTTTTGCTCTTCGCCTTCCTGGTTGGTATCCAGAAAATGGGTGTCGTGGGTCTTGATGGCCTTGGTTACGGCTACAGCTTCCTTCTCTGCGCTATACAGGTTCATGACGCTGAGGGCATCGCCCAGGGTCTTGTGTACTTCCTCTTCCTTATCTACCAGTTTCTTGAGAATAGCCATGTCGCTGCGAACACTGTCGCTCGTACTCTTGGCTATCAGATAATAGATGTATGGAGTCTCTTTCTGACCATAGCGGTCGATGCGTCCGTTTCGCTGTTCCAGGGTAATCAGACTCCAAGGAATATCGTAGTTGAACATCAAGTGGCAGTAATAATGAAGATTGACACCTTGTGAACCGGAGTCAGAAGACAGGAACACACGTATCTTGCTGTCTTCCTTGCCGAAGTCAGCCACTAGTTCTTCCTGTTCGGTATCCGACAGACTGCCGTTGAAGAGTACAATCTGGTCATCTTTCATCTTGAAGTCTTCTTTCAGGCGGGCAGCCAGATAGTTCATGGTTTCGATGCGTTCGGTGAACACCACGATACGCTCATCTTTCTTGGTACCTTTCCACTTGAGTTCCTTCAACTTATTTCTGAAGGCTTCATAGCGGGAGTCAATCTGCAGCTGGTTCATCTCTTCCAGGATTCCTTTCAGATTCTCCAGTTCCTCGGTATTGTTGTGGTCCTTTGCCAGTCGGTTGTTGACTGCCTTCAAAGCAGCCGCAGGACTGGAAAGGAAGGTCTTGAACAGGGAGAAGGCAAAGAGGAGATCCCGATGCTCCTCATCGGTCTCATCTTTCAGGGAGCGGAATTTAATCTTCTGTTGCAGGGCAAGCAGCGCCTCTTCCTGAGGAGCCAGTTCCACATCAACAGAAATCACCTTTCGTTCCTGGAAGTTCTGGCGGATGTTCTCGTCTTCTATATCGTTTTTGAAACGGCGCACGTAATACTTCTCTACATCTTCCTTGGTATATTCTCCATCACGAGGGATGGAAGTAGGTTCAAGCATACGCATCAGATTGGCAAATGATTCTGCCGAACCATTATGAGGAGTGGCTGACGTGAGAATCAGACTGTCGCAATGGTTGGCAAGGAATTGAGCCAATTGACCACGAAGACTTCCTTCATTGGCTACCGTATGACATTCATCAATGACGATGATGTCCCAGCGGGTCTTTTCCAGCCAGGCACGGAACTTACCGTTATTCTTCAACGTATCGATAGAGATAATGGTCTTGTCGTAGTAGTCGAAAGGATTCTTGTTCATCGGAATGTTCATGCGGATATGATCCACGCCGGTACTGTCGAGACGCATCAGTGGGATGGCGAAGCGATTCCACAGTTCTTCCTGGAATTGGGCAAGAATACTTTTCAAAGCACATACAAGGATACGGCGGCCTCTTCCTCGGCGTATCATTTCGCTGAGGAAGATTCCCACCTCTATGGTCTTTCCCAGACCTACGCCATCTGCAATGAGTAGGCGAGGGCGTGGCAGTTCAAGCGCTTTCAATGTAGGTTCCATCTGATAGTCGGCTACATTGAAGGCACCCTTTTGAGCAACGCAAATCTTCTTGGAATAATAGTCGTTGCCGCGGATGGTTGATTCTATCAGCAATCGGGTGGCACGGCATTGCGGACTGTCATCTGCTACTAACTGGGTGTTGGTGGCAGAGACAATCATGATTTTGTTGTTGTTTTCTTCTTCGATTTTGGTGTCGAAGATATAGTGTTTGTTTGCGACAAGTTCGCTGAGACCATCGGCATATAGAATTTCCTTGCCATCGTAGTTTCTTTCAACACGAGTGATTCGGAACTCTTCGCCTCTGACACAGATTCTTTGTCCTGATGAGAATGCTGTCATATACCTGTATATTTTATACTTTTTCGTGCAAATTTAATAAAAATGTAGAAGATGGGCAAATTTTGATGGCAGAAAATCGCATAAATGGCTGCATTTTCTAGATTTATACGAAAAAGCCCCAACCTTATGCGGGACATAAGATTGGGGAGTGAAAATGAAAGTATATGAGAAGAGTATGGAGAATTATATGTGGAAATGAATGCTGGAAAGCCACTTCTTGACATCGAAACATGGACACTCCTTGTGGACACCAGGGAGATCTCTATGACCCAGGATCTCGGCTTCAGGATAGTCGGTACAGAGGCTCTTCAGAAGCTCTCTCATCGCAGCCTTCTGGGCTGGCGTGCGGGTGTCGGCAGGACGGGCTTCGGCATCCAGACCACCCTCGTAACAGATGCCGATGCTGTGGGCGTTGTAATGACGGGCATGAGCGCCAGGCTCCGACTCCGGACGGCACGGATAAATCACTCCGTCCTTCGTGATGTAATAGTGATAACCGATGTCACGGAA